>Ga0255052_10000345_pt1 | contig 37480 bp, 32 predicted proteins | sample JV7_2_21_MG_FD_188632 | JGI IMG/M metagenome (GOLD analysis project Ga0255052, IMG submission 188632) | Seawater microbial communities from Jervis Inlet, British Columbia, Canada - JV7_2_21 | ecosystem: Environmental > Aquatic > Marine > Inlet | place: Canada: British Columbia | collected...
GTGCCTTTCCTGTGGAATGCCGCTGCCAAGAATCTGCACGTTGTCAGGTTCGCAAACAATGACCTTGATATCCGGTCGCTCCTTCTTCAGAACGCGCGAAACGCCTTTCAGCGTTCCGCCAGTGCCAAAACCGGTGACCCAGTAGTCGAGACGTTCACCATCAAAATCGTCCAGAATTTCAGGTGCCGTTGTCCTTGAATGCGCGTCCGCATTCGACTCGTTCTCGAATTGCCTGCAAAGAAACCAGCCGTGCTTTTCTGCAAGTTCTGTGGCTTTAGCCAGCATGCCACTTCCTTTTAGCGCTGCAGGCGTCAGCACGACCTTCGCGCCGAGGAAGCGCATCATCTTGCGCCGCTCGAGGCTGAAGCTCTCAGCCATCGTCACCACGAGCGGATAACCCTTCTGCGCACAAACCATCGCGAGCCCGATACCCGTGTTGCCGCTGGTTGCCTCGATGACTGTCTGGCCGGGTTTCAGCGCACCGGATTTTTCGGCGTCACCGATAATGCCGAGAGCTAGTCGGTCCTTGACCGAAGCCATTGGATTGAATGATTCGATCTTGACGTAAATGTTAACGTCGTCAGGTGCAATCTTGTTGAGTCTCACGACCGGTGTTCTGCCGATCGTCTCCAGAATATTGTCGTATAGATGACCCATCTTGCTGTTTTCCTTATTTTTTCGTGCTTTACAAAGTAATGGCGGCCGGCGCGGCCCCAAATAGTACCGCAAACAATATGAGCGGGAAGGGTCTACAATTCCCCGAAGTTGCGGCTGGCAGAGAATCAACAAGATAAACCAGGGAGTGAGAAATGGAAGTGGGTTTTTTTGGATTTGTGGTATTGGTCGCCGATATCTACGCGGTACTAAAGATTGCCAAGAGTTCTGCAGGTGATGGCAAGAAGGCGCTGTGGATTGCGGCCGTGATCCTGTTGCCGATACTTGGTGTCGTCATCTGGTACCTGATGGGGCCTGGTCGCTCGGGTTAACGGGCCGAAATTGGAGCAAAACGCCGCTCTCGAACGTCCTGTCGTTGCGTCGGGCTTCCTGCCCTCCGCCCTTCGGGCCAACGCTTGTCACGTTGTCCAAAATCGCTCCCGGCGATTTTGTCGCGGCATAAGATCGGTGGCGCATCATGTCTACTGGCAACCCTTTATCCACTGCCGACCGCCATCCATGTACAAAAAAGCGGGCCTATAGGCCCGCTTTTTTTGTATCGACGAAAGACGCCCTAGAAATCCTTGCGGAATGTTACACCCCAGGTACGCGGTTCTGCCGGATAGGAGTTCATTCGTCCTGGCTGGACAGGTCCATCAAATGAACCAGCGTAATACCGCTCGTCACTCAGGTTACGCCCCCACAAAACCAGCTCAGATCCCATGTCGTCCCAACGGAAGCCAAGTCGCGCATTGACAAGGCCGAAACCGTCGAGATCGGTCAGCGGATCGAGGTCACCGTCTGTCAGCGTGTCCGAATAGTAGGAGTATTCACCACGGACATAGGCTGTTGTGGAGTCGCTGACCGCGAAATCCTTGTTGAACGCGAAGAAGAAGATGTCTTCCGGGTTGTAGGCCAGCGTGCCTCCGGAGCGATCACAGATATTGGCGTCAATGTCACCGCCGCTGCCCGGATCCGGCTGGCCGGTGTGGAACACCGTCGCATCCTGGCAGGTGCCGAGCAGGAAATCTTCGTACGTGGCTTCGCTGTGTACCCAGAACGCCTGAAAAGAAAGCGTATCTGTCGGCAACCACCATGTCTCGAGTTCCCAGCCGAAGGTGTCGGCATTACCTGCGTTTTGCACGTTGAAGCCGGTGCCAGTCCAGGAGTTAGCCTGGAGACCCTCAATCTGGGTGTCGTAAATCGCCAGGTTCACACGGAAATTCTGATCGCGAAAATCAGCCTTTACACCAAACTCAATTGTTTCAGACGTCTCCGCATCAAAAAGCACACTGAATAACGGATTGATTCGGTCAGTATTCGTACCGCCTGATTTATAACCCTCGCCATATGACAGGTACAGCATCGCGTCATCTGTCGCGAACCAGGTTAACTTGACTGTTCCGGAAAACTGATCGTCATCGATGTTCGTATTGATATTCGGGCGCGGAGATAGCGGGGCGAACAGGTAGGTGCCCCAGCCGCTAGAGCTGAAGGGCGACACAATTGCCCCGGCGATATTGGCCGGATCGGTCAATGGATTTGGGTAAGTTACCGGATCAGGAACCAAACTTATCGGAGCACTGGGCGAAAGCGGAAAAACGGTTCCCTGTGATTCAAGAATTCGCAGCCCGTTGCAGGCATCAGTCAATTCCGGAATGGGCAGACCACCCAAAGCTACATCCAACTGACAACCAACAAGGACCAGGCCGTCGAGGTTCGGTGGACCGCCCTGAGCGGTTTGCACAAAATTGGCGACCATATCCTTTTGTTCATCGGTATAACGGACACCAAGTGTCAGCAAAAAGTCATCGCCCATCGGTAAATCAACCTGGCCGAACGCCGCGACGCTTGTGTGCTGTTGCCGAACGTCATCGTCGGCGAACGAACCGGTTGGAAATGCCGCAGCCGAGGCCTGAATCGTTCCATCGCCCAAAACGAGATCGAGCCCGCTCGCCGTATCGACGAGGAATGCTGCAAGCGGAAGCTGGGCTTCAGCAGCATCGAGGTACGGACCGAGAAACGGCTCGCCATTCGTCTGTCTCTGGTTGTTGAGGTCCTGGTCGAAATAGTAAAGGCCCGTTACAAAAGAGCCGCGATCACCAATTGTTCCCGACAGACGCAGTTCCTGAGAAAGTGAATTTTGCTGGGCTTGCTGTTGGCGATTAAGTAGTGCGACGTCGGTAAAGTCAGCATCGATCGTTGAAGTCGTGTCAAATTGACGATAGCCAGTGATCGACGTCACTGTCATATCGTTGGCGAGATCCCAATTGAGCTCCACGGACAAGCCACTGTCCTCACTTGCTGAGTGCGGCCGGCTATTCACAGCAACCACGTATTCGTCAAACGATGTGCTGCCAACCACCGTCCCGTTGCCCGGCAATCCGAGGCCCTGAGCGACGGCGGTCATCAGACCGATCGTTGCGGCGTCGAATGGATCGGCCGAGAAAATTGTTCCGCCAAGACCGAAAAGCAGGAAGTCTGAACCGGCGACCAGGCCACCCGGAATGGGCGACGTCGGGTCTGTGTAACTCTTTGCGAAAATGCTGTCTACACGGGCAACCGCAACGCAGCAGACTTCATCGATCTCGGAATAGTCAGCAATAATGCGCATGTCGAAGTTATCGTCATTGGTGTAGGCGAGCTGAAGCCGCGCACCAAAACGGTCCCTGTCATTGTAAACGTCGCTGGCCCCACCGTAGTCGGCAACGTACCCGTCTCGCGTGCTGGAGAATACGGTCGCTCGCATTGCCGTGTTGTCGGACAGCGAGAAGTTTCCAGCGGCCGCGAGTCTGACGAGCCCAAATTCGCCACCTGAGGCCTCGACGAATGCATTTGCTTCTTCAGTGCTCGGCGCCACCGTGCGCATGTTGACTGCGCCCTGCGGCGTGTTCTTGCCGAACAGCGTGCCCTGTGGACCGCGCAGGATCTCCACGGCTTCGATGTCCACCAGTTCATTGATCATGGAGTTCTGGCGCGAACGATAGACACCATCAACATAGAGGCCAACCGAGGACTCAAGGCCGAAGTTGTTGGAACTGGTGCCAATGCCACGGATAGAGAAATTGGATGTTGTTGTCGTCTGACTCTGCCCCATTATCAAGCCGGGGGCATTGGTTTGCAGATCGAACATATCCTTGATGCCGGATTCCTGGATGTTGTTGCCAGTGATAGCGGTTACCGCAACCGGAATCTCCTGCATGTTTCGTTCAATCTTGGTCGCAGTGACGATGATCTCTTCGATCAGTGAGTCATCTTGTGCCAGGGCCGGCAGACTGATACCGGCTGCAGCGATTATCATTGCGGCCGACTTAATTCTTGACAGATGGGCATTCATGGCCATTTTCTCCCCCTCCAGGAAAAGTTTTCGGATTGCCACCGACCCCGCTCGCTGGTCGGTTCCGCCATCCCTGACGCCAGCGAGATTGTCCTTGCTCTCATGGCCATCTGTGGCGGTGTTTTCAGAGCCGGAGGATAACACGATCCAGTCGCTCAAATCGTTACCGCAGGGGCAAAAAACCTGTTTGGAATCTGCAAGATGCGTGCCGATTTGCCCGCGGGTTCTGAGGAAACTCTTAGAAGCGCTATGTGCGTAAACAACAATTGTTGCAGACAAAGCCCCGAGTTCTGTTAAATTGCGATTCCCGTTCCCGAGACCGTGAAGAAGAGAGCAAGCATGATGCGAGGCCTGATGATGGACAGCGAGCTCCTGATCTCATCGATCCTGCAACACGCAGATAGGAATTTCGGTGATCGGGAAATTGTCTCGGTGACGGCCGACAACCCGCTGCATCGTTACACGTACAAGGATTGTTTCCGCCGCACCCGGCAACTGGCAAACGCGCTGGACAAGCTGGGCCTCAAACATGGCGATCGGGTGGCAACGATGGCCTGGAACGACTACCGGCATCTCGAGGCATATTACGCCATCGGGGGCTCCGGTTACGTTTGTCACACCGTAAACCCGAGGCTTTTCCCCGAACAGGTCGTATTCATCATCAATCATGCTGAAGACAAATGGATATTTGTCGATCTGCTTATCCTGCCGTTGCTGGAAAAGATTGCGGATCTGATTCCCGGCGTCGAAGGCTTCGTCATCATGACAGATGAGGGCCATATGCCGGAGACGAGCCTGAAGAATGCGGTTTGCTATGAATCTCTGATCGGTTCCGAAAGCGATGAATTCACCTGGCCTGAGTTCGATGAGAGATCGGCATCAGCGCTCTGTTACACATCGGGTACAACAGGCGACCCGAAAGGTGTTCTTTATGATCACCGGTCAACCGTTTTGCACGCCTATGCGGCGGTGACTCCCGATGTCATGAACCTGTCGAGTGACGACTGCGTGTTGCCGGTCGTGCCGTTGTTTCACGTCAATGCCTGGGGCATTCCCTATGCGGCGCTGATGGTCGGTTGCAAGCTCGTCTTTCCAGGGCCGAAGATGGGCGATGGTGAGACGCTTTATGGTTTGCTGGAACAGGAGGACGTTTCGCTGGCACTTGGCGTGCCTACAGTGTGGTTGGCGCTTTTGCAGTACGCGGAGAGTGCCGGCAAGAAGCTCAACAAACTGGGCCGGACAATCATCGGCGGCGCTGCGGTGCCGGAGTCGATGATCCGTGCTTTCCGGGACCAGCACGATGTCGTGGTCATCCAGGGCTGGGGCATGACCGAGATGAGTCCGTTGGGTACCGTCGGTACACCCAAATTCGGCATGGAATCGCTGACGCCTGACGAAATGATCGCGGTTCGCTGCAAAGCGGGCCGTGGCATATACGGCGTCGAGATGCGAATCGTCGACGATGAGGGTAAGGAATTGCTCTGGGATGGTGTGGCATACGGATCGTTGCAGGTTCGGGGTCCATGGATTTGTAGCGGTTATTTCAAGCTGGAAGGCGAGAGTGACTCACACACCGAAGATGGCTGGTTCGACACGGGCGATGTCGCGACCATCAACAAAGACGGCTACATGGCGATCACAGACCGAACAAAGGATGTCATCAAGTCCGGTGGAGAGTGGATCAGCTCCATCGATATCGAGAACACCGCGATGGGTCACGAAGCAGTTGCTGAGGCGGCCGTCATTGGCGTACCGCATCCAAAATGGACCGAACGTCCTTTGCTGATCATAATCAAGGCCGAGGGCGCCGAACTCGACGGCGAACAGTTGCTGGCATGGCTCGATGGCAAGATTGCGAAATGGTGGATTCCTGACGATGTTGTCTTCGTGGACGAGATTCCGCACACAGCAACAGGCAAAATCAAGAAGATTGATTTGCGGAAGCAGTTCGCGGATTACCAGTTACCGTCCTGATAGAATTTTTTTGGCGATAAACAAGAGCTTGGGTGAAATATGGCTGACGCATTGCGTCTTTTCGGACTGAGGGCCGTTGTAACCGGTGCCGGTGGTGGCATTGGTGAGGCGATAGTCCGTACGTTGGTAAAACACGGGGCGGAAGTCCTCGCTATCGATTCGACCAACAGTGGAATAGAAACACATTTCAAGGGAGTTCGCGGCGTCCGCGGGGCGCCCATCGATCTCAATGCTGTGGATGCTGCGACGAAGGTCGGTGAATTGGCATCAAGCGAGCTGGGTGTTGTCGACATAGTGGTGTGCGATCTTGGTGCCCGCTCCGAAGGTCCAATCAGTGACGGCGACGATGAGGCGCTTTCCAGTATGTTGGCGCGGAAGAATGATCTCGTGGAAGGTATCTGTCGGCAATTGCTGCCCATGATGAAGAGCAGCCCGGCGGGCCGCATTATCGTGCTGGGTTTCAACCGCAGTGTGTTCGCGAAAGACGGGCCGGACAGTTACGCGAAGTCAGAGGCGGCAATCGCCGACCTGACCAGTCGCCTTGCGGCGGAAGTCGCAGAGTTCGGCATCAACGCAAACTACATACAGCTGGGCGCAATCATGACGCCGGAGAGCCGTCGCGTGTTCAGCAACGACAAGGAATTGCGCGATTTCTGTATTCAACGTTCCGCCGCCAAGCGTCTCGGCGAGCCGGTAGACGTCGCGAAGGTTGCTTTGTTCCTGGCCACTGACGATTCCGTATTTGTCAGCGGGACAGGCATTGTCGTCGATGGTGGAATCTCAACAGAATCCTGACACCTGAAGTCAGCCGAATGCATCCCGTACTGAAAGACCTGATCGATCTCCTGAAGCTCGAACGCATTGAGGAGAACATTTTTCGGGGCGAAAGCCGCGACATCGGCAGTGCGCAAGTTTTTGGTGGACAAGTGCTTGGTCAGGCGCTTTCTGCCGCGCATCACACCGTCGACGGGCGTCGTGCCCATTCTCTGCATGCCTATTTTCTACGTCGTGGTGATATGAATGCGCCAATCATTTACGATGTGGACCGGGCGCGGGATGGCGGCAGCTTTTCGGTTCGACGTGTCGTCGCAATTCAGCACGGCAGGCCGATTTTCAATCTGGCCGCTTCATTTCAGAGCCCGGAATCAGGCCTTGAGCACCAGGCGGAGATGCCCGAAGTCAAAGGTCCCGATGGCCTGCAGGACCTGACTGAAGTCGCGCCTGAAGTTCTGCAGAGGATTCCGGAGAAAATGCGCCGTTACATGACGGTCAAAAGGCCGTTCGAGTTCAGGCCGGTCCAACCAATGGATTTCATGGTGGCTGAAGCCCGGCCACCGACTAAACATGTCTGGATAAAGGCGGTGGATGCGCTGCCGGACCGGCACTCACTTCATCAAAATCTTCTCGCGTACGTGTCAGACTACGAGTTGCTTGGCACTGCCACATTACCCCATGGTCTGACTTTCGGCCGCGAGCGGATCATGATGGCGAGCCTGGATCACGGCCTTTGGTTCCATCGGGATTTCCGGGTCGACGAGTGGTTGTTGTATTCCATGGATAGCCCGAACTCATCCGGCGCCAGGGGTTTTGCACGAGGTCAGTTCTTCACTGCTGACGGAACCCTCGTTGCCTCATCGATCCAGGAGGGTCTTATTCGGGTCCTGTCTGAGAAAGAGAGCAAGACAAAGCGCTCCGATCCGAAACGCCAGACCTGACCGGTTTCGCGAACTGTCTGCTCTTATTTTGCGCTTGCCTGATTGGCAACGGCTGCGGCGGCGGCAGCAACCGCTTCCGGATCACCGAGAAATTCCCGTGAAACGGGCTTGAGGTTGTCATCCAGTTCGTAAACGAGCGGTATCCCTGTGGGAATGTTAAAGCCGGTGATCTCATTTTCCGAGACATCGTCCAGCATCTTTACGAGCGCACGAAGGCTGTTTCCGTGGGCCGCAATCAACACGTTTTTTCCGCTCCGCAGTTCAGGAACGATGATGTCATTCCAGCACGGCATAACGCGCTCAAGTGTTGTCGCCAATGATTCAGTGCCAGGCAGGTTATTGATACCGGCGTAGCGCTTGTCGTGGGAGGGGTGGCGCTCATCGTCAACGTCGAGTTCTGGCGGTGGCGTCGCATAACTTCGGCGCCAGATATGAACCTGGTCATCACCATACTTTGCGGAGGTTTCCGCTTTGTTCAGTCCCTGAAGTGCGCCGTAATGGCGTTCATTCAGTCGCCAGTCCCTGACGACAGGAATCCACATCCGGTCCATCTCGTCCAGCATGATCCAGAGAGTACGAATCGCGCGTTTCAAAACAGAGGTGAAAGCGATATCGAATTCGTAGCCCAGGCTCTGCAGAAGCTGCCCCGCGTCTTTTGCTTCGGCGATGCCTTTTTCAGTCAGCTCAACGTCTGTCCAGCCAGTGAAAAGGTTTTTCAGGTTCCAGTCACTTTGGCCGTGACGACAGAGAACGAGTTTGCCTGCCATGAATACTCCAGAACTTGGTTTACAAGCTGTCCGTCAGTTTTCGCAGTTCTTGTGCTGCGACAGACAGGGTGGCGAAATCGATATCAGGCCGAAGGCGCATTTCAGCGAGAATGGAATCAAACATCCGTACTGGCGCGGAATTTTTCTGTATCCAGGCGTCGAAGATTTCTTCCGGTGTTTTCCTGCTGCGGCCGCTTAGCAAGACAGTCGCGAAGTCGCGTCGAATTCGGTAGAAGTCATCGCGCAAGTTACTTCTGGCCAGTGCCTGCCAGCGACCTTCCACTTCAAGACTTTCAACGCAACGATTCATCCAGACAATGCCAAGTCGATCGCTCATGTTCGAATACATGCGCGCCGTCTCAATGACATCTTTACGATGACGATTGGACAGATCGGCAATATCGAGCCCACCTCGGGTGAGCAACAGAGATGCCATTTTCCTCGCCAGCTTGTCCGGAACGCCGTGGCGCATGTATTCCCGGGCAGAATCTTTCTGTCGTTCCCTGGCTGGTCCAACCACGATGCTGAGTGCACGCGAATACATCATCGCCATGCTTTTCTTCAGCTCTTCAACCGAGTCCACAATGTCCAGGTCGTCACCGTAGCGCTCAATCAGCCAGTAACAGGCATGGCGGAGAATACGTCCGACGTCGAACATCATCGACTGCTGTATGGTCGCCGAAATTTCATTATCGAGTGATTCAATCGTGTGCCAGATTTCGCTGGCCTGGCAGACTTCCCGCGCGACAACGTAGGCTCGCGCAATGGTGATAATATCTGCCCCGGTGTCGACTTGCATACGCTTAACGAAAGCAGGGCCCATCCGATTGACAATGTTGTTGGCGATCAATGTCGCCAGGATTTGCCGACTCAGACGATGGTCGGGAATCAACTCCAAATATCTGCGTCTGAGGACGGGTGGAAAATAGCGTTGCGGATCGGTGGTCAGGAAGTCATCGAGCGCCTGATCTGAGCTTTCCAGGCCGTTATAGAGGTCGATCTTTGCGTAGCTCAGGATGACAGCGAGTTCCGGACGGGTCAGTCCCTGGTTGCGCTGTCGTCGTTCGTCGATTTCGACATCGTCAGGCAGGAATTCCAGATCCCGATCCAGCAAGCCGGTTTTTTCGAGGTCATTGATCAGCCGTGCCGTTTCAGACAGGCGCTCTCTGGCGCGCGCTTCCATCATGCTGATCGATTGTGTTTGCAGGTAATTATTACGCAGTACGAACTTCGCGACATCGTCCGTCATTTCGGCAAGCAGCTTGTTGCGTTTTGGCCGGCTCAGGTCCCGTTCCTGTGCAGCAGCACCAAGCAGGATTTTGATATTGACTTCACGGTCAGAACTGTCGACGCCGGCCGAGTTGTCGATGAAATCAGTGTTGATTCTGCCACCGTTGAGGCTGTATTCGATTCTGGCACGTTGCGTCAGGCCGAGGTTGCCGCCTTCGCCGATAACTTTGCAATGAAGTTCGTTGGCGTTTATCCGGACACTGTCATTGCTTCGGTCACCAACGTCGGCATGGCTCTCCGTGCTTGCCTTGACGTAAGTGCCGATTCCACCGTTCCACCACAGGTCAACGTCAATGCGCAAGATCGATCGAATAAGCGCCAGGGGTCGCATCGTGGTTTCCGTGGTTCCGAGCATACGTCGTGCTTCAGTGCTCAATCGGATCTGTTTTGCCTGCCTCGAGAAAACACCGCCGCCCTTCGAGATTAGCTCCTCGGTGTAATCAGCCCAGCTCGACCTGCCCATGCGGAAGAGGCGTTGTCGTTCGCGAAAACTTGCCGCCATATCAGGGTCGGGGTCCAGAAAGATATGCATATGATTGAACGCGGCGACTAGCTTGATCTTTCGCGAGAGAAGCATGCCATTGCCGAATACATCACCGCTCATGTCGCCGATGCCGGCGACCGTGAATGGATCTTTCTGCACATCGACATTTTGTTCGCGAAAGTGCCGGCGTACAGCCTCCCAGGCGCCACGCGCTGTAATTCCCATCTTCTTGTGGTCATACCCGGCTGAGCCACCCGAGGCAAATGCATCATCAAGCCAGAAGCCGTAGTCGGCGGATATGCTATTCGCGATATCAGAGAAGGTTGCTGTCCCTTTGTCGGCTGCGACGACGAGATAGGGATCATCCCGGTCGCGTCGGACTACCTTGGGCGGTGGCACAATCTTGTCGTCAACGACGTTGTCTGTAATATCCAGCAACCCGCAAATAAACGTCCGGTAGCAGGCGATTCCTTCTGCCAGAACGGCCTCGCGATCGCCGTCCGGCAGGTGTTTGGGGAAAAACCCACCTTTGGCGCCGGTAGGCACGATGACCGTGTTCTTAACGATCTGCGCCTTCATCAGGCCGAGAACTTCAGTGCGAAAATCCTCCCGCCGATCCGACCAGCGAATGCCGCCGCGGGCGATATCGCCACCGCGCAAATGAATTCCTTCAACGCGCGGCGAGTAGACGAAAATCTCGTATTTTGGTTTCGGCAAAGGCGCCTCAGGAATCATGCTGGGGTCGACTTTGATTGAAATGTACTTTTTCGGATTTCCTTCCGCGTCGGGCTGGAAGTAATTTGTCCGCAATGTCGCACTGATTGCGCCAGCGAATGCGCTCAGAATCCTGTCTTCATCGAGGCTCCCGGCTTTCGCAATGCCGCGCCTGATCGTTTTCGTGCAGAATTTCAGTTTTTCGAGACGACTGTTTTTTGACAGCTTCGGATCAAACTGCAATTCAAACTGGTGAACAAGAGCGCACGCCAGATCTGCATGATCAACAAGGACTTCTTCCATCGAGTTCTGGCTGAACGGGATGCCGAGTTGCAGTATGAATTTTGCATAGCAGCGAATGAGTGATGTTTGCCTGGCGTTCAGTTCCGCGGCGAGAATCAACTCGTTGAAATTGTCGCTCTCGGATTCACCGTACAGCGCTTGTCGAAAACCTTCCTGAAACCGTGTGGCGGCAGACTCGATGTCAACGTCATCAGTTTTCTCGAATTGCAACTGAAAGTCCTGAATCCAGAACCGTTCGCCGGACCGCAGCTTTAGTCGATAGGGCCTTTCGCTGTGAACATCGGTGCCGAGGTCCTCAAGCAGCGGCAGTACTTTCGACAAATGTAACGGCTCGGCTTTTCTGAATGTTCGGAAATGTATCTTGTTCTCTTCGCTGTCAGCCGGTCGATACAGCAGCAGGAAATCATCGTGCTCGCCCTTCACGATACCGTCGATTCTCTTCACATCGAGGCAGGCGATTTTCGGATCCGTATCGCCTTCATAGGCAGGCGGAAAACTTTCGCCGTATTCACGAAACAACGCAAAGCCCTCGTCCTGCCCGAACTTGTCGATTAACTGAACGCGCAGGTGATCACGCCAGCTAATGACAGCCTGTTCAATGCGGTTTTCGATGCGTCGGATGCTGATACGTGGGCGACTATCGACGCCGGTTCTTACGATCGTATGCAAACGCGCCAGCGGTGAGTCGACGATTTGCACGCTTGAATCAACTGACAGGCCCTGAAATTCCTCAAGCAGAATTTCTTCGACGCGCTGACGAATAGCAGTAGTATATTTTTCACGGGGCACGTAGACGATGCAGGAAAAGAACCGTCTGAACGTATCTCTGCGCAAAAAGAACTTGACCCGGCGACGATCCTGCAGGTTCAGAATCCCGGTCGTGGTGCGGACGAGGTCCTTAATGGAACTTTGAAACAGTTCATCGCGCGGAAACGAATCGAGAACATGGAGTAGCGCTTTCCCCCTGTGCCCTGACGGGTCAACCTGGGCAGATTCCAAAACACGCTGAACTTTTAATCGGAGCAAAGGAATGTTGCGCGGACTTTCACTGTACGCAATCGATGTGAAGAGGCCGATGAACCGCTTCTCGCCTATGGCGTTGCCATTGCGATCAAATATCTTGATGCCGACGTAATCGAGATAAATTTGTCTATGAATCGTCGCGCGGGAATTTGCCTTGGTGATGATCAGCCAGTCTTTGGAGCGTGTGTGACGCCGCATTTCTTTGCTGAGCTCAACCGCCCGCCCGCCACGCTCGTCACTGGACAGTACGCCCAGACCCGAACCTTTGACCGGCGCGAGATATAGCTTGTCGCCGCGCTTGCGCAGCTTGTATTCCCTGTAGCCCAGAAACGTGAAGTGGTCATCTGCCATCCATTGCAGCAGTGCATCTGTTTCCATGCGCACTGCGGCATCCGCTCCTATGGGTCCACGGTTGAGTGTGGACGCAGCTTCCAACATCTTGTCGCGCATCTTGCGCCAGTCGCGAACTGCCACTCGTACATCGGCAAGCACTTTGGATATTTCGTGCTCCAGAATATTCAGGTGATTCTGATCCGACTCCCGGTCGATGGTGAAACGCACGTACGACTCAACCCGGCCACCTTCGTCGCTCATCTTCGCAACGCTCAGGAGTTTGCCGCGTGAATCGCGATGCACCCGAAGTACCGGGTGCACGGTCATATGAATGGCAAGATCCTGGCGGTTAATCGCCGCCGACATGGAATCGACAAGAAATGGCATGTTGTCGTTGACCATTTCGATGATTGTGTACGCAGACTGGTACCCGTGCTTGTGTTCGTCCGGATTGAATATGCGCAGTAGTGCCTTGCCTGATTTGCGTACACGAGCAAATTCGAGGTGTGATACCGCTGCCTGTCCCATAATGGTTGGCGAACGACCGTGCATGTCTTCGTGAGGAACGTCCGCGAAATACTGGCGAATAAAACCGTGAGTCTCTTTGCGGGAGCTAAGTGATTTGCACCGCGGCTTCGTCTCGATGATTTCGTCGATGAGGCGATCCGAGATGTCGCTTGCGCGACGTTGTTGCTGTTTTGACACTGCGGGCACTCCGACCGGATCAACGCATCGTCCGATAGACGCAATTAATTGCTGATGCTAACGGGTGGCAAGGTTATTCCTCTGCGCCCGGCAATGCTACCCATCATGGCGCGAATTTGGAGATTTATGTGGTCCGGTTTTGAGCGTGTTGTCAGCCACCGAATGAGGATCGGTCGAGGCCCGAAGCAGGGCCCTCCTGATCGATATTTTGAGACAACTTCCGGCTCAGGGCGAGCTGATCAGCCGCGCCCTGGCAAGCAGGCGCTCGATGATGATATTCAGTATGGCGACCTGTTCGTCATCCAGCCCGTGCAGCAGGTCTGCTTCCATCTCCATCGCCAGCGGCGCCACTTTGTCATGGACTTTCCGCCCCTCTTCGGACAGTGTCAGAATCGACCGGCGCCGGTCAGCGTCAGCGAACTCGCGATCAATGCGTCCAGCCTTGATCAGCTTCGTCACAGCGCGGCTTACAGCAACCTTGTCGAGCATGGTGCGCTCGGCTACTTCCACCGCGGAAAGACCGGGAAATCGACCAACGATGGCGATAACCCGCCACTCGGGAATCGTCAATCCAAACCGTTTGTCGTAAACACGGGCAATCAGGCTGGACACCGTATGCGACAGAATCGCCAGTCGATATGGTAAAAAGTCTTCTAAAATCAGTTCTTTGTTTACTTCGTCGTCCACTTCGGCTTTCTCCTGCCGGGGCCTGAATCCCGACCGACAATGTTACGTTGTTGAGGCGACTTGTTAAACAGTTGTCACTCGGGCGGTCACGCCAGATGCGGGGCGTGCAGGTAATCCGCAGATTGCATTTCAATCAACCGGCTGGCAGTGCGCTGGAATTCGAACCCGAGTCGCTTTCCCTGGTAGAGCTCGCCAGCGCCTGCTGCTGCCGACAGGACCAGTTTCACTTTGCGGTCATAGAACTCATCGACCAGGGCAACGAATCGTCGTGCCGGATTGTCGAGTTTGCCGGTCAGTACGGGAATATCGGAAATGATGACCGTCGGATACCAGCGCGCGATCTCGATGTAATCCTCCTGGCTTCTTGGGCCATCGCAGATATCCATGAAATCGAACCAGACGACGCCTTTCGCACAGTGCCTGGTTTTTATATCGCGACCGAGGATGTCGACCTGGTGATCACTAATGCTCTTACCTGAGGCGATTTCCTCGAAGTAGTGGGTGAGCTTTATGTGAGCAATTTCATTCGCCGGCGCCAGGTATGTTCCGGCCTCCTCAAACAGGCGGAGGCGGTAGTCAGTGCCGCCATCCAGCTCGATCACTTTCGTGTGTTTTTCGAGCGCTTCGATCGCGGGCACAAAACGTTGACGTTGCAGGCCTTCTTTGTACAAATCGCCCGGTTTCGCGTTAGACGTCGTTACCAGGATGACACCGCGATCGAAAAGGCCGTCCAGGAGACGCCCGAGAATCATGGCGTCGCCAATGTCGCTGACAAAGAACTCGTCAAAGCAAAGGACTGACGTTTCCGTCGCAATGTCAGCTGCTACCTGGTCCAGCGGATCCTCGGTGTCCGTTATCTTTTTCAATCGGGCATGCACGTCACTCATCATGCGATGAAAATGGATCCGTTTTTTCCGCTCGACGTCCAGAGAGGCAAAGAAGAGGTCCATCAGGAATGTCTTGCCCCGGCCAACGCCACCCCACAGGTAAATGCCCTGGAGAGCCGAATGGTCTCGTACGCCGGGTAACCAGCGGCGCAATCTGGCGGACAGGGAGTTCTGCTCGAGGATTCTGTGTTGCAAATCGCCCAGCTGATCGACGACCCGGAGTTGTGCTCCGTCGGCGATCAGGCCGTGCGCAATCACTGCTGACTCGAATGCTTGTTTGATCGCCATGATGTTCCTTTGACCAATGCAGGAGCGTACATCGAAATTGGTACGGTGATAAACCAACGCTTTGCTAAGATGCCGTTCTTTATCGAGCGAACAGAAGAACGGTATGTCCGAACCAATCGAGCGGGAATCCATGGAATTTGATGTTGTGATCGTCGGTGGCGGACCGGCGGGCCTGGCGGCTGCGTGCCGTCTTGCACAACTGGCGGCGGCGGATGGGAAGGAGTTTTCAGTCGTTGTTGTTGAAAAAGGCTCCGAGATAGGCGCACATGTTCTTTCCGGTTGCGTGTTCGAACCTCGAGCGCTGGACGAACTCTACCCGCAGTGGCGGGAGGAGGGCGCGCCGGTAAAGACTGCGGTCAACGGAGAAAATATTCACTATTTGCTCGGCGAAAAGAAATCGTTACCTGTGCCAGGATTGTTGCTGCCGGCACCCATGCACAATAAGGGCAACTACATCGTCAGCCTTGGCCGACTGTCCCAGTGGATGGGCGAGAAGGCTGAAGCCGCGGGTATCAATATTTTTCCCGGTTTCGCAGCGTCTGAAGTTCTTTACGATGAGAATGGCAGTGTCAAAGGAGTTGCTACCAGTGACATGGGTGTCGCCAAGGACGGTCAGCGAAAGGACTCATTCCAGGCCGGCTACGAACTTCTCGGGAAGTACACAATTTTCGCGGAAGGTGTCAGGGGCAATCTTGCCGAATCGCTGATGCAGAAATTTGATCTTCGCACCGACGTTGATCCGCAGCACTACGGCATCGGTATAAAGGAAACCTGGGAGATTGATCCTGAAATGCACGCAGAGGGCCTGGTGGTTCACACGATGGGCTGGCCGCTTGATAACAAGACTGAGGGTGGTGGATTCCTGTACCACGCTGACAACAACCAGGTTTTTCTCGGATTTATTGTTGCCCTCAATTACAAGAATCCGCATCTCTCTCCGTTTGATGAGTTCCAGCGCTGGAAACTGCATCCAAAGATTCGCCATTACCTGGAAGGGGGTCAGAGAATTGCATACGGTGCACGCGCCGTTAACAAGGGCGGAATTCAGTCGTTGCCCAAACTTACGTTTCCCGGCGGCATGCTGGTTGGTTGTAGTGCAGGCTTCCTGAATGGTGTGAAGATCAAGGGTGCACATACTGCAATCAAGACGGGGATGTTGGCGGCGGAAAGCGTCTACGAGTCATTGGAGAACGGAGAGGAGTTTGCCGAGTTGAGCGGCTATGGGGAGAAGGTCAAGGCGTCCTGGGTGCACGAAGAACTACATCGGGTGCGCAATTTCGGCCCCGCGCTGCACAAGCTGGGCACCTTTCTTGGCGCCACATTTACTTTCGTTGACCAGAATATATTTCGCGGCAGGTTGCCGTTCACGCTGCATAATCCGGATCCGGATCATGAGTCGCTGGTCCGGGCGAGCAAGGCACGTGTCATCGACTATCCGAACCCGGACGGCGTGATTACTTTCGATCGATTGTCATCCGTGTTTTTGTCGAGCACCAATCACGAAGAAGACCAACCCTCTCATCTGAAATTGAAAGACGACTCGATCCCGGTTTCTTACAATCTGCCGGAATTCGACGAGCCGGCACAGCGCTATTGCCCGGCCGGCGTGTACGAAATCGTTGAGATGGATGGCCAGCCGAGTTTTCAGATCAGCGCAGGAAACTGCGTGCACTGCAAGACCTGTGATATCAAGGATCCAAAGCAGAATATTGTCTGGGAGGTTCCGGAAGGCGGTGGTGGACCGAATTATTCGGGCATGTAAACGATCCGCAAATCGCTGGTCTTATTTCGGCTGCATTCTGATTGCACCGTCGAGACGAATCGTTTCTCCGTTGATCATCGCGTTGCAATAGATACTGGCGACCAGGTCGGCGTACTCTTCCGGTCGGCCAAGGCGCGATGGGAAGGGGACCTGTGCGCCGAGCGAGTCCTGCAGCTCCGGCGTCATGCCGGCAACCATCGGCGTCATGAAAATCCCCGGCGCGACGACGTTCACTCGAATACCAATGCGCGCAAATTCTCTTGCGAGTGGCAAGGTCATGCCGACGACACCTCCTTTCGAAGCGGAATAGGAGACCTGGCCGATCTGGCCTTCAAACGCAGCGATTGACGCGGTGCTGACAATCAGTCCTCGTTCGCCATCGTCGTTGGGTTCGTTGTGCTGCATGACATTCGCCGCTTCTTTTGCGACGAGAAACGAACCCAGAAGGTTGACCTTGAGCGTGTTAAGGAAGAATTCTCCCGGCATCGGTGCTTCACGGCCCAACGCTCTGGCTGCACCGATGATTCCGGCACAACTAACCGCCAGCGTGATGCCGTCCATGATTTCGCTTGCTTTCGCGATGGCAGCCTGAACATCCGATTCTGATGACACATCAGCATGGATATAGATCGCCCGGTCACCCAATTCAGTTGCGCTCTTTTCACCCTCTTCGTCATTCACATCCAGCAATGCCGCATATCCACCTGCATCGATTACCTTTTTGGCGGTCGCGAATCCGAGGCCGTGAGTTGAGGCAGCGCCGGTAACCACTGCTTTAGCTAATGCGAGATCCATCTTTTTCTCCGAGTGTTCGTCTATTCCGCTACGATGCCGATAGCGGTGGCCTCACCACCGCCGATACAAAGTGATGCGATGCCCTTGCCGCCGCCGCGATTTCGCAGTGCGTGCAAGAGAGTCACGATGATGCGTGCGCCGGACGCGCCAATCGGGTGTCCGAGCGCGCAGGCGCCTCCGTTCACGTTTACCTTGTTGTGACTGATGCCCACATCCGCCATCGCCGCCATCGTTACACAGGCAAACGCCTCATTGATTTCATAGAGATCAACCGACTCCGAATTCCATCCGAGTTTTTCGTGCAATGCCTTGATCGCGAAAACCGGGGCGGTCGTAAACCACTCTGGCTCCTGTGCAAATCTGGAATGACCTGCAATGGTGGCAAGCACATTAAGTTCGCGTGCTTCTGCGTCACTTTCGCGCATCAGTATGAGACTTGCCGCTCCGTCAGAAATCGACGAGGAGCTTGCCGCCGTGACGGTGCCGTCTTTCTTGAATGCGGCTCGCAATTTCGAAATCTTTTCGATGTTGGCAGCGCCGGGTCCTTCGTCCTCATCGACGACTACCTCGCCTTTGCGGCCCTTTACCGTGACAGGCGTTATCTCATCTTTGAATCGACCATCCGCAACGGCGGCCCTTGCACGAGTCACGGACTCGATCGCGAACGCGTCCTGATCTTCGCGCGTGAAACCGTACTTCTCGGCGGTCAGTTCGGCAAAGTGACCCATCATGTTGCCGTCGGACGGATTTTGCAGACCGTCGAAGAACATGTGATCGAGAACGTCCTGGTGGCCCATACGGTAACCGCCGCGCGCTTTCGGCAGGAGATACGGCGCATTGCTCATCGATTCCATGCCGCCGGTCATGACGATATTCGCGCTGTCCGCGCGAATCAGGTCGTACCCGAGCATTGTGGTCTTCATTCCCGACCCGCACACCTTGTTCACGGTTGTACAAGCAACTGATTTAGGTAGCCCGGCACCCAGTGCAGCCTGGCGTGCCGGCGCCTGCCCGAGTCCCGCCGGCAGGACGCATCCCAGCAATACCTCATCGATTTCTGCAGTGTCCAGTCCGGTGTCTGCCAGTGCGGCACGGCAGGCAGTCGCTGACAAGTCGGTGGCGCTCACTGGCCCAAGCGCACCCTGGAATGCACCCACTGGCGTTCGGCGTGCAGCGACAATAACAATAGGGTCCTGGCTCATAGAAAGTGTTTTCCGACGTGTGGCTGGCTCCGGGAGCGCTACTTTCCCGTATCTGGAGGCATCCTGCAATATCAGTAATTCGGTAGACGGCTACTCGTTCGGCTGTGCCAGGAGATCCGGTTCGTCCAGTATTTGGAGAATCCTCTGGCGTGCCGATTCGGCGAGAGACTTGCTGCTGGCATAGGCGTCATCGGACGGTTCTATTGGATTGAGAATATCTAACCGGAGATGGTTGTGGCGGGGCAGGATCCTCTTCGATGGCAGTACGCGCCGGGATCCGGAAATGACGACTGGCACGACAGGGACTTTGGCTTTTATCGCTGCGGCGAAGGCACCTGACCGGAAGCGACCGAGGCCGGGCGCTTCAATAAACGTTCCCTCAGGGAACAGGGCCAGTGATTCGCCGGAGCTCGCCGCCCGCAACAATTGACGGGCATCCCGGACGCTCCCCGATGCCTCAAATCGCTCGACGAACTTCGAGCCAATCCGCCGCAGCAGAAATCCAACGACTGGAAAATTTTGCATTTCTCCCTTGACGACGTAGGAGAATCTGGGTGGCAGAAATCCCTGCAATATCACGCCGTCCACGTAGCTCGCGTGATTGGCGACGACCACACAGTCGCCCGAGGGTATTTTTTCCAGCCCCGTGATGCTCGTTGAAATGCCGGCGAGCTGAAGTGGTAACCGCGCACACAGCGAAACAAACCGGCGACGTCGCGCAAGGCCAGGCACGACCAAAGTAAACAGGATGGCGGCCAGAACACACAAAATGAAGACAATCCAGGCGTAAATACCGTACAAGATGCCGCCGACACCTGGCGTCGTTCGGGAATTTGATTCAGTCATTTCCAGCAGTTGGTCCGTCCGCCCTGACCAAATCGGCCATACTGTCTGTGACGCGGATCACTTTATGTTAATGCCTTAATGTATTTGTGACAGCGGTCACGCCGGTCAGGTATAGGGTTCATCATACTCAATTCCTTGAAAAATCCGTTGCTTGGCAGTCGGATTGATAGAACGCGACGGGTACTGGTACGAGCAGTTATGTTACCAGCACCGCGTCACATTGCGATCACTTCGATTGACTAGCAAGCCATGGACGGCCTGAATTCGATGGAAATTATGACGAGTAGTCAGACTGATAAAACCGGAAAACCGGCGACGGGTTCAGAAGAACTGGTCGACCGCTTTCTCGATGCCATCTGGATGGAGCGTGGCTTGTCCGCGAATACCCTCGGTGCGTATCGGGCCGACCTCATGACGTTGGGGCGTCGCTTGTCCGAACGCGACATCGCAATAGAGCGTGCAGAAAAAGCCGATCTCCTGGAATTCATCGCAGGGCGTGTCGAAAATGGTGCGAAGCCACGATCGACAGCACGACAGCTTTCCAGTTTCCGCCGGTTCTTTCGCTACATTATGCGTGAAGGTCTGCGAGATACTGATCCGACTGCAGATATCGAGATGCCACGTATTGGTCGCTCGCTCCCCAAAACACTTACTGAAGACGAAGTCGATTCATTGCTTCAGGCACCGAACACCGACGAGCCGCTTGGGCATCGGGATCGGGCTATGCTCGAGTTGCTTTACGCGACGGGCTTACGGGTCTCAGAACTTATTAATCTCAAGCAGTCGCAGGTCAATTTCAACCAGGGCGTGTTGCGAATTGTCGGCAAAGGCGATCGCGAACGGCTGATACCGCTGGGTGAAGAAGCGCAGCGCTGGCTGCGGGATTTCATCGACGGACCGCGCATGGAAATTCTGCTTGAGCGCCAGACTGATTATCTTTTCCCGACCCGGCGTGGTGATCGTATGACCCGTCAGGCGTTCTGGCACATTATCAAGCGTTACGCGCAGAAGAGCGGCATCGAGAAGAAATTGTCACCGCACAGCCTGCGTCATGCGTTCGCGACACATCTTCTGAATCGTGGCGCCGATCTGCGTGTTGTACAGCTGCTCCTCGGTCACAGCGATCTGTCGACAACGCAGATATATACGCATGTCGCCCGTGAGCGGCTGAAGGACTTGCACGGCCAGCATCACCCCCGCGGCTAGGCACCTGACGCGCTGCTCATATGGCGTAACATATGGCGATATTCGGCGGTCTCCTTTGGTACAATCGCGACGTTTCCGGCAGCGGAACTGGTGTGCTGACATAGTGTCCAATCCTGAACGTTTCGTTGCAATGGACTGAGATGTATCGGCCTGCGGGAGCGATGAAGGATTACCCGATGAAAATGAACATTCTGCGAATCACTGTTTGGGCGTCAGCTGCACTGGCTTTTATCGCCGGTCCCGCTTTGGCCGCAGATGATCCGGCTGAGCTCCAGCACGTACGGGAGACCGTATCCAGCATGTTCTCCGGCATTGAAGCAGACGATGTGTTCGCCAGTGAGATCGATGGCTGGTACACGATTCGCAAGGGCGCCATCATTGCCTACATTTCAGGTGATGGTCGCTATCTTCTTCAGGGTGATCTGATTGATCTCGAGAGTTCGACCAATCTTTCCGAAGAAAGCCGCAACGACGCCCGGGTCAAGATGCTGTCGTCGGTGCCGGACGAAGAGTTGATTATTTTTACACCGGAGACTACCCGACACACGGTTTCAGTATTTACCGACATCGACTGCACGTTCTGTCGTCGTCTGCACAGCCAGATCGACGAGTACATGGATGAAGGCATCGAAATTCGATATTTTCTTTATCCGCGAAACGGACCGTCCTCGGAGTCGTGGGTCAAAGCGCAGCACGTCTGGTGTTCGAACGATCGTAATGAGGCGCTGACGCTGGCAAAACTCGACGAGGGATTCGATTTTAGCGATTGCGATTCATCGATCGTCAGCTCGCATTATGCGATTGGTCAGGATGTAGGCCTCCGGGGTACGCCAGCGATCGTGCTTGAAGATGGCACACTGTTCAGCGGCTATTTGCCCGCCAAACAACTCAGCGAAGCAATTGCCTCAACTTTAGATTGATTGCCTGATTCCCGGATCGGGTCAGAGGGGACGTTTGTTCCTGATGACGTGCTCGTGAACGCCGTTGTCCCTTCCGGCATCCTCAACATACTTTTCCAGTGCATACCTGTTGGTCGCAAATGCCAGTTCGTCCCACGGAATGTTGGCGAGCTCGAATAGTGCGACATCGAGGCTTTCGTCGCCTGCGGCAAAGTCACCCAGGAGCTTCGCCGTAAAGAAAAGGTGTAACTGCCCGGCGTAGACAGCATCAACCGATGCAAACAGCCGCCCGATCTCTACTTCAGCACAAGCTTCCTCCAGCGTTTCCCGTGCCGCGCCCTCGGCGATGCTTTCGCCAAGCTCCATGAATCCCGCAGGCGCAGTCCAGAAGCCATAGCGTGGTTCTATCGCTCTCTTGCACAGCAGAATCTTGCCGTCACGCTCAGGGATGCAGCCGACGACGATTTTCGGGTTCTGATAGTGAACGATGCCGCAGCTTTCACAGACCCACCGATCCTTGGTGTCCCCATCCGGTCTTTTCCTGGCGACCGATGCGCCACAGCTTGAACAGAATTTCATAGACGTCCGGGTGATCCTGCTGAGGGTCGAGTGATAGATGGTGCCGGGAGCGAGAATCGAACTCGCACTTCCGTGAGGAAACCGGATTTTGAATCCGGCGCGTCTACCAGTTCCGCCACCCCGGCTGCATCAATCGCCTGCCGGATGCGCCACCTGACGGGCCCCCGACCGAAAGGCGGTAAGTATATGCGGGTGAAATCACGCCTGCCACACTATACTGAAAATTCCTGCGACCTTTTCCATTGTGGCCGCATCTTAAAGATCGAGACATGAGTAAATTTGCTGATATCCAGATCGATCCGGGGATCGTAAAACGCGCAGCCCGTGGGGATGCGAAGGCGCACGAAATTATCTATCGCGCTTTCTCTGCACCCGTCTACTCGGTCTGCCTGCGATTTACGAGAGTGCCCGCGCATGCCGAAGACCTTCTGCAGGAGACCTTCATAGAAGTGATGCGCAGCGTAGCAAAGTTCCGCGGCGAAGCACCGCTTGGCATGTGGATTCGCCGGATCGCGATATCGAAAGCACTCATGTTCCTGCGTTCGGCCTGGCATAGCCGGGGGCAGAGTCTCGACGACGACTGGGAAGAGATGACGTTTGAGAGCAGGGCAGTGCCGGTGAATTCGGCACGACAGGACCAGGCGATGGATCTTGACGCGGCCCTGGCAAGTTTGCCGGAAGTCAGCCGGGTAGTGGTTTGGCTACATGATGTGGAGGGATTCACTCATAAAGAGATAGCCGAGCAGATGGGAAGGACAGAGAGTTTTTCCAAGTCGCAATTGTCGCGTGCCTATCAGCGACTTCGGCCAATGCTCGATGCGGAAATCGAGCGTGCAGATGCGAAGTCAGGCATGCAGGAATCAGTGCTGGAAAGTTGCTGACAATGCGCGGATACAGGATCGAACACGATGAATGATTGTGATGATCAACAGGATGAAAAAATGAATATTGGTTTGAGCGTTTCACAGCGCGACGTACTACAGACCAGGCTTCGTGAGCTTGAAGACACGATGCCGCCACGCGAAGTGTGGCAGCGAATTGAGGCACAGGCTCGCGCCGAGGGACTGTTTCAGGGGCGCTACTTCGAAACGGCCAAGTGGTTGAGTGGTGCCGGTATTGCAGCAGCAGTCGTACTTGCCGTGCTGAATGTTCAGGTAACACCCGTAATTGACGGTGGCAATGAAGAGTTCTCAGATACCCCGAGTGTTGCTGAGATCGACAATAGCGGGCCGGCGAATCTGAATGCGTTGATGGTGCAGTCGCAGCAGATTGAAAGAGATTTGCGCGCGCTGCCTGGTCAGCCACGCATGGTTCGCGCGAGCACTGCAGCAACGATTGCCGAGCTAGAAGACCGAATTGCTGCAATCGACTTTCGGTTGAATCACCCGGCCTATCGATTGACTCGGGTTGAGGCAGAAATTTACTGGCGTGAACGCGTCAGATTAATGAATTCATTGTTGAATCTGCGCAGAGCGCAGGCGCAGCGAATGGCGTTTTGATTGACGACCTGCGACACACTGAAAACGTTTGGAGAAGATGTGCGCAGGATCAGGAGTAGGTAGATGTTGATTTCGAAGAAAACAATGGCAGTGACGGCGATGGTACTTTTGTGCGCGCCGGTAATGGCCCAGGAAGAAGCGGAGCTTGAGGAGCAAATGCGCCAGGCGGAAGCCCGTCTTGTGGCACAGGAGGCGGCAGAAGCCAAACGCATACAGATGCGGGAAGGCGAAGCCATGCAACGCGCGCAAGTGCAGCAGAAGCGAGCTCAGGTCGAGGTTGAGGTTCGTATGAAAGACGCGGAAATGCGGCTGGCTGAAGCGGCACAAAGGGTCGCCGATCTCTCAATGGCTCAGTTGCCGCGAGTGGAGCGTCTCGAGCGGATCATTCGTGCAAGTCGCGGACCGATGCTCGGCGTCTCGATCGGTACTGATGACAGCGATGATCCCGTTGAAGGCGTTCAGCTTGAGGTCGTATCGCCGGGTGGTGCCGCTGAAGAAGCCGGCTTGCAATCCGGTGATGTCATCACCTCTATCAATGATGAAGCGCTGAGCGCGGACAACAGTCACGAGGCGAACTCCAAATTATTGGACTTCATGCAGGGTGTTGAGGTAGGTGACGTGCTGAGTGTTGAGTACCTGCGCGACGGCAAGAGCGCCTCCGCAGAGATCACTCCGCGTCCGATGGAAAGCAACGTTTTCGCATTCGGCTTCAATCAGGATGATTTCATGGTGCCGGACGTTCATGTTGCGCCGAATGTTCAACGGTTTCGCAATTTCATCTGGCACTCGGATGGCGATGGATTCGGCGCTATGGAGCTTGCCCAGTTGAGCGAGCGTCTCGGCAGCTACTTCGGCACTGATGAAGGGCTGCTGGTGGTCAGCGCGCCAGAGAACGAGGATCTGCAGCTGGAGGACGGGGACGTAATTCTGAGTATCGATGGACGCAAGCCGACCTCAATAGCACACGCCATGCGCATCCTGGGCTCTTATGAAAGTGGTGAAGAGCTGGACATCGAGATCATGCGCGATAAGCGCAAACGAACTATCAGTCTTGAGATTCCGGATAACCGTCGTAGTTTCAACGGGGTGGAATTTGCACCTCGAGTGCCGGCGGCGGCTCCGGTCGCCCCGATGGCGCCGCACGCGGATGTGCACAAGGAAGTAGTCGTCGTCGAGGAAGATCGTATCTGAAGAAGGATTTCACGTAATCCGCCCGCTATCCCCCGCCGGGTGATTTGCCAACTAGTGGGCCGGCATCATTGTATGATTCCGGCCCATGTTTTTATCTGACTTCGACTACGACCTGCCCGATGCATTAATCGCCCGGTACCCTAGACTTGAGCGACGGGCCAGCCGCTTACTCGTCGCCGGTTCCGGCAACGAAGATCACCTGTTCGCGAATTTTCCGATATTGCTAAATCGAGGAGACCTGCTGGTCTTCAATGACACGCGCGTCATACGTGCACGCCTGCGTGGCAACAAGGCGACCGGCGGTCGTGTCGAGATACTGATAGAGCGTGTCACGGCCGACAACGAGGCGCTGGCCCAGGTAAGAGCAAGCAAGACGCCGAGGCCGGGTTCGATTATTGAGCTTGCCGGAGACTGCGAGGCGACGGTCACAGGTCGCGAAGAGGACATGTTCGTCCTTAGTTTTAACCAGCCGCTCGCGACCTTTCTCGAGCAATACGGCGAAATTCCATTACCGCCCTATCTCAACCGGCATGAAGAGGCTGCAGACAGCGAGCGGTACCAGACGGTATATGCCGACTTGCCGGGCGCTGTGGCGGCGCCCACTGCGGGATTGCATTTCGATGATGAAATGCTTAAGGAAACGAAAGCGAAAGGTGTCAGGCACGCGTTCGTAACGTTGCATGTCGGTGCTGGCACATTCCAGCCACTTCGGGAAGAAGAACTGGATGCCAATCGCTTGCATGCCGAACGAGTGGAGGTCGGAGAAGATGTCTGTGACGCTATCCGTGAGACGCGGGCCGGCGGCGGTCGCGTCGTTGCGGTAGGAACGACTTCAGTACGAGCGCTTGAGGCGGCCTCGGCGAGTGGTCAGATCCAGCCGTTTGCAGGCGAGACCGATATTTTTATTTTGCCCGGATATCATTTTCGATCCGTTGACATGCTATTGACCAATTTTCATTTGCCCAGATCGTCGCTGCTGATGCTGGTGGCTGCATTCGCCGGCCATGAAAGAATCATGTCGGCATACAGGCATGCCATTGAGCAAGGGTATCGATTTTTCAGCTATGGTGACGCCATGCTGTTATGGCCGGAGCAAGGATGAAGTTTGCGATTGATCATACATCTGGAATGGCGCGGACCGGGTCCGTTAGTTTCCGCCGAGGCTCAGTCCGAACACCGGCGTTCATGCCTGTCGGGACCTACGGTTCCGTCAAGAGCGTAACACCGGAAGAAGTTCGTGACAGCGGCGCCGATATCATTCTCGGCAATACCTTTCACCTGATGCTGCGTCCGGGCACACCCATCGTGCGCAAGCACGGCGGACTGCACGAATTCATGAATTGGTCCGGCCCCATCCTGACGGATTCCGGTGGCTTCCAGGTTTTCTCGTTAGCGGAAATGAGAAAGTTGACAGAGGAGGGTGTTAAATTTCGCTCACCCGTAAATGGTGATGAGGTTTTCCTGACGCCGGAAAAATCGATCGAAGTTCAGCACGATCTCAATTCCGATGTTGCGATGGTCTTCGATGAGTGCACACCGTATCCGGCAACGGAGACAGAAGCGCGTGAATCGATGGAGTTGTCACTGCGATGGGCGCGGCGAAGCCGGGATCGTTTCGATGAGTTAAAGACAGAAGAGCCTGATCGTGGCGAAGCGCTATTTGGAATTGTTCAGGGTGGCATCTATGACGAACTGCGACGCGAGTCACTGGATGGGCTGACAGCAATTGGCTTCGACGGTTATGCCGTTGGCGGGCTGGCCGTTGGCGAGCCGGAAGGCGAGCGCATCGCCGTGCTCGATCACCTGATGCCATTGATGCCCGTCGATCAACCTCGATACCTGATGGGCGTGGGTACGCCACTGGATATCGCCGATGCGGTAACACGCGGAATCGATATGTTCGATTGTGTCATGCCGACCCGGCACGCCCGTACCGGCCACCTGTTCACTTCACGCGGAACGGTCAAGATTCGCAACGCGTGCCACACGGACGATACTGGTCCGCTCGATCCTGACTGCAGCTGCTATACCTGCGAGAACTACAGCCTTTCCTACCTTCGGCACCTGGAAAAGTGTGGGGAAATACTCGGTTCGCGGTTAGGAACGATTCATAATTTGCATTATTATCAACAGCTTATGTTATCTTTGCGCGATGCGATCAACGCCGATTGCCTGGCGGATGTTGTCGCCAGGCTGAGGTTCGCCTACGCGGGATCGACAGGTGAGTAGCGGCTCCTGGTGGTACCACTTGGCACTTTTCGTGATGGATGCTTGATTCACGAAACGACGTCCCCAAGTTACCCGATCGTGTGCCATAATGGCGCGCCATTTTTTAGGCCCGGACAACATACGGGCTACTGGAAGCTAAACCATGGATTTCTTTATCAGTTCTGCTCACGCGCAGGACGCAGCCCAGTCCGACCCGTTCGGTTTCTTTCTGCCGATGATCGTGATTTTCGTCGCCTTCTATTTCCTGCTGATTCGTCCGCAGCAAAAACGGCAAAAAGCACACACTGCACTGATCGGCGCTCTGTCGACGGGTGATGAGGTGCTGACTGCCGGTGGCGTGCTCGGCAAAGTAACCGCTGTCAGCGAGCATTACGCGACGCTGCAGATCGCCGACAACGTGGAAATCAAAGTTCAGAAGTCCACCGTGTCCTCTGTTGTGCCAAAAGGCACAATCGACGCAGCCTGATTCAAGGCCACTCATGAATCGCTACCCGTCATGGTTAAATGCTCTGGTGCTCATCATTTTGATGATGGGCATTCTGATCGCAATGCCAAATATCTACGGCAGTTCTCCGGCGATCCAGGTTGCGCATCGGGACGGTGAATTTTTTGCCGAAGAACGAGTCTCTCGCATCTTGCAGGTTCTCGATGTTGCGGAAATCAGCCCGCAAGCTGCTTACCTGAAGGATGGCCGGGTGGTTGTCCGGTTCGAATCGGAGGCCGATCAAAAAGCGGCTGCAGCGCTTTTGAAAGATCGCTTTGATTCTGACTCGAACGTGGCCATTACCCTGGCGCCGAATCTGCCAGAGTGGGTGAGAAATCTCGGACTTTCTCCGATGAGCCTTGGCCTTGATCTCCGCGGCGGTGTTTATGTCTTGCTCGAGGTTGACATGAACAGTGCCGTGACAAGTCGGCTCGCTGCTTATGAGCAGGACTTCGATCGAAGGCTTCGTGCGGCGAGAATACGACCGCGCGTAGAGGTTGACGGGACACAGATCAATGTCAGGTTACGGTCGGCAGAGGACCTGGAAAAGGCTCGTGAGATCATTCGTGACGCGGATTCCGACATCTTGATTCTCGATGGGATCGACGGACAGTCACTGCGCGTTCGAATGAGTGACATACAAATTAAGGCACGACAGGACTTCGCGATTGATCAGAACATCATAACGCTGCGTAATCGTGTGGATCAGCTTGGCGTCGCTGAGCCGCTCGTGCAGCGCCAGGGCGTTAACCGGATTGTCGTGCAATTGCCGGGTGTGCAGGATCCTAATGAACTGGACAAGATACTCACGGCGACGGCAACACTCGAATTCAGAGCAGTGGATACCACCGGCGACAGCCCCGGCTCACGGCAATATCCGGGGCGTGGCGTGCCCGGTCAGCTATTGAAGCGCGAGGTCATTGCCTCGGGCGATCAGATCATTGACGCGTCAGCTGGCTTCTCCGAGGGCCAACCTGCCGTATTCATTACGCTCGATTCTGCTGGCGGTGATTCCATGCTGGAATTTACCAAGGCGAATCTTCGCAAACCGATGTCCACCGTATTCATTGAAACCGAGCGTGTCCCGATCACATTGCCGGATGGAACAACGAGTTTTCGAACGGTCAAGACCGAAGAGATTATCAACACGGCGACGATTCAGGGCGTATTCAAAGATCAGTTCCGTACGACGGGCATCAATACCGTTGAAGCCCGGGACCTGGCTCTGCTACTGCGTGCAGGCGCGTTAGCGGCGCCCGTGTTCAAGGTCGAGGACCGGACGATTGGACCCACGCTGGGCGCGGATAATATTGCACGCGGATTTGACGCCGTGAAGATCGGTTTTCTTGCGGTAATCGTGTTCATGGTCATTTATTACCGTGGATTTGGCTTGATCGCGAACCTGGCACTGTGTTCGAATCTGATTTTTATAGTCGCACTACTGTCGATGTTGCAGGCATCGCTGACTTTGCCGGGCATTGCCGGAATTGTGCTGACCGTCGGTATGGCGGTGGATGCGAACGTGCTCATATTTGAACGAATACGGGAAGAGATAGCGGTGGGTGAGAAGGTGCAACAGGCCATTCATGCCGGCTACGAGAAAGCATTCTCGTCAATCGCGGATGCCAACATCACAACATTAATTGCTGCGATCGTTTTGTTCGCATTTGGCACAGGGCCAATCAAAGGTTTCGCCGTGACGTTGTCACTCGGCATTATGACCTCAATGTTCACTGCGATTGTTGGCACACGCGCTGTTGTCAATCTCGTGTTCGGTGGACGCCGGCTCGAGAAATTACCGATTTAGGAAACTCGATGCGCCTGATAAAAGACAAACCAAATATCGATTTTCTAAGCCGGTCACGGCGGAACATTGCAATTGGATTTTCAATACTCGCTGTCGTTATTTCTATCGCTTCATTTGCGATTCGCGGCCTGAATCTTGGAATTGATTTCACCGGCGGCGTGTTGCTGGAGGTTGGCTATCCTCAACAGGCTAATCTGGTCGATATTCGCGCAAAGCTCGATGACGCTGGGTTTGAGCAATACGTCGTGCAGGCTTTTGGTACGCCGACGGACGTCCTGGTTCGCCTGGCCCCGCAGCCCGGTGAGGATTCAAATGCAATCCGCGACCGGCTTTTTGGTGTGCTTTCAGATGGCGACACGGCGGTTGAATTGCGTCGCGTCGAGCTGGTAAGCGCCCAGGTTGGCGAAGAGTTGACGGAGCAGGGCGGATTGGCCTTGATCTTCGCGCTGCTGATGATCTTTATCTACGTGATGTTTCGCTTTCAGTGGAAGTTCGCGATGGGCGCAGTAGCGGCGCTGGCACACGACGTAATCGTTACTGTCGGATTCTTCTCGCTGACAGGTTTTTCTTTCGATCTAACAGTCGTCGCGGCGGTGCTTGCCGTCATTGGTTATTCGCTGAACGACACCGTCGTTGCCTTCGACAGAATTCGGGAGAACTTCACCAAGTTGCGTGGCGCGAGCTCGGAAGAGGCTATGAACACGTCAGTGAACGAGATGCTCGCCAGAACGATCATTACCGGTGTGACAACCCTGGTTGTATTGATTGCGTTGTTGGTCCTGGGCGGCCAGTCAGTCGGGCCGTTCTCAATCGCGCTTATTGTCGGAATCGTTGTTGGCACCTACTCGTCGATTTATACCGCGAGTGCGACAGCGCTGATGCTGCACGTCAATGCCAAAGACCTGTTGCCACCGGAAATCGATCCAGCCCTGGTTGACGATCTCCCCTGAACAGCATTCGGGGCAGAGCCCGCTCGGACCCCGGTTCGATTCTAGTTTCCGAACATTACCTTAATGTCGGGCCCGAAAAGTTTCGCCAGTCCGCTGTAGATTCTTGGTGAACCGCACAATACGTGGCCAGTGTCCATGAAGTTCTCGCTTCCATCGAGTCCGCTGATAATTCCGCCTGCCTCACGGATGATCAGCGTGCCGGCTGCCAGGTCCCACGGCTTTAGCCCGGTTTCCCAGAACGCATCAAGCCTTCCGGACGCGACGTAACAGAGATCGAGCGCTGCAGCGCCAGCACGGCGAATCCCGGTCGTGTGCTCCATCGCGTTGATCAGCATGTTCATGTAGGGCTCAAATGATTCATTGGAATCGCGGTAAGGGAAACCCGTGCCAATGAGCGCACGTTCCAGGTCTTTTCTGCCGCTGACACGAATTTTTCGACCATCCAGTTGCGCGCCCTGCCCCCTGGACGCGGAAAAGATTTCCTGGCGTAGCGGATCGTAGACCACACCCTGTTCCAGGCGGCCATTGTGCGCGACACCAATTGATACGCAGTAGACCGGGAATCCGTGCAGGTAGTTGGTTGTGCCGTCGAGTGGATCAATGATCCAGGTGTACTCGGACTCACCCGATTGCCCGCTTTCCTCCGCCAGGATAGCGTGGTCCGGGTAGTGTCTCTGGATGGTTTCGATCACCGCTTTCTCGGCGGCGCGATCGGCATCACTGACGAAATCATTGCGGCCTTTTTGCTCGACATTGAGTTTTTCGAGCTTGTTCATGTTGCGGATGAGGGTGTCTCCTCCGCGACGTGCAGCCATTACGGCCACATTCAGCATTGCGTGCATGGTGTATTCCGCCAGTATTGGTAAAGAGCAATAGTTATAAAGAGCAAATGTCGCTCTGGTCCGACGACCGGCGGTAGAATACCAGACCTTTGATCGCAAGGGCCTCAATTTCAGTGGCAGTTCGAATCATTCTCGTCGGCACGACGCACCCCGGAAATATCGGTGCGGTGGCGCGTGGCATGAAGAACATGGGGATCAACGACCTCAGGCTTGTCAACCCGCTCTATTTTCCACACGAGGATGCGACGGCGCGTGCGTCCGGTGCCGAGGACATCCTGGCATCGGCCAGTGTTGTCGACACGCTCGATCAGGCACTGGCGGACTGCGTATTCGCAGCCGGTGCAAGTGCACGTTTGCGCGCGATCGACTGGCCCTCGATGCAGCCGAGGGAATGTGCCGGGCGATTGGTGCAGGAAAATGCCAGAGGCAACGTGGCGATTGTTTTCGGGCCGGAGAAATCAGGCCTGACAAACGAGGACCTGGACCGGTGCAATACGCTGCTGACGATCCCGACAGAGCCCACGTTCAGCTCACTGAATATCGCGATGGCCGTGCAGATCATGTGCTACGAGCTTCGCCTTCTCCAGCATTCGATGCCGGAGCCATCGGAGCCAGACGTACCCGCGGCAACGGCTGAAGAATTCGAATATTTTTATAACCATCTCGAAACGGTGCTCACTGACAGTGGCTTTCTGGATCCGGAAAGTCCTCGCCTGCTGATGCGTCGACTTCGCCGGCTTTTCGTCAAAGCGGAACCCGACAAGAATGAAATCAACATTCTGCGAGGGATTCTGACGGCTCTGGAGCCCACCAAAGACAAAGGTAACGACAAATGAATACCGAGCCGGTTTACCTGGATTATGCGGCGACGACGCCGGTCGATCCTCGTGTCGTTGCGGCAATGCAGGCATGCCTGACGAAGGATGGAAGTTTCGCCAATCCTGCATCAATTCATATCAAAGGTCGGCTATCTGCGCTTCTCGTGGCCAGGGCGCGGGCATCTCTGGCTGCGCTCCTGCACACGAACGCTGCGTGCCTGGTCTGGACATCGGGTGCGACCGAATCAAACAACCTTGCGATTCAGGGTGCCGCAAGAGCCCGGGCGCACCGAGGCCGGCATCTCATCACCATGCCCACTGAGCACAAGGCGGTTGTTGATACATTCAAGGCGCTCGAAAAAGAGGGTTTCGAAGTCTCGTGGGTTCATCCCGATGTAAATGGCCTGCTATCGCCGGATGCGCTCAGGAGTGCAATGCGCGATGACACGCAGCTGGTTTCGGTGATGCACGTCAACAATGAGACTGGTGTCATTCAGGATGTTCGTAGCATCGGTTCTCTTTGCCGTGAGAATGACGTTCTTTTTCACACGGATGCAGCCCAATCTGTGGCCAAGCTGGATATCGATCTCGACGATCTGCCGGTCGACCTTCTTTCATTGACTGCTCACAAGTTTTATGGCCCACAGGGCATTGGCGCGCTTTATATCGCAGATCGCCCCGGGACCAGCATCTCTCCGATCATGTTCGGCGGCGGCCAGGAAAAGCGGCTCAGGCCGGGCACTTTGCCTGTACACCTGGTTGTGGGGGCAGGCATGGCTGCGGCAATCGCTGAAACCGAGATGGCGTCCAATGCGTGTCACACAGAAGCAATGCAGGACCGATTGTGGGCCGGGATCGAGGGCGTTGACGGGCTCACTCGAAACGGGTCCGGCGAGCACTGCTATGCGGGCATTCTCAATGTCAGCGCAATTGGTGTTGAGGGTGAGAGTCTGATGCTCGGTATGGAGCCGGTGTGTGTCGCCAGCGGTTCGGCCTGCAATTCGACCAGCGGTGAATCCTCATATGTTCTGCGGGCCCTCGGCAGGGACGATGTGCTCGCGCAGAGCGCGGTACGATTCAGTTTCGGTCGTACGACGACTGCGGAAGACATCGATATTGCGATCGAGCGATATCGATGGGCTGTCACTCACTTGCGTTCAATCGCGCCAGCAATGACTGCGTGATCTTGAAATGACGGATCATGACCCCTACAACGTGGTGCTCAGGGCGTGTTTTGAGAACCCGGACCACGCAGGCGACCTGCAAGGCGAATATGCTCGGGTTCTGGCATCGGAATCAGTGGAGTCCGATCACGGTGTGCGAATTGTATTGTCTGCCGGCATCGCTGATGGGATGATCGTGGAAATGCGCTTTCGGGTGTGGGGCTGTCCGCATACCATCGCCGCTGCAGAGACGCTCTGCAGTGACCTGGAAAAAGGTCCGGTCTCCGGGCTTTCGGCATTTGATACAAACGGAATGATGCAGCGACTGTCAGTGCCCGTTGAGAAAACCGGCAAGATACTTTTGCTGGAAGATGCAATGAAGTTGCTTTGGGAGCAGCACGAGAGTGCTGCATAAATCTGGACCAGGAAAAAAATGGCTATCTCTCTGACCGAACCTGCTGCTGAGCGGGTCAGGAATCACCTCGAATCGCGTGGCAGCGGTATTGGCCTGAGGATTGGTATCAAGAAGACCGGTTGCAATGGCTTCGCCTATGTCGTGAATTATGCGGACGTCGTGAATGATGAGGATCGCGTGTTCGAAGATCGTGGCGTGACCGTCGTGGTCGATGAGGACAGCCTGGCCGTGATCGATGGCACTGAGGTCGATTTCGTCAAGGAAGGCCTCAATGAAGCATTTCGCTTCCGCAATCCCAATGTTTCCGGTGAATGCGGTTGTGGGGAGAGCTTCAGCGTCTGAAAGAGGTCCTCAAAAGACGCCTCAATCCCTTTCTACTCTTATTGCCTGACTCAATTTATCCAAGTAAAATTAAGGGTTTACGTATGGCCGGCACATTTTGATGCCGGCTTTTTTGGAACCAACCAAACAAAAGGAAGACCCAAATGTCCGTTGAGCAGACGCTCTCCATCATCAAGCCTGATGGCGTCGAGAAAAACCTGATTGGTGAAATCTACAGCCGCTTCGAGAAAGCAGGACTGCAGATCGTTGCGGCCCGAATGATGCATCTATCGAAAGAACAGGCGGAAGGATTCTATGCTGTCCACAGTGAGCGTCCGTTCTATAATGACCTGGTCAGCTACATGCGATCGGGCCCGGTTGTCGTTACGGTTCTCGAGGGTGAATCTGCAATCGACAAGCATCGCGAAATCATGGGTGCCACAAATCCTGCCGATGCGGACCCGGGCACGATTCGGAAAGACTTCGCCGCAAGCATTGAGGAAAACGTCGTACACGGTTCCGATGGCCCCGATACTGCCGCGCAGGAAATCGCGTTTTTCTTTAGCGACGATGGCGTAAGTCCGAGAACCCGATAACAGCAATGTCCAACGAGATCGAAAAAGAGATTTCTGTCAAGCCTGACAACCCGAGGATTAATCTGCTCGGGCGATCGGAGGCTCAATTACAGGAGTTCTTTGCGGGTCTCGGTGAAAAGCCGTTCCGTGCACGCCAGGTATTGCAGTGGATTCATCAACGCAATGCCTCCGGGTTCGAAGAAATGACGGACCTCTCGAAATCTTTGCGCACGCAACTTGGCTCTATCGCCTCGATCGCGCTGCCTGAAATTATTTCCGAACAGAAATCTGAGGACGGCACGACAAAGTGGCTGTTTGAGTCGGGTGCCGGTCAGGCAGTCGAAACAGTCTTTATTCCCGAGCCTGGGCGCGGCACATTGTGCATATCGTCACAAGTCGGCTGCGCACTGGACTGCGCATTCTGCGCGACTGGTGCCCAGGGGTTCAATCGCAATCTGAATGCCGAAGAAATCGTCGGCCAGGTGACACACGCGAATCGACATTTGCCGTCGCGCCCAAACGGCGAGCCGGCCATAACGAACGTCGTCTTCATGGGTATGGGCGAACCGCTCGCAAACTATCGAAATGTATTGCCGGCACTTCAGATTCTCTTGTCCGATTTTGCCTACGGATTGTCACGGCGACGCATCACCGTGAGCACGTCCGGCATCGTGCCGCATATTGATAAGCTTGGTGACGACTGTAACGTGTCGCTCGCCGTTTCACTGCATGCGCCCAACGACGAGCTTCGCGACGAACTTGTGCCTATTAACCGCTTGCACCCGATTGCCGACCTGCTGGATGCCAGTTGGCGCTATGCCGCCAAGCGCGCAAATCGGTTCATTACCTTTGAGTACGTCATGTTGCGTGACGTCAACGACACTATCGAGCACGCAAACCAACTGGCGGCGCTTCTGAAAAACCGGCCCGCAAAAGTGAACCTGATCCCGTTCAATCCCTTTACTGGCAACGATTACAAACGATCGAGGTCAGAGACCATCGAGAGGTTCCAGAATCGGTTGCGGCAACGTGGCCTGGTGTCGACCACTCGCAGAACGCGTGGCGATGATATCGATGCGGCTTGCGGGCAACTGGCTGGTAAAGTACGGGACAGAGTTCGGGTGCGGTTGAGCGAAAAAGGACAAAGGACGGCGACAGTGTGATTATTAGAGCGAAAGATTTCGGATCGGCGGGTCTTTTAACGGTTGTGTTACTGGGGTTGACGGCGGGCTGTGTGTCAACGACGACGACCACCAACGAGCGCAAAATGCAACCGAGCGGTGACGCCGGGGACATTAACTACCAGCTTGGTACCGAATACTACCGCAAAGGCAATTTTGACCTTGCGCTGGATCGCCTGGAACGGGCGATCGAACAGGAGCCTCGAAACGCCGATGCGCATTCGTTGCTTGCGTTGACATTCGCGCAACTTGGTAACAACAGGCTGGCGATTGAATCATTTGATCGGGCAGTGCAGCTTGCGCCCAATAACATCAATGTTCGAAACGCGTTCGCTGTATATCTCTGCCAGCAGGGAGAGTATGACGATGCGCAGCAGCAGTTCGACCGGGCGATAAACATCCGCGAAAATGACAATGCTTACATGATGATGACTAACGCTGGCGTTTGCATTGCCAAGAGACCGGATCTGGCACTGGCAGAAAAATATTTTCGGGACGCGCTTGCCATCCGCCCATCTCATGGAGAGGCGCTGATTCAGTTGGCAGCACTAAAACACAAGACAGAAGACAATCTTCTCGCACGCGCATTCCTGCAGCGATACCTGGCGTCAAACCCTGCTTCATCCGGGGTTTTGTACCTGGCTGTTCAGGTTGAGACTGAACTGGGTGACGATCGTGCGGCGACGGATTATATGAATCAATTAATGCGTGATTTTCCGGAATCGGCGGAAGCCAGGCTGATGTTGCAACAGAGTCGCTAAGATACTGACCAGGAATAATTCCGAAAAAACGATGAACGAAGAAACATCAAACGTAAACGACGAAAAAGCGGGTCCGGTCGGTGGCGAGCGGCTTCGCGCTGCGCGTCGCGAAAATGATATTTCTGTCGGTGACATTGCCAAGGAATTGCACCTCGACGAACCCAAGGTGCGCGCACTGGAACGAAACGAATTTGATGTCCTTGGTGCGCCAGTGTTCGCCAAAGGGCACTTACGAAAATACGCAGAATTAGTGGGTATATCGGTTGACGACGTGATGACCGATTACTATCAGATGAATCGCTCAGTTGGTGCGCCACCGGTCGTTGGGCCAAAGCGAACACACACTCGCGACATATCCCTCGGACCCTGGATCGGCGGAGCAGTCGCTGTCATTGTGGCTATTGCGGCGGCTTACTGGTGGTTTAATCGTGAACCCGCAGCGTCAGGCATCGAAATCGAACCGGCAACACTGGCGCCATTCACGACCGGCGAAGAACCGGCACCCACGGTTTCCGGCGAACTCCTTCCGCCGGCGACCCAGCCGGAACCGGACAACGAGATTTTTGCAGCTCCGGTCGAAGAACTGGCGGCGACCGAGACTGCGCCGCCAATCACCGATTCACAGGCTGATTTTGAGAGCCTTGGTCCGCAGGTACAGTTGAACCTGACGTTTTCAGGCGACTGCTGGACAGAGGTATCCGATGCCTCGGGGCGGCGCCTGTATTATGACCTCGGTCAGTCCGGCCGGGTGGTTTCGTTGTCCGGGGATGCACCACTGCGCGTCATTCTCGGTG
>Ga0255052_10000346_pt1 | contig 37478 bp, 33 predicted proteins | sample JV7_2_21_MG_FD_188632 | JGI IMG/M metagenome (GOLD analysis project Ga0255052, IMG submission 188632) | Seawater microbial communities from Jervis Inlet, British Columbia, Canada - JV7_2_21 | ecosystem: Environmental > Aquatic > Marine > Inlet | place: Canada: British Columbia | collected...
GCACCGACGAGTTCTGGCAAAAGCTGGGGCAGGGGATTGCGCCGTTCCACAAAGCCGGCGTGTTCCATGCCGATCTGAACGCCTATAACGTTCAAATAGACAAGGACGACAAGGTCTGGCTAGTCGATTTCGATCGCGGCAGCCTGCGTCAACCCGGCAAGTGGCAACAGCAGAACCTGGCGCGGCTGCACCAATCCTTACAGAAAGTAAAGGGACTTGATCCGAGGCTGTATTACTCTGAAGCGAGCTGGGAGCAGTTTCTCCAAGGCTACTTCAGCTCGTCCAGGTTGGCATAAGCGTCAGGAAATTGTTCCGGCCTGCCCTTAAATCGGCGATAGGTCCAGATGTACTGCTCGGGGCAACGCCGAATTGCGTCTTCCAATACCGCCGTGAACTGTTTGGTATCCGCCACCGGATCATCACTCGGAAAATTTTCGAGAGCCGGCAGTATCCTCAACTTGTAGCCGCCCTCCGGGCGCCGGCAAAGAAACCACGGGACTGCGACAGCCCTGCCCATTTTTGCGAGCTTGGTGGTTGCCGTATTGCACATGGCCGGCACGTCGAAGAACGTAATCAACATAGACTGTTTGCTGTAAACGGTCTGATCCGGTGCGAACCAGAGTGCCGTGCCGGACCGGAGACTGCGCACCATACCCCGAACATCACTGCTTTCGATCGTACTTTCCGCCACACGTTCTCGCGTCGTTCGAAGAATCTCGGTTAGAAATTCATGCGGGTGCATTTGAAACACGGCATCGATTCGGGGACATATGCCCTGCATGACCCGGCCGCTCAACTCCAGCGGCGTGAAGTGGCCCGTCAGCAAAATGACGCGAGCGCCCCGCTCCAGCGGCCCCGTCAGATTCTCCGCCCCTTCTATTTCACTCATCGCAGAAACTTCTTCGTGAGATTTCCATCGGGCGAGGCCGAGCTCCATTAACGATGCGCCCAACGCTTCGTAATGAGCCAGTACCAGCGCGTCCCGCTCTTTTGCCGATAATTCCGGAAAGCAAAGCTGGATATTGCGTCGCGCCATCAGTTTGCGCCTCGTATCGAAGCGGTGCATCAGACGGCCGAGCGCTTTGAACAGACGCAATTGCACCGGGTAGCTCAGCAAAAAACTGAGGCGCAGCAAGCCAAGAAACAACCAGATATACCAGTAGTTCGGTGTCCAGAAGAAATACAGTGGTTTGCGCTTGTCGGTCATTGCGACGCGAGTTTAAATTAAAAAAGGTGCCGGGCCATATTTTAATCGTCGTAAGGTGACGGTTCGTTCTTGAATCGGCGGTGTATCCAGTAGTACTGCTCCGGTGCCTCGAGAATCTGATCTTCGACGAGAGCATTGAGCGTGCAGGCATCGTTCATGGCGTTACCCGACGGGAAATCTGTCAGCGCCGCACCGATTTCCACGCGATATCCGGACAAGTCCGGCGCGCGAAGCCAGAGTACCGGCAGTACCGCAGCGCCGGTATTCTGCGCGATCCTTGCAGCGTTGATCGATGTTGCCGCGGGCACACCGAAAAACGGCGCCATTACTTTATTGCTGGCAGTCGTCGCCTGGTCAACGGTTATCAAAATGGCCCTGTTGGCCTGCAGACCCTTCAGAAACTGCTTGAAACTCTTCTTCGGTATCACGCGTCGAGCGGCACGATGACGCCCTTCATGGACGATGGCGTCGATATCCGGATTGCTGAACGGCCGAATGACGGCGTCGTAATCCGCCTCGAGACCCAGCAATCGACCACAAAGTTCCATCGAAGTGAAATGCGCAGCGACAAGAATTGCGCCGTGACCGTAAGAAAGTGCGTGCTGCAAATTATCCAGGCCGTTAACTTGGGATAATGAACGCAGTCGCTCATCCGGCGCGAAGTACGCCAGACCAGCTTCAAACAATGCACGGCCGAGTGAAGCAAAATGTTCGTTCAGATACTGCTTCCGTTGTGCGTCGCTCATTTCCGGAAAACAGAGTTCGAGATTCCTGGCCGCAATCGTGCGACGGTTTCGGGCAAAAATTCGGATGATTCGGCCGGCAACCGAACCCATACTCATCTGCGCACGGTAGGGTAGCTTGCTCGAGAGTCTCAGGCATGCCAGAAGGAGTCGCACGCCCGGCATGGCCTCAGTCTATTCGGACATTCCGTCGACGTAGTCGCCGCTGCCGGACTCATGCGCCACAGGATCGTTGCCCGTTGTTTCAATGACCGGGGAATCTGCGGTCTGTATGCCGACGTGAAAGGCCGCGAAACCTGGCATGACGACCTGATTACGCGCCATACCGATTATGCGACCGGAATATGGCGAATATAGTCGGGTGCTGGCATTGTTCATCGGATCTGTAATGGTACCGAGTAGATCGCCCTCTTTGACCGTACTGCCGAGACTGACATCAGACAGAAGGATGCCACCGCGATTTGCCCGCACCCAGCTCGATCGGTAATACACGGGCTCCGCATCGCCCCAGAGCCTCATCCTCCTGACCATGCCGAGCGTATTGAGCAGAGTCTCGATGCCTTTGACACCGTGCTTGACTTCTTCCAGTTCGAGCTGTGACGGGCCGCCGGCCTCCAGGGTAACGGCGGGAATACCTGCCGCCGTCGCCGCATGCCGCAAGGTGCCATTGGCAGGTGTGCTGTGCAATATAACCGTGGCACCGAATCCCTGTGTCAGCGTTACGATGTCCGGGTTCCTCAGGTCCGCCCGCAGCTGCGGCAGGTTGCTGCGTTCGAAAGAACCGGTGTGCAAATCGATCAACGCATCACAGTGAAGAATCACGTCCGTGAAAAATGAATACGCGATTCTGGCCGCCGCACTGCCATGCGGATTGCCCGGGAAATAACGATTCAGGTCCCGGCGGTCCGGCAGGTATCTCGAACCTCGACGAAAGCCCTGCAAATTGACAATCGGAACGCCGATAACGGCGCCGGACAATCTTCGCGGATTCAGGTTATGCATGACACGACGAACCATTTCAATGCCATTCAGTTCGTCGCCGTGAACTGCCGCTGTCAGGCACACGGTCGGTCCGGCGGCCTTGCCGTTGACGACCAGGACCGGAGATGAAACAGGTACGCCTTCAAAGAGTTCGGTTGCGGACCAGGACAAACGCACTGACGTCCCGGGCTCGATCTCGCCGTCGAGGAAGACCATCGGCTCGGCGAGTCCGTCTGCGGTCGTTACCGCGTCCGCCAGCGGGATGACGGGAGGGTGGTCTGCGATAGGGTCGACTCTCGGCGGTGGCGGCAAAACGTAGAATTCGGAACCCGGGTCCGCGACTTCAGTCGAAACAGTGTCTAAGGTGTCGGCACTGGGTTCGCTATCAACTTCGCCTGCAAAGGACCACGTAGCCCACAGCGCTACGGCGGCGATGCCGCATTGCAGGAGTCGATTCTGGCTGGCGAAATTCATGGACACGCTACACGGAGAAAATGGCTCTACGGCCTTGTTGTGACCTGCAGATTACCTCAAGATAGACCAAAAAGGGGCAAATATCTGTGAACTATTCAAATATTTAGGAGCCATTTCTAAGTGAGAATCCCGAATTGACGCCATGACTGCATTTTTTAGAAATATTGCCCTTTTGCTGGTTTTCGCTACGCCTCCGGTGACTGCGGATGTCGGCGATTTTCCGCGTCCGGCTGAACTCGAGCCAGACATCGCCTTCTGGTTGACTGTCTTTACCGACTACACGAGCGATCAGGGCGTGTTGCACGACAACCGTAATCTGGCGGTCGTGTACGAGCAGCTCAATATTCCCTCGACCGTCAGCCGGCGGGAAAGAAACCGCAGGGCCGAGGCGAGGCGGAAGCACTACAAATCTGTGTTGAACGTGCTGGCCGGCGGCAAGCGCAAGAACCTGACTGCCGAAGAGAAGCGCGTTCTGGGGCTTTGGCCGCCGGACGTTACGAACCAGACATTGCGCGACGCGAAAAGCCGGATCAGGTTTCAACAAGGACTATCCGATCGATTCCACGCCGGACTAAGGCGAGCCGGGCGTTATCGTGTTCACGTGCACAATGAATTCGCGAAGCTTAATGTGCCTGTCGAGCTCGCCGCATTACCGCATGTCGAATCTTCATATAATCCGGACGCGCGTTCGCATGTGGGCGCATCCGGAATTTGGCAGTTCACCAGGAGTACCGCAAGACGATTTCTACAAGTCGATCACGTACTCGACGAACGCAACGACCCTTACATCGCGACCGAGGCGGCCGGGAAACTTCTGGCCTACAACTACTCGATTACCGGCAACTGGCCGATGGCGGTAACCGCATACAACCACGGCTTGTCCGGCGCGCGACGGGCAATGCGGCAATTCGGTGACACAGAGTACGTAAGGATTCTGCGGGAATATCGCGGCAGGACTTTTGGTTTCGCTTCACGCAACTTTTACGTCGCGTTTCTTGCAGCCATGCAAATTGATCAAAATCCGGAGCAGTATTTTCCGGGTGTCGTGCCGGATGGGCCCATCGACTACGCGTCGACTTCCCTGTCGGTCTATGTCTCTGCTGACTCGGTCACCAGGGCGCTGGGCGTCAGCAAGAAGGAGCTGGCACGTCACAATCCGGCGCTGCAGTCGACGATCTGGCAGGGAAGCAAGCACCTGCCGAAGGGTTACGAAGTGAAAGTGCCGCGCAGCAGTGTCAATGGATCGCTCTCGAGCCTGATCGCTTCACTACCGGCCGATGAGCAATTCGCCAAACAATTGCCGGACCTTTATCACACCGTCGGGCGCGGGGACACGCTGTCGGAGATCGCCGAAGAATACAGTACGCGCGTGTCGACTCTGGTCGCCTTGAATAACCTCGGAAGTCGTCATCGCATCAGGGCCGGGCAACGGATTCGACTACCCGCAGCCGGTCCTGCCCCTGCTGTTGTCGCCACCGCCAAGGTTCCGGAGCCGGCCCCGGAACCACAAGTGGTCGCCGCGATAGCCAATGTACCGGCGATTCCGGATCCGGCAGACGTAGTTGAAGAGGAAATCAGCCCCGGTGCGCTCGTCGATGAGCTTGCCGCGACTGTTCGAAGCACGATTCAATCGACCTTATTGTCCGATCCGAGCGACTATACCATCGCGTCGGATAGCACGATCGAGGTCCAGGAACTCGAGACGCTCGGCCACTTTGGCGATTGGCTGGGGATAAAGACACAGCGTCTTCGTGACATCAATGGACTCGCGTTTCGAGCACCCGTGGAAGTGGGGCAACGAATCAAACTGGACCTGAGCCAGGTCGACGTGGCCACTTTCGAGAATCTTCGGACCGCTTATCACCGCCATCAGCAGGACAGTTTCTTTCGCAATAACACGATAATGGGCGTCAACGAGCACACGATTCAGAGGAATGAATCTGTGTGGATACTTTCCTTGCGGAAGTATGACGTGCCGATCTGGTTGTTTCGTCAATACAATCCTTCGCTCGACTTGCACCGGGTTCGACCAGGGACGCTTGTGCGGTTCCCCGTACTCGTAAGCAACAGTGGTTAGACACTGGAAGCTGATTCTGGTCAGGCTTCTGCCCGTCCTTCTCGGAACGGGCGCGGCGATGTTCTACATAGCCGAAGTCCAGGGGCCACAGGCCTACGTTCTGCGAAATGCTGTGCCATTGCTTCTCCTTGTGGCCCTGTCTGCCCTTACGCTTTTCAAAGGTGGTGGCAGCTGGATCGGAGCCGGCTGGCGCTGGCCGCTCGGCACCCTTGGGTTCGCGATTCCTGCACTTGGCTTGTCCGTGTACCTGCATCATGCGTATTCGGTCGAGCTCGAAAGCCTGTTTGGCGAGGCGACACACCCGGAGGAACTCTTTCGTTACCTGCCCATATATACGGCTGTCGCGGGCGGTATCGGCTTCGCAATCGGCTGGATCGTGGGCCGAAACGTCTGAATTCATTGGATGTGATGTCCCGCGTTTGCAGATACGGCCCGATTTGCTAGGCTTTTGGCTGTGTTCAGGAGGAACGGAACGGGTATGAAGATCGGCAGGAACTACATCTTGATTTGCCTCGGGCTGTTTGTAGCTGCGCCCGGGGTACAGGCAAGCGAATTTCCGGTGGCGGAAAAAGTGGTCGTCGAGAAAGACAAACGCAAGCTGCACCTCCTCAGAGGTGAGGAGATATTCCGATCCTTCGATATTGCGCTCGGATTCGTCCCGATCGGCGACAAACAGGCGGAGGGTGACAACAAGACACCGGAAGGAACGTACAGGCTCGATACGCGGAATCCCGACAGCGACTACTTCCTCTCGATACATATCTCCTATCCGAATCCCGGGGACCGGCGTAAAGCAAGGGCGAAAGGCGTGGCTCCGGGCGGGCAGATTATGATTCATGGCCAGCCAAACTCGCCGACCTATTCCGCCGCCTACTACAGAAAACAGGATTGGACGAATGGCTGTATAGCCGTCTCGAATTCGGACATGATCGATATCTGGCTGATGACGCCGAATGACATCCCGATTGAAATCCGTCCCTGATCAGGAGTTGGCCGTCCAGTCTGACACTGACACAACAGTCGATGCAGAGGTATGGCCCGAGGGGAGCCTCGAGATACTGTCCCAGGTCGAAGTCGATCAGTTACGCAATCAGGGAGAGGGCGGGCTCTATACCCTGCTGCGGCGCTGCCTCCTCGCTGTTCTGAATTCGGGTGGGAACACGGATGACGCGCGGGCGGTACTCGAGAAGCACAAAGATTTCAGCGTCGGCTTCATACAGCTCGACCGCGGCCTGAAACTCTCATTGAAAGGCGCTCCGTCAGGCGCTTTCGTCGACGGCAAAATGATACGTGGCATCCGCGAACTGTTGTTTGCTGTCCTCAGGGACATCGTTTTTACCAATAATGAAATCAGGGAAAGCGGGCGTTTCGATCTCAAGTCCTCGGATAACATCACCAATGCGGTCTTCCACATCCTCAGAAATGCCAGACTGCTGCAGACGCCGGCGGATGCGGACCTCGCTGTCTGCTGGGGCGGGCACGCGATCAGCAGGGACGAATACGACTACACCAAGTTAGTAGGCTATGAATTTGGCCTGCGTGGCATGAACGTGTGTACAGGTTGCGGGCCCGGCGCGATGAAGGGCCCGATGAAGGGCGCCACGATCGGCCATGCCAAACAGCGTATTCGCAACGGCCGCTATATCGGTATAACCGAACCGGGAATCATTGCCGCGGAATCCCCAAATCCGATCGTCAATTCCCTGGTGATTATGCCGGATATGGAAAAACGCCTCGAAGCATTTGTTCGCGTCGGTCACGGGATTACGGTTTTTCCCGGCGGTGTGGGCACGACGGAGGAAATTCTCTATCTCCTCGGCGTGCTGTTGCATCCCGAGAATGAAGATATTCCATTTCCGTTAATCATGACCGGACCTGCCTGCAGTGGGCCGTACTTCCAGCAGATCGATGAATTCGTCGCAGCGACACTGGGCGAGGAAGCGAGACGGCGATATAAGATCATCATCGATAATCCGCGTGAGGTTGCACGGGAAATGCTCGCCGGGCTGCGACAGGTGCGGGATTTTCGAAAACACAATGGCGACGCTTACTATTTCAACTGGCGTCTCAGAATCGACCATGATTTCCAGACACCATTCGTCGCAAATCATGAATCAATGTTTGCGCTTGCGGTCGATGAGAGCCTTCCTGTTCACGAGCTCACCGTGAATCTGCGACGCGTATTTTCCGGAATCGTTTCAGGAAACGTACGAGAAGACACTATGGCGGTTATAGAGGAACGCGGTCCGTTCGAAATCTGTGGTTCGGAAAAACTGATGAAGCTTCTTGATCGCCTCTTGACGGCATTCGTCGACCAGGGCCGCATGAAAATTGCCGCTGAAAGCTATTCACCCTGCTACCGGGTGACCGGATAGAATCGGGACATTTAGTTAAACCAATTGTTGCGCCGGTAGAACAGCCCTCTTCATTAAGTAAAACCTGCGCATAATACCTTGAAATCTATGTAAAAAACCGCTTCCGGCATTGTGATGCAGTTCCTGTGAGATGAACGGTGCAGCACGTAGCATTTGTTCAAAGCATGCATTGAGTAAATCGATATGCAGGAAAGCAAAGAAATCAGCTGGACCGGTGACTACAGTGCCGATTCGCAGGACGAATCGCAGGATTCCGGTCGCGAGACGGACACACAGACCAATGGCTCGTCCGATCCGGACGGCTGGCAACAATACCGTAGGTGGATTTCCAAAGCTCCGGTTCCAAAACAGCGCCGCGGCGGTATTGATCCGTCACTGTACACCTGGAAGGGCTACAGAAGCTGGACGGAACAGGTAAAACGGAACTGGTCCGACGAATAACAACAAGTACGTACTTTGACCATCAAAAGTGCGAGCAAAAAACCAGATAAGAATTTTCTCTTTTCGCGTATTGGTGCGCGCCCCATACTCTTGCGTGACGAAGTCGTCATGCGAACAGATTATGTACGACCAGGCTGGAAGGCATCGCAAAAAAGTTCGAACGAGTTCTCTCTTCTGACAAAAACATCGGCCCTATTTCCATCTCTAAAGCAAGCTGTGATCTGTCTCACGGTGAGTCTGCTGGCAGCTGTCTATAGTTCGAAATAACAAACAGGACTCAAAGACAGACAGGTATGTCAAAGAATAATTCACAAGCTGACTCCCCAGTCAGCCCGCTTAAGAATGAAGCCGCAAGGAAGCGCTGGGAACTCTTTCATCTGGCGATCGCCCATGCGAAAAACTCCAATCTGATGGCGATGCAGGACGGCGATACATCATCCGCCAAGTCGGAACGTGCCGGCCCATTGCTCTCGATTGCCCAGTAGGGACAGATCGTCGTGGAGCGCCTTATTCAGTACCTCGACGATCTTGAAGATCTGATCTACGCGGCACCACTGATCGCCGAACAGCTTCGCGGCGCATTGCAGCGAATCTTCTTTTTGCTGGCATCGATCGGCCTGCAAACGGGCGGCGTCATTCTGGCACTCTATCGGCCGCCGCTGGCACTGGCTGTCGTCATGTTGCTATTGGTCATCATGCTCCACCGGGCAGTCGTCGTACCGATTCCTGGGCCGCTCACAGCCAGCTAAAGCAAAGCCAACCTTGAAATGCCGGTGACAGGCACTATCGTGTCTATCGTCATATGACCCGTATTTGAGGAGAGCGAAAAGGTGGGCGAGAACAAGGGCCGCGAAACTCTTGGATTCCAGGCAGAAGTGCGGCAGTTGCTGCAGCTCATGATCCATTCCCTGTACAGCAACAAGGAAATATTTCTGCGCGAACTCATATCCAATGCATCCGACGCCGTGGACAAGCTGCGATTCGAGGCGCTGGCAGCGCCGGACTTGTTGAAAGACGATTCCGAACTCGCGATTCGTGTCGAATATGATGAAGAAAACAAGACCATTGCCGTAGTCGACAACGGCATTGGTATGTCGAGGGACGAATTGGTTGCCAATCTCGGCACCATCGCCAAGTCAGGAACGGCCGAATTTCTCGAGCGAATGACCGGCGACCAACAAAAGGATGCCCAGCTAATCGGGCAGTTCGGTGTTGGATTTTATTCCGCGTTCATCGTTTCGGACAAAGTCACGGTCGAGTCCCGGAGGGCCGGGCTACCCTCGGACCAGGGTGTTTTCTGGGAGTCGGACGGACAGGGCGAATTTTCTATCGAGCATATCGACCTCGCTACCAGGGGTACACGCGTTACCTTGCATCTCAAGAGCGCAGAATCCGAATTCCTGGCCGGAGAACGCCTGGAGGCAATGATTTCCAAATACTCCGACCACATCGCCTTTCCTGTACTGCTGTCCCGGCCGGGCGACGCCGAGGCGGAACCGAAAACGGTAAACTCCGCTACCGCGCTCTGGACGCGCTCACGATCAGACATCGACGAAGATGAATACAGGGAGTTTTACAAACATCTTTCGCACGATTTTGCGGACCCGCTCTGCTGGAGCCACAACCGGGTTGAGGGCAAGAAGGAATATACGAGTCTTCTGTATGTGCCCGAGAACGCGCCGTTCGACATCTGGAATCGTGATGCGCCGCGTGGGCTGAAACTCTACGTTCAGCGTGTCTTCATACTGGATGAAGCGGAGCAGTTTCTTCCGCTGTATTTACGATTCATCAAGGGCATTGTCGATTCCGCCGATTTGCCGTTAAACGTGTCACGGGAAATGCTGCAGCAAGATTCGGAGTCGGGCGCCATACGAAGCGCGTTAACGCGCCGTGTGCTTGACATGCTGAGCAAGCTTGCCAAAGACAGACCGGAGGATTATCAGAAATTCTGGAACGAGTTCGGTCAGGTTGTCAAAGAAGGATTTGTCGAAGATCAGCAAAATCGGGACAGAGTCGCAAAGCTCCTGCGATTCTCCAGCACGCATGATGGCGTCGACAAGCAACAGCAGTCCCTTGCCGATTACATCGCACGCGCCGGAGCGGATCAGGACAAGATCTACTATATTCTTGCTGAGAATTTCGCGACCGCTTGTGCGAGTCCGCATCTCGAGCAGCTTCGAGAAAAAGGGATCGAGGTAATACTTTTCTACGACCGTATCGATCCGTGGGTCGTCGACCAGTTACCGGAGTTCGAGGGCAAGTCGTTTCAGGACGTTGGCCGCGGTCAGTTGACGCTGCCCGAGGCGGACGGTGAAATCACGCAGCAATCGATGAACGATGAATACAAGCCGTTGCTGAAACGGATCAAGAAGGTGTTGAAGGACAGGGTCGAGTCGGTCAATGTAAGCCGGCGACTCGTGGACTCACCGGCCTGTGTTGTCGCCGGGGAACAGGACCTCGGACCGCAATTGCGGCGCATGCTGGAGGCGGCCGGCCAGCAACTCCCGGAGTCAAAACCCATTCTCGAAATCAACGTAAGCCACCCGCTGGTGCAGCGCTTGTCTGCCGAGAAAGATGGCGAGCGCTTCGATGAACTGTCAGGAATTGTGCTCGATCACGCGCTTCTTGCCGAAGGCGCCCAGCTCGACAATCCGGCCGACTACGTTCGGCGCATGAATCATTTTCTGCTCAATCTCGAAGAAAAACGATAAGGCCGCAACGCAAATCGCCCTGAAGCAATATCGCGCTTCTCGTCACGTTGGCGGCGGCGGTGCCCATGTATCCGGCAGCGGGCCCTCATCGGAAATGATTTCGCGGTGACCGCTCCAAGTGGTGATGATCGCTTCGGGCGTTCCGATTCCGGCTGCGCGAGGATCGCCGCTCGGACCAAACCAGTGATTCTGCGGAGCGCCTGTCGTTCGCCCGCGCATGCCGCAATAGGTGGTGCCGTTCACCGTCTCGCCGAGTACCTTGTTGAGGAATATCGGATCGTTGCTGACGATGCCGGCCGTGAGGTGATGAGACATGCGCTCGAGAGTCTGCAGAACCAACGGCAAGTCTGAATCTGTGTAACTCACGACAACCTGGAAGGGACCGAATACTTCGGTCGTGATCAGCTCGAAGTGTTCGCCGCCTAGCGCGCTCAGGGGCACTTTGATGGCGGTTGCCTCCATCGCCCCGTAACAAGCCGGGATGGAGTGACCTTCGAGCGCCTTACCACCAAACAATAATTGTGCATCGGTAATCGCCAGTAGTGCGTCGAAATGCGCAAGCATGTTGTCATTGGTCCAGGTCAGGACCGGCCCGAGCGAAAGGTCGTCGAGTTTGCGGCGAGCCGCGATGTCAGCGAGCTTTGGCAGAAGCGCTTGTTCCCAGTTCCCGTGTACGAACAGGATGCTTTGTGCCGAACACTTCTGGCCAGACGCAGCGTAGGCGTCCTGATCCGATTGCCACGCAACATAGTCAAGCCATTCCGGGCGAAAATCGGGGCCGAGTACTTTCCAGTCGAATCCGGCATCCTCGATTCGCACGGCGCCGTTGACGACGCCAGATACATGCTCGGCCACGGAACTGGAGCCCGTGAACTGAACCATGCGGATATGGTCATTTGCCTGGTCGAGCAGCTGACCCATCCCGGACCCCGAGCAATGAATCAGGTCAATGTCTGTTGCCGGCAGCCCGGCCTCTATCAGCAGGCGCAGAAATTGCTCGAATACGACGCTGACCTTCGAATCGACCTTGACTAACGGCCGGTTGCCCATGAACAACGCAGCCATGACCTGCAGCGCGGGAATCTCCAGAGGGAAGTTAAACGGCGCAATGATCACCACGGGCCCGAACGGCCACCGGTAGCCGCGCGTTTCATAGCCGCAGTAATCGCCGGGATTCGAGAAACCGCGACCGAGAAAACGAACGCTGTCGCCAGAGAAATTCTCGAGATAGACGCGGGTAACCGTCACCTCGGCGGCGCATTGCGGCCAGCTCTTGGGCATGACACGCTGAATCAGGCAGGTGAAAAAGTCCCGAACGTCCTCGTTACGGAGCATTGCTGCGGCTTTGGCGCAGACGTCACCGAGAGCGACATATCGTTCCGGATTCTTGAGCGGATTATGCAGGCCGGACTTGGGGCAATTCTTCAATCCCTGAATGAAGGGGCCGTGATCACCGGTGTCGGGTACCAGGAGAAACTTTTCGCCATCCATCGGATCGACGATGTCGTCCCGATAACGGTTAGCATCTGCCCAGGCACCGCCAACGAGGTTCTGTACGCGCCCGGGATTGGAGGCAGTCATGCCGCTTGCCGGATCGACGGTCGCAAAGTGAGGGACTTGAGGCATTGGGTTCTCCATTGTTATTCGAATCGGCCCCGATGGATATGATTGTACTGGGCAGCCGCGAGGCCGTCATGTGTGTAAAATCCGGGGCCGGCGGTATGGGATTATTCGGATGGAACAAATCAGCAAAAAAGACGACAACTTGCGGGACAAGCTCACGGACGAGCAGTACGAGGTAACACAAGACAAGGGCACCGAGCGTCCGTTCAGTGGTCAGTACGTAGACCACAAGGACGACGGAACCTACCGGTGCATCTGTTGCGGGGCCGAATTATTCAGCTCGGAGCACAAGTACGACTCGGGATCCGGCTGGCCGAGTTTCTGGCTGGCGCTCGCGGCGGACAAGGTCAAAACGATCCGGGATACGAGCCACGGGATGATTCGCGAAGAAGTTGTCTGCAATGCATGCGATGCACATCTGGGGCACGTATTCGAAGATGGCCCACAACCGACGGGCCTGAGATATTGCATCAATTCAGCGTCGCTGGATTTCGACCATTCCAAACAAGGAAATGAAACAGAATGAAGCTCAAAATATTGTTATTCGCCTCAATTTTAGTAGCTGCGGCCTGTTCGAAGCCTGCATCCGAAACCAGTGATCAGGCGACGAAAACTGAACCGGCCGTCGAAATAGCAGACCAGCAGGATTCATCGATGCAAATAGCGCCCGGTCTTACGGCCCAAATCCTGAAAGAAGGTGAGGGTGCCATGGCCGAGGCCGGCCAGATAGCAGTCGTGCACTACACGGGCTGGCTTTACGATGAAACGGCCGAGAACAAGCGGGGTAAGAAATTTGACAGCTCGGTCGACCGCGACCAGTACTTCACATTCATGCTCGGTACCGGTCGCGTCATCAAAGGCTGGGATCAGGGCGTTGTCGATATGAAACCCGGGGAGATACGGGAACTGACGATTGCACCGGAAATGGGCTATGGAAACCGGGGCGCAGGCAATGTCATTCCACCGGGTGCGACGCTTGTTTTCGAGATCGAATTGATCGAGGTACAGGGCGGCGAGTAGCTAGGGAAAGCTCAACTCAAACTCTATTCGACGGTTGATTTTCCTGCCGCGGGGGCTGTCATTGTTTGCAATTGGCGTATCGGAACCGGCCCCCCTGGCGGTCAGACGCGCTCGTTGAATGCCGCGCCCGGTCAGATAATCAACGACCGAATCCGCCCTGGCCTGACTGAGGCCGCGATTGAAATGCTCGTTGCCGGTGTTATCCGTATGTCCCGTCACAATAATCGACATACTCGGGCAGTCTGTCGCGATTTCCACGATTTCATCGAGCACAGCATAGGAATGGCTGCCGAGTTCGGCGCTCGACTCGGCGAATTTGACACTGCTATGCCGTAGCACATGACTCATCAGATTTTCGCAAAGCATATTGAAATCGGCGGAAGTAATTTCCTCTGATGCGAGATTGCCCGAGTACGACAACATGAGTATTGCTAGGAGCAATGCCGGGCCAGGCGAATGTCGCATTCGGCTTCAGGCGAGATCGTTATTCTTTTGGTACTGCAGGTTGCGGGCCTGTCCGACCCAGTCTTCGCGATATATGCGACTCCGGAACCCCTTGAGCTGTTGTGCGACCCGATCAATATCGTATTCGCTCATTTCCGCGATCTGATTGAATCGGTATATGCCGAGATCATTCAACGTTTTTTCAATCGCGGGACCAACTCCCTTGATCATCTTCAGGTCATCCGTATCGTCGTTGTTGACGTCACGGTCGTTGGCGATGGCACCGGCTTCCACCGTGTCATCGTCATCCGCCAAGTCCATGCCATCTTCGCCTTCGTCGTCGGCTTCCGGGAAGCCTTCGTCATACGAGGCATTTTGATCGACGAGATCACTTTCGAACTCTCCGGAAGCACCATCGAGCGGATCATTGGATGCGTTCAGTCCGTTTGCCAGCGAATTCGGATCAACGGGCTCGATTCGCGTATTCTCCGCGCCCACGACGGCCTCGAGCGCAGCAATTCGATCCCGGGCCTGCTGAAGCTCTACCTCAATTTCCTGCGCCTCGAGGTCCCGTTCGCGAAATTTCTCGACGAGCGGCGGCACATGACTTTGCCAATCGGTAAGTTCGCGGCTCAGTCTGAAGATCTTGTTGTCCCGCTCGCGAATTGCGGTCAGCGAAACCTTATCACGCGATTCATGATTCCTGGCTGCCTCCTTATATTTGTTGCGCTCTGCAACCGCCACCTCCAGGTCTCCACGAATCTCCTTTAGCTGCCGTTGTACCTTGTCGCGGCGCTCGAATGCTTCCTTCAAGGAATCCGATAATTCCTTGGCCCGCATATTCGAATCTTTCATGGAGGCCTGGTACTGACTGATTTGTTGCATCAGGCTCTGATTCTGGCCAGCCAGGCGTTCATGTTCCGAACGTTGTGATTCGAGCTGTTCCTGCCAGCTTGCGTTGACCGCGATCTTTTCCCTGGCGCAGCGGCCGCTGCGCATTATCCAGCCAAGGACAATGCCCAGCACCAGCATGCCTGCGAGTACTGCAATTTCCAGGGGGGCAATCTCAGGCATCGTCTAATCCAGTAAGCCTCTATGAAGCAAGCCGCATTTCATCCATCTCTGATAGAACCGCACTGAATCTCTCCAGCGCCCAGTCTATCTCGCTGCGGCTAATTGTAAGCGGAGGTGCCAGTCGTACGACTGTGTCGTGTGTCTCTTTACTCAAAATTCCTTTTTGCATCAGACTTTCGCAAACTTCCCGCGCAGTGCCGAGTGCCGGATCGATTTCGACGCCGACGAACAAGCCGATGCCGCGGATGTCCATGATCAGGGGACTGTCGATCTTGCGGAGGCCTTCGAGCATATACTCACCCATTGCTGCGCTCCGACCGGGCAAATCGTCTTCGACAAGAATATTGAGCGCTTCCAGACCGACCGAAGCAGCCAGTGGATTACCACCGAAAGTACTGCCATGGTCGCCCGGCGTGAAAACAGCCATTACTTCATTCCTGGCGAGGAACATTGACACCGGCAGTATTCCTCCGCCGAGCGCCTTGCCAAGAATCAGGCAATCGGGATTTACGCCCTCGTGTTCACAGGCCAGCAGTTTTCCGGTTCGGCCGAGGCCGGTCTGCACCTCATCGGCGATCAGTAACACATTGTGCTTCCTGCAAAGTTCTTCGCAGGCTTTCAGATAGCCGGCCGGAGGTACGACGATGCCAGCCTCTCCCTGTATCGGTTCTACAAGGAAGGCCGCCGTATTCGGCGTGATGAGGTCCTGAAGCGACTGAAGATTGCCGTACTCGGCCAGCTTGAAACCCGGTGGGTAGGGGCCGAAACCGTTTCTGTACTGCTGTTCGCTCGAGAAGGCGATGACGGAGATTGTTCGGCCGTGAAAATTTCCCTTGCAGGCAATAATCTCCGCGGCATTCGGCGTTACGCCCTTGACCTCATACGCCCATTTTCGCGCGGCCTTCAATGCAGTTTCCACACCTTCCGCGCCCGTATTCATCGGCAATGCCTTGTCCATGCCGGTTAATTCGCAGGCGCGTTGCAGAAACGGTCCGAGCTTATCCGTGTGATAAGCCCTCGATACGATGTTGAGTCTTGCGGCCTGCTCCTGGACGACCTTTACGAGTCGGGGATTGGCATGCCCGTGGCTAACTGCGGAATAGGCGCTCATCATATCGAGGTACTTGTTGTCCTCGTCGTCCCACACGAAGACACCTTTGCCCCGGGTCAGTACGACCGGCAGCGGAAGGTAATTGTGCGCGCAGTAACGTTCTTCAAGTTCGATCAGGGAATTCATAAGTCTCCAAACTCTGTGCTGGCGATGATTCTGCCAAGAGCACCAACGGACTGCATAAGGTCATAATTTTACAGTAATAAAGGCCGCACAGGCCAGCAATGAAGAATCTGGCCACCATTGATTTCTGCCGATCGCGACCTTGCCTCACCTGTGGACTTCGTTAAGTCTATTCAGATGACCGAGCACCACGTAGTCCTGTCGATCGTCACTGTTGCCGGCCTCGGGGTCGGGGCACAGTGGCTCGCATGGCGTCTCAAGATGCCGGCAATCGTTTTGCTTGCCGCCGTGGGTCTGATCATGGGGCCCGGCCTCGAACTGATTCACCCGAGTGAGGCATTCGGCGAATTTCTAAGGCCCGTCGTCAGCCTGTGTGTTGCGATCATTCTGTTTGAAGGCGGATTGAGCCTGCAACTCCGCGAACTCAAGGAGGCCGCGACCGGTGTTCGCAGGCTGGTTTACCTTGGCGTGCCTCTCGCCTGGTCCTTCTCCAGCCTGTGCGCACATTACATTGGCGGGCTTGACTGGCCGGTGTCACTGGTCTTCGGCGCCATCATGGTGGTGACCGGCCCGACGGTCATCATGCCGCTACTGCGGCAAGCGGCTCTGAACAGGAGAACTGCCTCGTATCTCAAGTGGGAGGGCATCATCAACGACCCGATTGGCGCCTTGCTCGCGGTCCTGGTCTTTCAATTTTTCATCTTTCAGGGCGCCGGTTCAGGCTGGCAGGAAGTCATTCGCAGCATTGGTCTGGCGATCGTAGCTGGTCTCGTTTTCGGCGGTATAGGCGGCTGGCTGATCGGCAGGGCATTTCGCGAAGGACTCGTACCCGAGTACCTGAAGAGCCCGGTAATGCTTGGCGTCGTGCTGGTTGTCTATGCTGCATCTGATTTGATTCAGAAGGAAGCTGGCCTGCTGACAGTCACGATCATGGGCATCGTCGTCGGCAACATGAATCTGCCCGGCATAGGCGACATGAAGCGCTTCAAGGAATACATCACGATCATGCTCGTGTCGGTCGTCTTCGTTGCCCTGACCGCGGACCTCGATCTCGGTTCCCTCGGCGCTATCGGGTGGCATGGCCTCGGCCTCATACTGGCAATCATGCTTCTTGCGCGCCCGGCCGCGATCATGCTCGCCACTATCGGTGCCAAAATGGAATTAAACGAACGGCTGTTACTCAGCTGGATTGCGCCACGAGGCATCGTTGCTGCGGCGACCGCCGGATTGATGGGACCGCGCCTTGTCGACGCCGGATACGATGCCGAAGTTCTGTTGCCTCTGGTATTTGCAATTATCTTCGCGACTGTGTTCAGCCACGGCCTGACAATCGACTGGCTGTCTGAAAGACTCGGGCTTGCCTCCAAACATCGCGATGGCGTGTTGATCGTCGGCGCGTCGCCCTGGACCGTTGCGCTCGCTCAGTTGATGCACGATATGAAAGTGAATGTGCTGCTTTCAGATTCCAACTGGCACAATCTCCGGCCGGCACGCCTAGCCGGCATACCGGTCTTCTACGGTGATATTCTTTCCGAATTCGCCGACGAATCCGTCGAGCTTGCGCATATACGAACGGTGCTTGCCGCCACCCGGAATGATGCTTATAACGCGCTGGTCTGCACGGCGATCGCACCGGAGATCGGCCAAAGGCGGGTGTTGCAACTGGCGCTGCGCGGCGACGCCGAGGAAGACCCCAGGGCCATTTCGCGCCCGAGGCGCGGTGACGTCGCGTTTGACAAGGAAGCAGATTTCGAACAATTGTGGCGTCACCTTGTCAGAGGGTGGACGTTCTCCAAAACGCGGATCTCGGATAATTACGGCTACGACGATTTCCGTCGGGACAAGCCCGCCGACGCGATGGAAGTACTCATCATGAATGAAGAAAAAGACGTGGAGTTCAATTCTTCAAAACGCTCACTGGAGCCGGAGGCGGGCGACACAATTGTCTATTTCGCACGCGCAGAGCAGAAACGGCAAACAGAAATCGCCGATGCACCGGTCGGCTGAAAAAATTGTGCTGGCGGGTCCGGCGGGGCAGCTCGAGGGCCTGCTGGAATCCCCCGACGATGGCCGGCAAAATGCGAGTGCTGTTATTTGCCACCCGCACCCTGTTCACGGCGGGACGATGGAGAACAAAGTCGTTCATACGCTTGCCCGTGCTTTCCTTGGGCTCGGGTTTCAGGCGTTACGTTTCAATTTTCGTGGAACAGGCCGCAGCGAGGGCGAATTCGACGAGGGACGGGGCGAACTGAATGACGCGCTCACCGCCGTCCGCTGGATGCAGGATCGCGAACCAGACTTACCGCTCTGGATCGCAGGATTCTCGTTCGGTGCGGCAATCGCAATTCGTGCGGCAATCGAATCCGATGTCGACGGGCTGATCAGCGTCGCGCCCGCGGCTGCGCGTTTTGCAAACGGGATGAATTCACAACCTGCCTGCCCGTGGTTGATCATCCATGGCGATCAGGATGAGTTGGTCGATGTTAATGAGACCATGGAGTGGGTGAATCAACTGGAAGCCGGCCCGGAGTTAGCGGTCTTCCCGGACACGACACATTTTTTCCACGGCAAACTGGTGTTGCTCCGGCAGGCAGTCGAAGACTTCGTTTCAGCTAGTTCGAATAGAACTCGCGCGTAAAGCTGACGTCGGAAGCCTCAGTCGCTCCTTCCGGCGTAATGCTGATATTGAAGATAAGCGTTTCGCGATTCGCGATTCCGGTTTCGCCAATATAGTAGATGGCCTCCTGCTCAGGAACCTTTCTCATCGTTACGTTCTTTAGCTGGCCAGCCAGATTCACGGTTCTTACAGTGATGACCGCGGGCACTGACGTAGTAGTTCCTTCCCTGATAACGGAAACCGTCAACATGGCCCGATTCTTACTGCGCACGATGCCGTATGCACGAGCGACTTCCGGGGACAGCAGATCCGTCGATTGTGCGCTGAAATGAACGACGTGATCGCCGATATCCGCGTCTGATGCTGCGGCGGGTTGAGCCTGTGGCATCGTGGACTCTTCCCCCGGACCCCCACAGCCGTAAAGCAAGGTAAGTATTATCAGAGTGACCAGTGCGTATATGAACTTCATACATGCCTCCCCGGATTTCTTGTTTCAGCCACTATAAACCATTGTCGCTGGCCGTGCGTCCGCTCCTCATACATGTATGGGTTTCAGCGTCTGCATAAAGATGACCGCGGCTTGCAACAGGATGATCGCGAATATCGGCGATATGTCGAGGCCGCCGATCGGTGGAATCACGCGTCGAAAAGGGCGCAGAACCGGCTCGGCCATCGTGGTTAACAAGGCGGTTGCGTAGTTGTACGTGTTCGGTGCAACCCAGCTCAGAATTATTTTTATCAATATGACGAAGAAGAATAGATTCAGGCTCAGAATGGCGAGTTCGATCAGCGTCGTTATCAGAATCGGAACGGTCGCGACCATGTTTCCGGCAATGGCCAGCAACACCAGGATCGTCAGATACTGAATGACGTAGGCGACAAGAATTGTCGAGGTATCGACTCGACCGATGGATGGCAGCAGACGGCGTAGCGGGACGACAAGTGGCGACGTAAATCGAAGAATTCCCTGAGCGAGCGGATTGCGAAAATCAGCGCGAAGCAGAGGCAGCCAAAAGCGCAATAACAGGACCAGAAGGTACAGTTGCGCAAGAGTTTTGACGATGAAGTAAAGAGCCTGTTGCATTTCCTGTCCGTGACTCGGGTCTACTGCGATGCTGCCTCGTTGGCAAGAGCGGAAGCGCGGTCTCGTGCCGCTTCAATCGCCCTGGCAAAGATACCACGAACGTCTGCGGCGTCGAGACACTCGAAAGCGGCAGTCGTTGTGCCACCGGGCGATCGCACCCGCTCGATCAGCGACGACATTGACTCGGTCTCCGCCGCGGCGAGTGCCGTCGCGCCTCTTGCTGTTTCGACCGCCAGCGATCTCGCAGTCCCGGGATCGATTCCTAGACTGATCGCAGATTCGATCATCACGTCGATCAACAGGTAAAAATAGGCGGGTCCGGTGCCGGATACAGCTGTGACGGCATCCATGAGGCTTTCGCTATCGAGCCAAACGACCTGACCGACGGCCGTCATTACTTTTTCGGCCAGTTCGCGGCCAGCCTCGTCAGTCAAATCGTTCGCGAACAATGCCGAGATGCCCTGGTCGATGAGGGCGGGCTGATTCGGCATCACCCTGACGACCCGCATTCCACCGCCGAGCCATTCATCGATATCGTCGATACGCGGTCCGGCGGCGATGGATATGATCAGCGGCTTGTGGTCGCAAACGCTCGAGGCCAGATCGATGCAGACCGGTTTCAGTATCTGCGGCTTGACGGCGAACACCAGTGTTTCCGCCTGGGCCGCCACCGCAGCGTTGTCTTCGCTGACCATTGCGCCGTAATGCTCCTGGCGCAGAAGCTCGCGCTGTTCGGCCCTGGGCTCGGCTATCAGAATATCGGTGGCGTGCATGCCGCCGCGTAGAAGCCCTCCCGCGATCGCCCGGGCCATATTGCCGCCGCCTATCAGCCCAACTTTATGATTTATCATTCCCTGGCCCCGAAAAGTGCCGTGCCGATGCGAACGATCGTGGCGCCCTCGTGGATCGCCGCCACATAATCCGCCGTCATTCCCATTGAGAGCGTATCAATACTGATGCCGGATTCCTCGAGCTTTTCCTTCAGCAGGCGCATCTTGGCAAATGGCCGCCGCTGCTCCTCGAAACCCTCACGAACGGCCGGGATACACATCAAGCCACGCAGTTTCAGGCGCGGCAGCTCAGACACGGCGCGCGCCAGCGCCGGCACATCGGCCTCGGATACACCCGCCTTGGCTTCTTCCGCATCGATATTCACCTGAATGCAGACATTGAGGTCGGAGGATGTATGAGGGCGCTGCCGGCTCAGACGCCCGGCGATTTTGAGCCTGTCTACCGTGTGGACCCATTGGAAATGCTCGGCTACAGGCCCGGTCTTGTTGGCCTGCAGGTGGCCGATGAAATGCCAGATCAGGTCATCGCGACCGGCCTCGTCTATCTTTTTTAGTCCTTCCTGGACAAAATTTTCGCCGAAATCGCGCTGCCCGGCGATTGCCGCCTCGAGCACCAATTCCACGGGCTTTTTCTTGGATACCGCCAGAAGCCGTATTTCTTCAGGCATCCGGCCAGCCTCTGCCGCAGCTTTCGCCAGCAAATCTTGGATTTTTCGAAAGTTTTCCGTGACTCTAATCACGTTTTGCTCCGAGTGCTTCGTTATACTAGGCACCAAACCGACCTAAGTTATGGTAAGTCCGGCACCTGAAAAGAGGGAGAAATATGGCCGTCGACGTAGCCCAATTGTTGTCGTTCACGGTAAAGAACAACGCATCTGACCTTCACCTTTCGGGTGGGGTACCGCCCATGATTCGCGTCGATGGCGACATCAAGCGAGTCAACATGCCTGCGCTAACCCACAAGGACGTCAATAGCATGGTGTACGACATCATGAATGACAAGCAGCGCAAAGATTATGAGGAATTCCTCGAAACGGATTTTTCGTTCGAGATACCGAAGCTGGCCCGTTTCCGCGTGAATGCCTTCAACCAGAACCGTGGTTCAGCCGCGGTCTTTCGAACGATTCCATCCGATATTCTGAGCCTGGACGATCTGGGGGCACCAGCCATATTCAAGGACATTTCGATGCACCCCCGCGGCATCGTGCTTGTGACCGGTCCGACAGGATCCGGAAAGTCCACGACGCTGGCAGCGATGGTGGATTACATCAACGACAACAAGCCCGATCATATTCTGACGATCGAAGACCCGATCGAGTTTGTTCACGAGAGCAAGAAATCTCTCGTCAATCAGCGCGAGGTACACCGCGATACGCTGGGATTCAACGAAGCCCTTCGCTCGGCGCTTCGCGAAGACCCAGACGTCATTCTCGTCGGCGAGCTTCGCGACCTCGAGACCATTCGTCTGGCATTGACCGGCGCCGAGACGGGTCACCTTGTCTTCGGCACATTGCACACCAGTTCCGCGGCCAAGACCATCGACCGTATTGTGGATGTCTTTCCGGCGGCCGAGAAAGAAATGGTCCGGGCGATGCTATCTGAGTCGCTGCGTGCCGTTATTTCACAAACGCTGTTGAAGAAGATCGGTGGAGGGCGCATCGCGGCCCACGAGATCATGATCGGCACGCCGGCAATCAGAAACCTGATTCGTGAGGGCAAGATCGCGCAGATGTATTCGGCAATTCAGACCGGACAGGGCCAGGGTATGCAGACCCTCGATCAGAACCTTGCCGACCTGATGGCGAAGGGGCTGATCAACAAGGAAGAGGCACGTTTCCGCGCAGTCATCAAGGAAAATTTCTAGGGTCGTGTACCCATCAATATCACCTTGCAGGGGTACTAGGTAATGGAACGCGAACAAGCGGTAAGGCTGACGCAGAACCTGTTGCGCAAGATGGTCGAGAAGGAAGGCTCGGACCTGTTCCTGACGTCCGGATTTCCGCCGGCGATCAAGGTTGACGGCACGATACACAAGGCGACCGATACGCCGCTTTCCCCTGATCAATCGGCCATGATGGTCCGGTCCATCATGAACGATAAACAGATCAAGGAATTTGACGCGACCAAAGAATGTAACTTTGCCATCGCGCCGCAGGGTATCGGCCGTTTTCGCGTTAGCGCATTCATTCAACAGGGCATGGTAGGCGCTGTTCTCAGAACCATCACTACCGAGATCCCAACACTGCAGGAGCTTGAACTCCCGCCGATTCTCAAAGACGTTGTGATGAACAAGCGTGGCTTGGTCATCGTCGTCGGCGGCACCGGTTCCGGTAAGTCAACAACGCTTGCTGCAATGATCGGTCATCGCAACGAAAACTCGAAAGGGCACATCGTCTCGATCGAGGACCCGGTCGAATATGTCCATCCCCACGTGGGATGCGTTATTACACAGCGCGAGGTTGGTGTTGATACTGATTCCTGGCACGCGGCCCTGAAGAATACTCTGCGGCAGGCGCCGGATGTCATCCTGATTGGCGAAATCCGTGACCGGGAAACGATGGAATATGGGATCCAGTTCTCCGAGACTGGCCACCTTTGCCTCGCTACGCTTCACGCCAACAGCGCAAACCAGGCGCTGGACAGAATCATCAACTTTTTCCCGGAAGAACGGCGCACACAGCTCCTCATGGACCTGTCATTGAACACGAAGGCGTTCGTTTCGCAGCGGCTCGTACCACGCGAGAGCGGGGTAGGCCGGGTCGCCGCCATGGAGATCATGCTCAATTCTCCCCTGATTGCAGACCTGATATTCAAAGGTGAGGTCGGACAGATCAAGGAGATCATGGCGAAATCGACGCGTCTCGGCATGCAGACCTTCGACCAGGCGCTGTTTCTACTTTATGAGGAAAACGTCATTTCCTACGAGGAAGCGATGAGAAACGCTGACTCGAAGAATGAGCTGCGTCTCAGGGTCAAACTGGAAAGTAAACGCGAAAGCAATTTGGCGGACCAGCAATCGGATAGCCTCAAGATCATGGAAGAAGACAGCGCTCAGCAGTTCTGAGCATGCAAAGGGATTATTGGTAGTCACTAATGAACGTTAAACCGCTCTTCAAACTCATGGTCGAAAAAAAGGCCTCTGACCTTTTCTTTGCACCGTTTGCCCCCGCCAAGATCAAGATCGACGGCAAGATAATGCCCGTCAACAAGCTCGAGATGACGCCGAAGATGGTGAAACAGGCGGCAATCGAATTGATTGACGAGGATCTTCTCGAGGCTTTCACTCGCGAACTCGAAGTGGACTTCGCAATATCCGAACCCGGGCTCGGCCGATTTCGCATAAACGTTTTTCATCAGCGCGGCAACGTTGCCATGGTGTTGCGATACATCACCGCCGAAATGCCGACGCTCGAGGAACTCGGTATGCCGGAGCAGTTGAAAGAACTGGTCATGCTCAAGCGTGGCATGGTTCTCATGGTGGGCGCTGCTGGCAACGGCAAATCGACGACGCTCGCTGCGATGGTCAATCATCGCAACGAAAAAACGTCCTCGCATATCATTACGGTCGAAGATCCGATCGAGTTTCTGCATCCGAACAAGCAGTCGATCGTCAATCAGCGCGAAGTCGGACTCGACACAAAGTCTTATGGTCGCGCTTTAAAGAGCGCCATGCGCGCCGCACCGGACGTCATTCAGATTGGCGAGATTCGCGATCGCGAATCGATGCAGGCCGCTATTGACATGGCCGGAACCGGTCACCTCGTTCTGGCGACGCTTCACTCGAACAATGCGCCAGAAACACTGGACCGCATCATCAATATGTTTCCGCAGGAACAGCACTCCCAGGTCTTCATGGATCTCGGCCATTATCTTCGCGCCATCATTTCACAACGGCTCGTCCGCGCGCGGACCGGCAAGCGCGTTGCGGCAGTCGAGCTCATGCTGAACACGCCGCATATTAAAGACCTGATTCTCAAAGGCGATATTTCCGAGGTGAAGGAAGCGCTGAGAGATAGTGGTGAAAAGGGCGTACAAAACTTTGATGATGCGCTGCTTGCACTTTACAAAGCCGGCACGATAACGCTCGAAGAAGCAATGACCCACGCCGATTCACGCTCCAACCTCGAAGCCAAAGTCAACTTCGGCGGCTAATCCGCTCTAGGTAGCCACCGACCTCAGTCGCGCCCGAGGCTCATCTGCTTCGAAGAATTGGCGCAGCTCGGCGGCCATCTCCGCTCGTGCACCAACGCTGGAAACGACTATGTCGACGGCCGTCAAAGACGTGTGAATCTGGCCATGACATGACAGATGGCGCGCCCGCACGCCGGCCGACGTCAATGCCTCGGCGTATGCCGCACCTTCATCCCGCAGTGGATCGAACTCGCAGCTCACGACAAGGGCCGGCGGCAGATTCGCAAGGTCATCGGCTCGGAGTGGAGATGCCTTTGTGTCGTGCCGATCGGCCGGATCTGCATAGTGATCCCAGAACCAGTTCATTAGAGCTGTAGTGAGCACATAGCCATCGGCGTTGTCCACATAGGAGCGCCGTGAAAAATCGCTGTCGACCACCGGAGTAACGAGCAGCTGACCGGATAATTCAGGTCCGCCGGCGTCGCGTGCCATCTGACAGACAACGGCGGCAATGTTGCCACCGGCGCTCCAACCACCGACGGCGAGGTGGCCCGGCATTCCGCCGAGATCCTCAGCATTCCCGGCAATCCATTGCACAGCCGCAAAGCCGTCTTCGGCGGCTGCGGGGAAGCGATTCTCGGGTGCATGTCGGTAGTCCACGGAGAGAATGATCGTATCTGATCGCACGCAGAGATCGCGGCAAAATGGGTCGTCGGAGTCGTGACTGCCGAGAACCCAGCCACCGCCATGAAAGTAGGCGACGATCGGATGCGGGCCCGGGCTCGCCGGCCGATACAGGCGATAGTTCAGGTCGCCGGCAGCGCCGGGGAGCACCCCATCGATGATATCGCCCACCTCCGGCCCCGGCGGCCGTTCGGCCGCCATGCTTTCGGAAAATGCCCGGGCCTCTTCGACCGACATCTCGTTGATCGGGGGCAGGCCGAGGCTTGCAATGAAATCCAGCATCAACATGACGTCGGGCTTCACTGGCCGAATGATGTCGTCGTTCCGACGAGCCTTCGCAGGACCTTCGACGGCGAATCCGAGGTAGTCCCGGCTCACAACTTCGTCACAAATCGCCCGGTAGGTGTCGACGCCGCCGACGTATGGCAGAAATACGCGAGGCTTGCCCGGCACGTTTGCTCCCATGTACCAGGAGTTGGCGAGGGGATACAGGGTGATGTCACCGAAGTCGTTGACGTGCTGCACCCAGCCGGCCTCGGCGGACTCGGTCGGCTCGATCACCGCCATTTCATCCCGGCGCAGGTGATCGAGACAGTCACAGATCCAATCGACGTGTTGTTCGATCGATACGGCCATGTTCGACAGGACAGATGGACTCCCCGGGCCCGTTATGGTGAAGAAGTTCGGAAAGCCGGCAATCATCAGGCCAAGGTAGGTTTTTGGGCCGTCGGCCCATTTATCGAGGAGTTTCACGCCTTCGCTCCCGGCGATGTCGACTGCCACGATCGCGCCTGTCATGGCGTCGAAACCCGTGGCGAATACGATCGCATCGAACTCGAATGACTCGCCGCCGGTATCGATCCCGGTCTCGGTGATCGTGGTGATCGGCGTCTTGCGCAGGTCGACGAGCCGGACATGCGGCAGGTTATAAGTTTCGTAATAGCCGGTGTCCAGGCACGGACGCTTGGTGCCGAACGGATGATCCGTAGGACAAAGCGTCTCGGCAGTATCCGAATCGCGCACGATCGAGCGAATCTTGTCCCGAATAAAATCGGAGATCGTCTCGTTGGATGCCGGGTTGACGAGCAGATCGTTGAAGACGCCGAGTATCGGAATGAGCTCACCGGCTTCCCATATACCCTCATAGCGAGTCTGACGCTCTTCTGCCGAGACCTGGAGTGCTCCCCGATCGCTGACTTCCATCGGGACACCACCTCGTGACCACCTCGCCGAGTCGCGGTATTCCTCGTGACTCCTCTCGAATGCAGCGACGGTTCGACGCGGAATCGGCCCGTTATGTGCGGGGATAGAGAAGTTTGGTGTTCGCTGGAAAACGGTGAGCTCCGCGGCTTGCCTTGCAATGATCGGAATCGACTGAATGCCTGACGATCCGGTTCCGATGACGCCCACCCGCATGCCGTCGAAGTCGACGCCCTCGTGCGGCCACCGGCTGGTGAAGTAGACGGCACCCCGAAAACGATCGGCACCTTCGACGTCTGGCGCCTTTGGCATGGACAGACATCCGGTCGCCATAACGTAGTAACGACAGGAGACCTCGTCGCCACCGTCGGTCCGAAGACGCCAGAGCGACTCGGTGTCATCCCAAGTTGCGCGCTCCACTCTGGTGGAAAACTCGATATCGCGTCGCAAATCGTGTTTTTCGGCGACGTGCTGAAGATAGCGGAGGATTTCCGCTTGCGTCGCATACTTTTCCTGCCACTGCCACTCGGATTCGAGTTCGGAATCGAAGCTGTAGGAGTAGTCGATGCTCTGTATATCGCAACGAGCTCCCGGATAGCGGTTCCAGTACCAGGTGCCGCCGACGTCATCCGCGGACTCGAACACTCTGGCCGAGAAGCCCAGACCCCGAAGCCGGTGCAACATATACAAGCCGGCAAAACCGGCCCCAACCACAATCACGTCGACATCCGCTCGTCCAAACCTGCTTTTTCCGGACCCGGTACCGATTGCCATGATTCTCCCCTTTCTGCACCGCTTGATTATTATTTGACCGATTCGGCCTGAGCTCAAGTTTACGTTTTCTCCAGTCCGAAAGCAGACAATCGCGTTATTCTTTAGAATTGTGCACTCACGAAGAAGCGGAAGGCAGGTGGATATGCCCAGGTACTGGAAGGTTTGCGGGGTTGTGGCAATTGTGCTTGCAGGCGGCTGCACTGATCCGAATAAAGAGAGCGGCATCGACAATCGTCCGAATATCCTCCTGATCGTTGCCGATGATCTGGGCTATGCGGATCTCGGCGTGTATGGCGGCGACATTGCGACGCCGAATATCGATGCCCTGGCAGATAGAGGCGTGCTTCTTACCCAATTTCACACGGCACCCATGTGCGCGCCGACACGCTCGATGCTCCTGAGTGGCAATAACAACCACGTAGCCGGTATGGCAAGGCAGAGCAGGGGCGATCTGGCGGGCAACGAGGTAGACGGTTACGAGAATCATCTGTCGGAAAGGATTGCGCCACTGCCCAGACTGCTGCGTGATAGCGGCTATCACACCTACACGGTCGGGAAATGGCATCTTGGTAATGCGCCGGAGAACAGCCCGCACGCGGCGGGTTTCGAGCGTGCTTACAACCTGTTGCACGGTGCCGGATCGCACTTCAGTTCAGTCGGGTTTCGCGAAGGCGGGTCTTTGTATCGGGAAGACGCGGAGCTGATCGATTATCCGGACGGCAGGTATTCAACCGATCTGTATACGGAGAAGTTGATTGAGTTCATCGACAGCAATAACGGGGATGGCAAGCCGTTCTTCGCTTTCGCCGCTTATACCTCACCGCACTGGCCGATGCAGGTTCCCGATGAGTATCTGGATCTTTATCGTGGCAAATACGATGCTGGATACGATGCGCTTCGCGAGCAGCGATTCGAATCGCTGAAATCAGCCGGCATCATTCCAGAGGACTCGACGCTACCACCGCGAAATGATGCGATTACGCCTTGGGAAGAGCTGAGCGCCGAGGAACAAAAGCGCGAGGCGCGAAAAATGGAGTTGTATGCATCCATGCTCGACAATCTGGACGATCACGTAGGTCGGTTGCTCGACTATCTTCGGGACAACGATCTCGATAAGAATACTTTAATTGTATTCATGTCTGACAATGGTGCGGCAGCCGAAGACTTCTACCATGATGATCGATTTGGAGACTATCTGCGGGCAAATTACGATAACGCCTACGAAAAAATGGGCACGGCCGCGTCCTGGGTGTCGTACGGTCCGCAGTGGGCCGAGGCCGGCTCCGCGCCATTCATGCGCTACAAAGGCTATACCCGCGAAGGTGGCATCGTTGCGCCCATGATTATCGCAGGCGCGAACGTAGCGTATCAGGGCACGATTGACTCGGCCTATGCGACTGTAATGGATCTTGCTCCCACATTTCTCGAGTTGGCGGGAGCTTCCTACCCGGCGGACGGCTCTGTCCGACCGATGCTGGGTGAAACGATGTTGCCTTTTCTCTCGGGTGACTCAGACAGTGTGCACGATGATCAATACGTGACTACGCAATTTCACTACGGGCGCGCGTATTTGAGACAGGGCGACTGGAAGATGTCGACGCTCGAGGCGCCATTTGATGAATCGGATTTCGAACTCTTTGATTTGTCGGCCGATCCGGGTGAAACCGATAATCTCGCAGATGCTGAGCCCGATAGGTTCGCAGAACTTATCGATATCTGGCGTGAAGAGCGAAAGCGACTCGGAATAATTCTGCCAGAGGACCTCTAGCGATCACGCTGGCCCATTTCGTTGAGATCGATGCTCCAGGCACCGCCGCCGCGCCAAACCAGATAGAGCGACATTAGCAGCAACATGATGGGACCGATGGGCTCCACCGGCTGCAATGGAAACAGCGCCGGGTCATTCGCGACAACATGGACATAAGCCGCAACCACCATGCTGAGCCCGGCAATCGCAGCGGATAGTCGCGTATGCATTCCGAATAAGAGTGTAATCCCAAGCACCATCTCGACGACCGGGAATGCGTAGAAATTCAGCTCGTAAAACGGAATATTTGCGGCGACGAGCTGACCCGAGAATGCTGCGCCAAGATGCGGGACGACCACCTTCAATATGCCTGCCATGAAAAAGACAGAGCCGAGAAGAATCCGAAGCACACCGGCCAGCTTTTCGTTCGATGTATTGCGAAACTGATCCAACATATGTGTCAGCCTATTGCCGGCATTGATAAGGAAGTTTTACCGCTTCTCTTCGTACTATTCCCTGAGATTCCAGCACGGCCATCAACTTAGGGTATGGGGTGGCGTCGAACGTACCATATCCAAGAAAGGCAACCATCGTTATCATGTCATTTTTGGCATCGAACTCCATTAATGTCTCGACAGCTTCCTCCTCGTTCCCCATGATCTTGTGGCCCAACCACGCAATCGACACATCGTCCGCAAATTGCTCCAGTGCTTTCGTATGAAGGCGTTTGGCGTCTGTGAGCCGGTTCTCGGCACAGGCTTGTCTCAGTAACACGAGGTATCGACTGTCATCCGGCAAATCGCTCGCGAGAATGACGGGCAAAACCTTGCTCGCCCCGTCGATGTCTCCTACCCAGAGAAGGGCGCGGTGAGCCTGGTACATGACGTTTGCACTGTCACCAAAACGCTCGACAGCATTCTTGGCAAAGTTTCGCAGGAATTCCGTATCGCCGCTATAGAGCAATCTTGTCAAGGAGTTTGCCGTCACAACAGGATCGTACCCGTCGCGTTCGTAAAACTTACTGACCGTCTCGACAACCTCGTCACGTAAATCGAGATCAGCAAGCAAAAGTAGCTGCCCAAGCTGCGCCACCTGATCGTTTGGGCGCTGCTCCAGGTACTCCGTGTTAAGTCTGTACGCTTGACGGTATTTCAGTTCTGTTCGTGCTTTTGATGCACGGTACATGGTTTGACTAATGGGGTCTTTTTCGTGCTTTATGGCTTTGCTGATCGCGTCCTCGTAAAGCGGCAGCATTTCGGCGGGCGCCATCTCGGTGATGCCAGAGGTGATGAAGTTGACGGTCATCTGGTTGCGCCAGAATCCTGCCAGTCTCCAGTAGGCCTGGCCAAACTCGGGATCCAGCTCGATGGCTCGCTCATAAAAATCGCGGGCGTTCAGGAATTCGTATATATCTCCGGTCGCAAATTGGCTCTCGCCAACGGCCAGACCTTGCAGATAGGCCTCGAACGCCGGCACTGAGCTCGTTCCCGACGACACCATGCGCGCTAACGCTTCCGGATCCATCGCCGTTTCCAGGGCATTGGCAATTTCGATGGCTACGTTTTCCTGAATATCGATCATGTCATCGACAGCGCGGTCGTAGTTCTCGGACCATAGATGAAAGCCGTCTTTGGCCCGTACGAGTTGCGCGGTTACTCGCAAACGATCTCCGCTGCGTCGTACGGAGCCTTCGAGGATATGGTCAACACCGAGTGACGCTGCAATGCTCGGAATATCCTCATTGGAACCCTTGAACGTAAATGACGATGTGCGGGCCGCAACAAGCAAGTCTGGTGTTCGTGCCAGGGAATTGAGAATCTCTTCCGTCAAGCCATCGGCAAACCATTCCTGTTCCTTGTCCGAGGACATGTTGACAAACGGGATTACCGCTATCGATCGCCTGGGCTCCGATTCTGTCTCAATGGGCTCAGCGGTTGCTTCCTCAGCGACCTGCTCGGCAACGGGCTGATGTCCCGGCTGGGATGACTCAACCGGAGACTGACGTTCCCAGATGAAATAACCGAGTGCTACGACGAGTGCGCCAATGATTACAAAATCCAGCTTGCGGCCGGTTGAACCGGTAACAGATACAGAGACGTTTACGTCACGTGTCTTCTTGATGCCGTCCGGCGTCAGTTCGAATGCCCAGGCAAATATCAGCGCAAAGGGAAAGCCGATCGCCAGCAGGAGAATAAGTGTCTTGAATACCCAATCCGGCGCACCGAATTCCGGAAACAGGATTTCGCCAACCTGAAAGACGAGCCAGCACACGACGACGTAGGCAATGCCCACGCGAACGACATTACGCCGTTTCAGTTCACCGAAGAATTTCCCCATGGGTCCAGCACCGCTGCGCCAATTTCGGTGCAAAAGATAGCATTAAACGAAGCGAGCCGCCTTGTCCCGCGAAGGGGCTTCGTCGCGTCAGTCCCGAATAGCTAGTGCACTGTTTACAAAGGCATTTTCGGAGCCTCTGATGCGCGACTAAGTATAAGCACGAATGGCATAGGTGCTCACCGTACGGTAGGAAACACAGGTCGGTGCTATTCAGCGCCAATCAGGGGCCATACCAAGAGAATCGAATCATGCATATTCCTACACTCGAGCTGCATGCGGCGGCAAGCTTCGAAGACGCGACGGCATTGCTGTCAAAATACTCACCGGACATAAGAATTCTGGCCGGCGGCACTGATGTACTTACCGACCTGAAGTCGAACGTTACTGGTGTCGGCCATCTGGTGACACTTGGCCAGATCGATTCGATGCGCCGAATATCTGAAGAAGTGGATGGCCTGCGAATCGGTGCGCTGACGACGATTAGTGAAATTGTTGATTCGCCACTCATCGGGGGAGCGTACGAAGTACTCCGCGAAGCCGCGAGCCAGATGGCGACCTTTCAAATACGCAATACGGCAACGATCGGCGGCAATCTTGCCAGCGCAAATCCCTGTGCCGATCTGCCACCAGCGCTAATGGTTCTGAATGCCGCCGCAGTGGTCATCTCTGCAGACGGCCAGCGCAATGTCCCGCTGAACGAACTGATCACCGGGCCGCGCGAGACAAAACTTGAGAGTAATGAAGTACTGGCGGCCGTTCTCGTACCACGGCCACCGGCGCGGTTTGGCGCGGCCTACGCGCGCTTCGGTCTGCGTAATGGAAACTCGATAGCCGTGGCCAGTGTCGCAGCGAGCCTCGTCCTCAATGACGACGGAACGGTGCAACAGGCACGCATTGCGCTGGGAGCCGTGGCGCCCGTGCCGACGATGGTCGAAGGCGCCAATCTTTGGCTGGAGGGCCGAAAATTGAACGGCGATGCCTCGGCCGAGGCGGCGAGAGCAGCGATGCAAGCGGCGGAACCGATTTCTGATATTCGTGGCTCAGCGGAATACCGGCGTGAACTTGTGGGGGTGCTGACCAAGCGTGCACTCAAGGCTGCCGAAAAGCGGGCAAAGGGGTGAAAACATGAAGAACCTGCAGACACTGACGGTAAACGGGCGGCAGCATACGGTAGCCATCGAAGATGGCGACACGCTGGTCGATGTACTTCGCGATAAACTACAATTGACCGGCGCAAAAAAAGGTTGCGGGCTGGGGGACTGTGGTGCTTGCACGGTGCTCATCGACGACAAGCCGGTCAACAGCTGTCTCGTTCTCGCCTCGACGGTCAATGGCAAGGAAATTACGACGATCGAAGGGCTCGCCGAAAGTGGTGAGCTAACGGCGCTGCAGAAATCCTTCGTTAACGAGGGCGGCATGCAATGCGGTTTTTGCACGCCTGGCACGGTCCTGTCGGCATCGGCTCTGCTTCAGAGAAACCCTGACCCCAGCCTCGACGAGATCAAGGACGCACTGGTCGGTAATCTGTGCCGCTGTACGGGATATACAGGCATCCTGCGGGCCATTCAGAACTACAAGAAATACACGGACTCGGATACGGTGCAGCCTGCCGACGCAAGCAATGGCGGTGGCGTCGGTGTCTCAATTCCTCGCGTCGACGCTGCAGATAAAGTCACCGGTCGCGCCACCTATACGGCAGATATCTACTTGCCGAACATGGTGCACGGCAAGCTGCTCGGATCACCGATCGCGCACGGCTACATCAAGAAAATTGATGTGTCCAAGGCGAAGGCTTTGCCCGGTGTGCTTGCGGTTTTGACCGGTGCCGATGTTACTGACACCAAGCATGGTGTCTCTCCCGCACGCTACGACGAAGATGTGCTGGCCAAGGACAAGGTTCGCCACGTCGGCGATCCGATAGCCGCTGTTGCGGCCATCGATGAAAAGACCGCCGAGCAGGCGATTGCATTGATCGATGTCGAGTTCGAAGAAATTCCGGTGTTGCTCGATCCGATGGATGCAATTGCTGACGGCGCGCCACTGATACACGAAAAGTACAAGAACAATATCAACACCATCGTCGATCAGAACTTCGGTGATGTCGATGCAGCCTTCGAGAAAGCGGACTATGTTCGAGAAGAAGTATTTACCGGCAACAATGTCTACCAGTCACCGCTCGAGCCACATGCATCCATCGCCACCTGGGAGCACGATGGCACACTCCTTCTATATACGTCGACGCAGGTAATGCCCTACGTGCAGTACATGATGGCTCATGTGCTGCATATTCCTCTCGGGCAGATACGTGTCATCCGGCCAACCGTCGGTGGCGGCTTCGGCGCCAAGGCGGCAACATCGCCATTGGATATCAACGCGGCTTTGCTAAGCCGCGAGACCGGGCGACCGATCAAGATGGTTTACACGCGCGATGAGATGTTCAAGTACGGGCGTGGCCGTCACAAACAACATATGAAAATAAAGGCTGGTTTGGACGGCGACGGAAAAATTCTGGCAGTTGATAGCGAGATCTATTTAGATGGCGGTGCATATTCTTCGTTTGGTGTGGCGACGGCTTATTACGCGGGCAGCATGATGCCGACCCTGTACCACATTCCGAATTACCGTTACCACGGCTACAGAGTCATGACAAACAAGCCTGCCTGCGGAGCAATGCGTGGACATGGTGTGCCGCAGCCACGGTTTGCCTTCGAATGCATGCTGAACATGGCTGCCGACGATCTCGGCATCGATCCGGTAGAACTCCGCCGGCGTAATGCAATGACGGCGAATACGATGACGGTCAACGATCTCGACATCGGCAGTTGCGAGTTCAGCGCGACGCTGGATGCCGTGGCAGAAAAATCTTCCTGGGATATGAAATACGGCAAGCTCGATAAAGGCAAAGGTATTGGCATCGGCTGTGGCGGATTTGTGTCCGGGGCCGGCTATTGCATCTATCGAGGCCAGGTGCAGCTATCGCATGAAAAACCGCGCGAGCATTTCCAGAAGAAGGCAATATTCCCGCACGCAAACTCCCTGGTGAAGATATCGGAGGACGGCATGGCGGCCGTATGCTTGATTGGAGCTTCGGAGATAGGACAGGGCAGCGACACGGTGCTCGTACAGATGTGTGCAGAAGCATTGGGAATTCCGGTGTCCCGCGTACGCATACGCAGCGAGGACAGTGACATCTCGCCCCTCGATCTCGGCTCATATTCTTCGCGCGTCACATTCATGGCCGGCCACGCAGTTTCGCGAGCTGGCAGAGAGATAGTTGATAAACTGAAACCATACGCGGCCGAGATGCTCGAATGTGAGGAAGCGGATATCGAAGTCCGCGACGCGAAAATGTTCATGGCCAGCGATCCGGAACAGAGCGTCCCGTGGGAAGAGTGTGCGCGCAGGTACTTCAACGATGACGGGCCGCTCGTCGGCACCGGTTGGTACAAGCCGCCCGAGGGTCTCGGTGGAGATTACAAAGGCGCAACAGTCGGTACGAGCCCGGCCTATTCATTCGGCAGTGCGGTCTGCGAAGTCAGTGTCGATCTGGACACGGGCAAGGTCGAGATCGAACGATTCACCGATTATCACGACTGTGGCACGCCCATCAATCCAATGGCCGTACACGGCCAGGTGGAAGGCGCTATCGTGATGAGCGCGGGCGAGACTGTCATGGAAGGCGTGGAATTCGACGAAAAAGGCCAGTTGCTCAACGCAAGCCTCAAGGGCTACCTGACCATGACGATCAAGGATGCACCTGAGATTTTCAGCGGCCTCGTCGATTCTTATGAAGAACGCGGACCTTTCGGCGCCAAAGAGATCGGCGAAGGCAGTACGCTACCGGTGCTTGGCGCCGTAGCACACGCTATTGCGAACGCGACTGGTGTCTGGGTCAGGGACTTGCCGATAACACCCGAAAAGATTCTGAACGCGATGCGACAGAAAGATGAAGCGGGACCGGCCCCTGAGGCAAAGAAGAAGGGCGAGAAAAAACCGGCCCTCGCGTGACGTAAGCCGAGAGTGCACGCGTCAGTGCACGGCACTTGCAGTATTCGGTTTGAATCGACATATCCGCTCGCTTCAATCATGATCGGGCGCGTTGCCTGACGCCTTCAAAACGGATATGTATTTCTTCGCTGAGCCTGAGCGCCGCAGTGTTGCGCGAGTAGCAATTGCGGGTGTGATATGTCGCGCGGCTCTGGTGCTGTTCGCTGACGCATGCCCGAGCGTCGCCCGGGCAGGTCCGGCCGTGAATCAGTTCGAGGTGAAAGACCTGGAGGTCGAGGTCGGACGGTGGGAATTCCAGAGTCAGAACGCCTACTCGTGGAATCAGCCGGACCGGAAATGGATCGAGGTGGCGCCGGGCGAGTTTGTGTTCGACGATAACACGGTGACGCGACAACGATACGCGCTGGAAATCGAACTTGGTGTCACGTCTCGTTTTCGATCGCGATTCGGTATCGAGTTCGAACAGGAGCGTGTCGACGATCCCATCTCGGTTGAGAATCGTAACGATTTCAATTCTCTCGAATTCGAGGAATTGGCCCTCGAAGGAGTTTTCGTTCTTCTGCCTGTGACGGGGACTGGGGTCGGCCTTGGTTTGTTGGCCGAATATCAATACACGCTGGAGGATTCGGAGGCAGATTCATTCGTATTTGGTCCGATTGTCGAGATGGTCAGCGAGCGCTGGTCCATGATCTTGAATCCCGCTCTTGTACAATTTTTCAACGGTGCTGATGAGGACAATAAACTCGACTTTTCATATGCGATCCAGCTTGCGTATTCTTTATCGGATGATTGGCTCCTGGCCATGGAAGCGTACGGAACGATAGACCGCCTTGGCAGCACCGGAATGCCCGGAATTGAAACCCAGTTGTTCGGCGACCACGACCTGCATCGACTTGGACCGATTGCCTATTTTCAAAAAGACATCGGCAATGGGAACGATCAGTCGGAGCTCAGATTGGGTGTCGGTATTCTGGCAGGTCTGAATGACAACACGGCAGGCGGTACCTTCAAATTGAGCATCGAATACGAGTTCTAGATGCCCCGACTACCACCATTCCCGATCTGGCTCAGTCGCCCTCGATCGCGCCGATAACTTTGCCCAGGAATTCATCGGCGGCCGCGGAATCAATCCACCTGACGACGACGACAAGGTCATTGACCGGATCGACATAGACGATATTCGGGCCGCTGCCGAGATGCGCGAATGCTTTTTCGGGGACGCTCGGATACCTGCTCTTGCCCTGCGGATTGGGCAGATTCAGAAAATAGTTCATGAAGCCGTATGTCTTCAGCTTGTCGGGCAGGGTCGGCGTCGTTGCCATCGTGAACCATTCATCGGGCAGGAGTTGTTTCCCGCCCCAATTGCCCCGCCGGAGCGTAAATAATCCAAATCGAGCCTGATCGAAAGCACTGATGAACATGCCGCCGCCCCAGTGTCCGCCTCCGGATACCGCCTGCACTTTCATGCCGTCCAGGGTAATCCAGGAATTCTCGTAGCCGTTCCAGCGCCAGGTCGGCGAGGCGCCGATCGGATCCATGATTCGCTTGCGCAGCACAACGGGCAACGGTTGTCGCCATACCTGGGTTGCTGCGAGCGCCAGTAGATTGACACGCGTGTCGTTGTATTCATATTCGGTACCCGGTTTGGCACGTTCCATGTCGTACCAGGTGTCGGGTTCACCATTTGGACGGTCTGCCCAG
>Ga0255052_10000347_pt1 | contig 37476 bp, 32 predicted proteins | sample JV7_2_21_MG_FD_188632 | JGI IMG/M metagenome (GOLD analysis project Ga0255052, IMG submission 188632) | Seawater microbial communities from Jervis Inlet, British Columbia, Canada - JV7_2_21 | ecosystem: Environmental > Aquatic > Marine > Inlet | place: Canada: British Columbia | collected...
AAGCATTTTCAAAATCGCTGTAATCATCGTAGCGCGCACTCAATAACCAGGTCAGGCGATCGATCGAGTGTCCCTGATAGTCGGCGGCCACACTGTTGACTTTCGTTTCCTGATCCTGATTTGGATCGCCAAAACCAATCTGGCCACGTTGCTCAAACCGGGTTCTTTCGTGTTCGAGCACCATCGATAGCAGGTTCTTGTCGAATTGAATATCCGCCTGATAAGTGACCGTCATTCGCTCGGAGGCCGTTGATGAGTCCTGATTACCGTCGAGCAAGTTCCTGTTGTTGGTATCGAGAATGTGGGCGCTCAGGTGATGCTTCACTTTGCCATCATGAGCCACCACTGTGCCGTTGGCCTGCGCGTAGGTTTGGCGCAAATCGGTCGCTACATTGCCATCGACTGGCAGACCGGTCACAAAGAAATCCACCGGATCAAACTGCGAATACGCGCCGACAGTTCGTATCCCCAGACCAAATTCCAATTTGTCTGACGGTTGAAAATGTCCGGTCACCGATGCTGTGGTCATTTCGGACTCGTCCCGTTCGCTGCCAGAACGCGAAATATTTGTCCCGTCGGTGCTCAGCCGCTCCAGGTCGAATCCCATTGACCAGTCGTCACCGCCTGCAGCGCCTTGCAACGCTGAGTTCATAGCGCTGTACGAGCCGCCTTCGACGTAGCCACCCAACTCCGGTTGGCCACTACGCGAGCGCGTTATGATATGCACAACGCCGGCCACGGCGTCGCTGCCCCAGAGTGAGCTTTGTGGTCCGCGTACAATTTCGATGCGCTCGACGTTACTGGTGCTGAGGAGTTCCCACCGGAATTCGTCGCCACTGGCAGGATCATTCGCCCGGACGCCATCGATGAGAACCAGAACGTGATTGGCCTCCGCACCTCTGACCCTGACCTGTGTCTGCGATCCAATCGACCCGGAATGACTAACGGCGAAACCCGGGACAGTACGCAGCAAGTCGGTGACATAGTGTGCTTGCCACCGCTCAATCTGTTCACGGGTGATAATTGTAGTAGCACTGCCAAGGCTTGCCTTCGCAAGCGGTGCGCGCGATGCGGTGACAACTATGGTGTCCAGGGCAATAGGTGATTCACTGCCAGATTGACCAAGAGCCGGTGCGCATGCACCGAAGCCACACACCAATAACACGGTAACCCGATGATATAACACTGAAATATCTCCCAACCGGCTCCCCGCGCCTGTTGTAATAGACCGATCGGGCGGAGAGAGAGAGATACCAGACCTGCACTAAATCGCCCGCCGCGACCGAACTGTGGACCAATCGACGGGCCGGTCTCCGGACTCATGAGTGACACTGGAAGTGCCTCTGTCGATCGCCTTCCCACGCTCACATGCGCAGTGGCTAAGTGATCAACGAACTCATTTACCGTTGCGGGGGCAGTGACGGGTTTACCAATTTGGTGCACCGTCTTCCCGTTCAATATTCTGTGCAAAGCACCGAATATTCACCTGTCAAATTCGTGACGAACAATACGGCAGGATTTTTTCATTTGCAAGAAGTCCCTGCGATACGGGCGAACCAGGGGACAACACCTGAAACACAGCTCCAAAGTTGCAAGCTCCACGTGACTTTAAAGTCATCCAATTCTCGAATGTTGAAAAACGCGGTTTTCGGCTAGAATCGCCAAATAATACCCAGGGAAGGAACCAGAGGCAGCCACGCGCCGCACACGCTGTCCCGCAGGGGAACTCCGCCAGGTTGTTGTCTATGTCCCTAGTTGGAACGCGAGCAATGCGCCAACATAGCCAATCGATGTCATGTACACCCACGCAAATATCGGCCAGCGCCAGCCGTTCGTTTCACGCCGGATCACTGCGAGCGTTGCCGCGCACTGCAAACAGCAGGCATAAAAAATCAGCAGGCCGATGACCATCGGAAACGTAAAGACTGGCCTGCCATCCGGCCAGGTCGCTGACTCAAGTCGTTTGGACAGTGTGGACTCATCGGCGTCGTCGCCGACTGCATAAACAGTGCCAAGTACTGCGATGACAACCTCGCGAGCCGGAAAGCCCGCAATGACAGCTGATGACACTCGCCAATCCCAGCCCAGTGGTGCGAACACCGGCTCTACGAAGTGACCTGCACGACCCAGCCAGCTTTGCTCAAGTTGCGCCGCTGCCGCGTCGTTTTCAATACGTGAGTACGCATGCTCCCGCTCTACTTCCGGCAGTCCCGCTGCTTCGATACGCTGTTCGACAACATCCATCTTGACGTCAGCGGACCGAGGGTAATAGGCAAGCGCCCAGATGAGAACGGCGACTGCAAAAATCACGGTACCGGCCCGATACAGAAAGACCTTTGCGCGGCCAAGCAATTGGATTAGTACGGTGCGAATATTTGGCCGGCGAAATTCGGGCAACATCAGTGCGAATGGCGGTTTCGGACCTCGCAAGGCGGTTTTTCGTAGCAGCAGTGCAGTCAGGATGCCGGCGATGATGCCGAACATGTACAGCCCGAACAGCACCAGACCCTGCAGATTGAGAAAACCGATGTTTCTTGCCGGAACAAAAGCAGCGATAAGTAATGCGTAGACTGGCAACCTGGCCGAACAGGTCATGAACGGTGCCGCGATAATTGTCGCGATGCGATCGCGGCGACTTGGAATTACGCGTGTCGCCATGATGCCCGGCACGGCACAGGCAAAACTGGAGATCATCGGAATTATCGACTGACCCGACAACCCGATCGACTGCATGGAGCGATCCAGCAGGTAGGCTGCCCGCGCCAGATAGCCCGAATCCTCAAGCAAGATAATGAACAGAAACAATATGATGATCTGTGGCAGAAAAATGACGACACTGCCGACCCCGGCGATGACGCCGTCAGCGATCAGACTTGACAGCGCCCCGTCTCCCAACCGACTACCGGCCAATGAACCAAGCACTGCCGCTGCGGAATCGATCATGTCCATGATCGGTGTAGCCCAGGCGAAAACCGCCTGAAACACAATCGCCATGACGAGGAACAGCCCTATGGTTCCGGGAATCGGCCGGTTAAGCCAGGAGGTGACGCGCGACCGCCAGGAGTAAAAACGTGGCACTTGCGTCTGGACGTCCGTGAGGACCTCGCGGACCCAGCGATAACGTATGCGAGCTTCCCGCGCCAGCGGTGGTTCGATTCCAAAAAGTTCGTCACGCAACCGATTCAACTCATCATAGACCGAAGAATCGAAGTGCTCGAGGACCTTCTGGCTCCGCTCCGTCGCCCCATCGATCAGCAGTCGTCCCGCCTCGGCAACGCTGACAGGCGTTGTGGCCTGGCCAGCCAAAGTTCTGGCGGCCGTGGACAAGTCAGGCCAGACAGGCACTGGTGTCGTTGACTCCTGCGCAGGTAACTTCGCCAACGCCCGGCGTAACTTTTCCATTCCCTGCCCGGTTGTCGCAACGACAGGGCAAACGGTTACGCCACCAAGTCGAGCGGCCAACGCATCAATGTCGATTTCCAGACCGCTTGCGCCAGCCGCGTCGGACATGGTTAACGCGACCACCAGCGGCTGCTCGAGCTCAAGCAATTGCTGCACGAGAAACAGTCCCTGGTATAGGTTGGTCGCATCGACGACTGCGAGAATGCCGTCAGGTGCAGCGCTGCCTTGCATGCGTCCGAACAGAATGTCAACGACGATCTGTTCTTCCAGCGAGTGAGCGCTAAGTCCATGCGTGCCCGGCAGATCGATCAGCTCAAGTAGTACGTCGTCAACCTTGATTCTGCCGATATGGCTCTCGACCGTGACGCCCGGATAATTGCCGATGCGCTGCCGGAGCCCGGTCAGTCGATTAAAGAGTGTGCTTTTGCCGGAGTTTGGGCTGCCGACAACCGCAATGCTGGCATCATGTTGCCGGCGTACGGATATCTGGTCTACGGGAATCTGAATTGATTTGCTAGTCACCAGCCACTACGGGAGAGACCGTGAATTGGCGCGCCTGCTCCTGGCGCAGCGATATGCCGCAGCCAAACAGTCGAAACTCCATTGGGTCGCCGCCAATCGCCGCACCAGCCAGCTCGAGCTCAGCGCCCTCAACCAGCCCCAGTACCATGAGTCGCTGCACCTGCGGGTCCCGGGTATCGACTGATTCGATAACGCCTTTCTGGCCGCGCTTGAGCGTTGCGAGTGTATTGCGGTTAAATTTCACGTGAGACCCTTTGCCTGCTGCCGGAGCCGTTCATCTCGAGCTAACTAGCTGATTTTTCTAGTAGTTTCCTCAACCTTAGGTAAATGATAATGATTCGTATTAAGATGTGCAATAGGGACTTGTACATAGTGTGATCCGGGTCACCTGTCTGTTAGCAATCCGGTTTGCCGATCTCCTCGGGCAGCACCGCCTCAATGCGTTCCATTACGTCCAGTCGGTGCACGAGATCGTGTATGTAGTCGAGCTGGTCGGTCTCAAGTACCAGCACGTCGCTCATCGAGTACGACCCGATCCAGCCATCGTACAAACGATCGAGCCGCTTCAGATATGGCAATGGCACGTCCTGCTCCATCGCCCTGCCACGCAAACGAATTCTCTGTCGCAAAGTCCGAATGGAACAATTCAGGTAGATCATCAGGTCTGGCGGTCGGATCGCATCAAGAATCGCCTGATATAATCCCTGGTAAGTTTCCCAGTCGCGCTTTGAGATCTTGCGCATTTGAAACAGCGCCGTTGCGAATATTTCTGCATCCTCAAAGATCGTCCGATCGAGTGCCACAACACCTGGCTGCCGGTCCAATTCCTGATGCAAACGAAACTTGTTGCTCAAAAAATAGAGCTGTGACTGAAACGCCCAACCCCTCATGTCCTTGTAAAAATCCGCAAGATAAGGATTCTCGTCATTCGGTTCATAGAACGGCATGACGTTGTAGGTTCTGGACAGGAAGTCGACGAGCGTCGATTTGCCTGAGCCCATGTTTCCGGCAATCGCAATAGAGCGTTTCATTGGCTGCATACCTTACCGCATTCGCATCTGGCATCCACAAGAAATATCACCTATGCTTCCGGCAACTACCAGCCCGGGAACAAGCGTGAGCCAGGATTCTCCCACCGTACTCATAACCGCCGCTGAAATCGACGCTCGCGTCACCGAGCTCGCCGCCCAGATCTCCGACGACTACCGGGACCACGGCAATATTGTCCTCATTGGTGTGCTTAAAGGCTCATTCATTTTTCTTGCCGATTTGTCGCGACGACTGACCATTCCAAGAACAATCGAGTTCATCGCTGTATCGAGTTACGAAAACCGCAGTGTCGCAAGTGGCGCCGTCCGCCTGGTCATGGACGTACGTGGCAACATTGAAGGACGCCACGTGTTAATCGTCGAAGATATTGTCGATACCGGTCATACACTCAGCTACCTGATCGGCATGCTTGAGTCGCACGGCCCGTCATCGATCCGGACCTGCACTCTGCTCAACAAAGCTGATAGCGCGGAAGTCGATGTTGCGGTCGATTACATCGGTTTTGGGATTGGCAATGAATGGGTCGTTGGTTATGGACTTGATTTCGCGGAACAAAATAGAACCTTGCCTTACATCGGTATAATCAAACCCGGCGACACCACACCTGTTTCGCCGCCTGGCCCGGACAATTCATGAATAGTGCGGGTCTATGAGATAGCTGCTAGTGATCGGAGCAATCGTCGGTCTCTATTTCAACCGTTGAGTGACCGATGCCGTAGTCGTCAATAAGCATTGCCTTGATGCGGCGAATAACGTCGGTTGGGCTCTGTGGCTGCTCCGCAAACCGGACATGCATCGTCAGCATCAGATCTTGCGGCGTCAAACCCCAGACATGCACATGATGAATTTCGCTGATCTCCGGAATGCTGTCGGTGAGGTTCTTTTCCATGGCCAGGACATCAAGCCACTCAGGAGCACCTTCGAGCAGCACATGTGCACTGCGCCTGACGAGCGCCCACGCACTTTTCAATATCAACATCGCTACAACAACGGACAAAATCGGATCGATCGCCATCCATCCGGTGTAGAGGATCACGACCGCCGCTACGATGGCAGCGACCGAACCCAGAAGATCGCCAACGACGTGCAGAGCCGCGCCGCGAATATTCAGGTTGTCCTTGTCACCGCCATGCAACACGACAAACGCGACAATATTCACGATCAATCCAATGGCCGCGATAATCAACATTGTCTTGCCGAGCACATCAGGCGGATCAATAAAGCGAACAACAGCTTCATACAGGATCCAGCCGACGATGAGCAATAAGCTCAGGCCGTTAACGAACGCCGCGAGGATCTGAAATCGCTGGTATCCAAAACTGAGGAGAGCATTGGCTGGTCGCTTGCTGACGTGAAATGCGACGGCCGCCAGTGCCAGGGCCATCGTGTCAGTCAGCATATGCCCGGCGTCGGCGAGTAACGCCAGCGACCCGGACAGGATGCCGCCAACTACTTCGACGAACATGAATGTACCAGTCAAAACCAGCGCAATGATTACACGCCGCATGTTGCTGATTTTGGTATTTGAGTTACTCACTATTAACGTGTCTGGTTATTTCTTGCTTCAGCCGTAAGTCTGTAAATCAGAATCGCTGCTCGTTTGATCGCAATCGGTATTGAGGTCAGATCGACTTTCTCATTCGGCGTGTGGCCGCCGGAACCCTCGGCTCCAAGACCTGCGAGGCCGTCAGTGTAGGGCGCAACAAATGAGATGTCAGCCGCGCCGCGTTCCGACGGGTCTAACGCCTGCATGGGGCCTCGTCCCAATGTCTCGTTGATTTCCGACAGCTCCAACATTAGCCGTTGGTTACCGTCGGTTGGCGGCATCGGTGGATATCGATCGGTGAATGTTATGGTCGCCTGAGTATGCGGCAGATTTCGGGCCACTACGGCGCGCATTGCCGCCCGGGCCCGGTCAAGCTGGTCCTTCGAGATAGTGCGAATACCGCCATGCACGATTACGCTTCGCGGTACGACATTTCTCTTGCCGAAAGTACTTCCCCGGGTCTGCGCCGGATCATACTCAACGTCGGTGCCGCCCTGAATCGACCCGGCGTTGAACGTCAAATAGTCTTCGCCGCGTACCTCGTCATAGAATTCATGCAGAATCCGCGCTGCCTCGAAAATGGCGCCAGCGCCGGTATCCTCGTCAAATATTCCCGAAGAATGTGCCTGCCGGCCGCTTACTTCGAGCAACCAGCTACTTGAACTTCGTCGCGCGATGGTCGCCCAGTCCGTATTATCGTAGTTCACTGCCGACTCGAAGCCCAAAGAAATATCTGCCCATTTGCCCGCCTCAATCAGGTGATGGCGCGAAATCGACAGCGGCTGACCGGTCGCTTCCTCGTCACCAGTCAAGGCGACCACGACAGAGATGTCCTGCAGCACTCCGATTTCGGCCAGCGCTTTCAGTGCATACACGATCACGACGTTGCCCGATTTCATGTCATTGATACCGGGGCCCTGCGCAGTATCGCCATCGCGTTGGAACGCCTGAAAGTCATCGTCTTCTTCGAAGACGGTGTCCAGATGTCCGATCATCAGAAACCTCGGGCCATTACCTTCTTTGCGGCCAAACAGATGACCGGCACGATTGACTCCAGGCGGCAGGTCGACCCACTCGCTCTCGAGGCCAATCGCATCCAATTCGCGGCGCATGACCTGACCAACATTGCGAACACCTTCGTGATTCATTGTGCCACTGCCGATATTGACCGTTTCCTCTATGAGGCCGATCGCTTCTTCAGTATGCGAGTCAATCCATTTGATCAGACGCTCTTCCTCGGCACTGAGCCCGGCTGCCGACGCGCTACCAACGGACAACATTATTGAGAACGTGGCAACCTGCCGTATCAATCTTGCTATTTTCATTCTGTCATCTCATCAAAATGCCAAAGCACGCGAATTCGTTCGACCCTGCGTTGAATTCTATCTGGTGCCGGCGCTCTCAGGTAACAAACGCCAATCACAACGATGCAGTTGAGGCCCCTGCCGCTCATACCAATGCACTCGGGCGATATGCCTAGCAGAGCGTGTTTCCTTCTGTTAGTGCCTCACGGAGAGCCGGCCCCTTTCAGGAACAAGCCCACGAATAATCCTATGTAACCATAGGTGAACAACAAGCCAGTCGAAGAATCCCAGACATAAGAAAGGCGGCTTCTGACGAAGCCGCCTTTTTTACCTACGCCAGTACGTAGTTCCTGGCCCCTTGATTCCCCCGCCAAGTTGTACCTGAAGGTGTCTTGCTATTTGTTTCGCAACCCAACTGTTGCTCAAAGGCTACGTTTGTTGGATGAAAAGGTCGCAGAACCATTGCCATTTGTCAATTCCCCAAGCCGTTTCTGTCAGGACATCGATATTTCGGTGACTGTTTGTGGTAATCGCGCAACAGAATTTCCTGAGCAATCTGTAAGCGCATTACCAGCAAAATCAAGGCGGTGCATCAATACGTGAATACAATTACGCATTGGCACACCGAATCGGCAGGGACACCGTGGCCATCGCGTTAATGCCTGTTGTTTCGCGTTGTCGGCGCTTATTCGTCGACGACGCGATTTTCCAGACGCCCGACGGGACCAATATCAACTTCAACGCGATCACCGTCACGGAGCCAGACGGGCGGCGTCCGCGCCGCGCCGACACCGCCGGGCGTGCCCGTTGCGATTACGTCACCCGGCAGTAATTCTGCAAACGTCGAGCAGTACTCAATGAGCGTCGGAATATCGAAGACCAGGTCGGCGAGGCGCCCTTCTTGCATGAGTTCGCCATTTACCCTTGTTTCCAGCGACGAGCATGTCGGATCTCCCGCTTCGTCGCAGGTCACCAGATACGGGCCCATGGAACCACTCTGGTGAAAGTTCTTGCCGGGCGTAAATTGCGCTGTGTGGTTCTGCCAGTCGCGGACACTTCCATCCATGAAACAGCTATACCCGGCTATATAGTTATGGGCCGTTTCCCTGCCAACATGGCGAGCCGGTCGGCCAACAATGACAGCTAGTTCTCCCTCGAAATCGAATCGTTCTGAGACCCTGGGCCGCAATATCTCTCGACCATGTCCGGTCTGACTGCCGCTGAAGCGCACAAAGACCACCGGTTTTTCCGGCACCTCGCGTCCCATCTCTTTGATATGCGACCGATAGTTCACACCAACACATAGTACTTTGTCCGGATTCGGGATAGTCGGCAAATACCTTATCCCGTTAAATTTGTGCGTCTTATCGCAAGTGTTACGCGTTAGTTCAGACAAAGCATCCGCTGCAAGCACCGAGCGCAAATCCGGGTAACGGTCGCGAAAACTCCGTGTCATTTCTGTTACGCCATCGTCCTGTACGATACCGTAGGTTGGTCGTTCATCGATTTCGAAACTGGCTATTTTCACGTCGTGATCTCGGCTGAATGCAAATCTGCTTGAAGATTTCTTCTAATCGCCCCGCAGAGCCTGTTAGGCCTGTGAGCTGACGTATTGATCATCTTCCTGCTTATCGACCAGTCATGGAATCTGTGGTTGATTATTTCGCCGCTCCGATGCGTGGCCTGTTGTGCGGAGACAAGGCGCGACTCAACGGTCACGGCCTCTGGCCTTCCCGAGAGCCGGATGGGTGAAATATGCAAGTTAACGGTGACTCCAGTCTTCGGGATCGCTGGCGCTCCCCGGCGACAAGCCGATGATATCGCCGTGGGTGTTGACGCCCAGACCGAGGACCATCCGATTGGCATAGCAAAAGTACGCGGTTACCTGGTTAATCTCGAGAATTTCACCGTCGTCAAATCCCGCATCACGAAGCTCCTCAATGTCGACGGCAGATGTGGTCGCCGCAGCCATCGTGAGTTTTTCCGCATACTGCAAACCGCGAAGTTCGCGACCAGAGAAAACGGCAGCCGGGTTAATATTCTCCAGTGAGTCACGAATCTCTGCGGCCTGGTCATCGTCTGACAGCAGGCGTTGTAGTCCGGCAAAATGATGGGCCACACAGTATTGACACCGATTTAGCAGGCTGACGTAGACGCCAATCGTCTCCAGATAAGACTTTGGTAACGCGTTTCGTGGATGATGCAAGACAGACTTGTAAAGCGCCATGTGCCCTTCCATCGAATGCGGTCTGAGACTGTGTGCGAGCATTACGTTGTCGACATTATTGTCGGGACCCTTGATACGATCATAGAGTCGCTGCAACGCTTCAGTGGCGTCGTCATATGAGATAGTAGAAATCCAGGTCATTGTCTTGTCCACCAATTCGGTCGTGAATCGAGAGTTTCCCCTAGGGAACCTCTGATCAATTATTTCGCGGCTGCGTTGCCTGTCCATTTGCGCCGAAACAAGGCACGGCTCGATGGTAATGGCCTTAGTCCTTGCCGAGAGCCGCAACACCGTGTCGGCGCAAATAGGCCGCAACCCATTGATGTGGAACCTGCTTTTTCGGGCCGGGGCGGAAAGGCCGTGAAATAATTAATCAGAGGTTCCTTAGTTAAATACCTCAACTGCCGGGATGACGCTGACCTTGTCAGCTGTGAAGCCAAGTTCAATCCCGGCGATAGTCTGGTCCTCGTCCAGCAGTTGCTGCGGTTTGTCTGATTCGTAGGTCATAGGCGATGCCTGATCTGACACCAACCTGTTACGCAGGTCTTCAGCATCACGAGTAACGAAGACAAACTGAATATCTTCTGTAGTCAAATTGTCGCGGATTACCCGGTTGACATCAGCCAGCGTCAGACTATTGAGACCCTCACGAACGTAGTTTGCGAAATTTCCGGTCTCGTAGTACTGGCCATCGAGCGCATATCCAAGCTGTCGCGACTGTCCGTCGGTCAGCAGGCTTACGAATTTCGACAAAAACGCTCGAGTCGCTTCAAAATCGGACTCGGTCATACCGGCGTCGATCAGCTTTTGTAGCTCGAACATTGCTGTTCGCGCTGCAAAATGCGCATCGTTGTTGCTGCGTACCGGACGTATCCAAATCTGGAAGATCTGCTGCTGGCGACCGAGGTTGGTATCCGGATGGAACTGGAACATGCCGCGTGGGAAATACTCGATATAGGCGTAATCACCGTAATTCATTCCTCGAACTTCACGAATACGCTGATAAAGATGACTATTGGTACTCCGATGTTCGCCGAAGTACGATCGCGCCAGCCACAGCGCCACCCAGTCCGGGTCGCCCCGCCGGACATCAATCGGGAACCCCAAAGAAACGCCCACGCCGGGCGTTTCCTTTTCAATGAGCACCGCCGCACGACCATTTGGCATCGGTGCCACTGGAACATTCAGTCGCGCCCGCGAACCGGCGTGCAACTTTTGCAAATCATTGCTTACGGTTGCCGGAAAGGAGTCCGGGTAACCGCCCGAAAGGCCAACGGTAATATTGGCAACCGTGTAGTAGTTACTATAGAACTGTTGCATGTCCTCAAGCGTAATCGTCTCGATATCGCTGATGTCGCCGAGGTTCAATGCTCCGTACGGGTGGTCGTCCCCGTACAATGTCTTGTACAAAAACTCCTTACTCAGCTCCTCATCATTGTTACCAACGAGGTCTGTGCGAATCGCGTTGATAACCTGCGTCCGGATACGTTCAAGGTCCTGTTCGGACCACGCAGGATAAAGCAGCTGCCCGCGAATCAGCGAATACCACAATTCGAGATTGTCCTTGTGAACCTGTCCTGACAGCCGGGTCATCTCCTTGTCAACCTGCGCATCAAAACCCGAGGCAATGGGATACATCGCCTCGTTGATGGCCTCGATCGTTTTCGCCTCCGAACCCGCATCAGTGAGCATCGCAGCCGTCAACATCGCCAGGCCTTTCTTGCCTTCATGATCGAAGCCGGCACCGACGTGAATCAGAAAAGCTACGTCGACGAGCGGCGACGAAGCAGAGGGCTTGGCGACGATCGATACCGGAACGGCATCGGCCGCAGCCACATCAGGTACTGGCAAACCAACCTCATCTGCGCTGGTTACCGCTTGTGCTGGCGCTGCAGCCATGCCGGCCGCTGCAACGAGCTCGTCCACAGAGGCCATGCCATCAATGCCTGGCATCGATGCGTCATTTGACAAAGTCAGCGTAACCCGCGAGCTGTCTATGAAATGTTGATCCGCATACTGGCGAACATCCTGCGCCGTCAAAGCATCGTAGCTTCGGAACACTTCATTGATTGTCTCCGGCGTACGGAAGAACTGCACATAACTCGCCAATACTGAGCCAATGCCGCCTGAGTTATCCAGCTGCGCTGCGAAACCGTATCGCAACCTCGCTTTGGTCTCCTCGACCTTCAGCGAATCGACAAGTTGCGTGCGTGCCTCGAGTAATGTTGCGTTGATTGCTTCCTGAACTGCCGCGGCATTTTCAGCGTCTGTCATACGCGCCGCTATCATAAGCATGCCCGGATCAATCTGGTCAGGGAAATAGGCGAACAGCCGATCAACCGACTGCTCCTGTATTACAAGCTTGCGATACAGCCCAGACGACTCGGAAAAGTAGATCGACGAAATCAAATCAAGAGCTGGCATGCTCTTTTCGGTCGGCTGATAGGCCGGTCCCCGATAAGTTATTGTCAGCCATGGCTGTGTCGGACTGTCCACCTGGATATGGTCGTACTTCGGGCCGGCAAGTGGCGGCTCTACTGGCACGTCAATGTTGTAGTCGCCCCGCTCCCAGTCTCCCCAGTACTTTTTCACCAGGTCAAACGTAGCTTCCGGATCAACGTCGCCGACAAGAATTACGACGGACTTCTCCGGCCGGTACCAGCGATCAAAGAAGATCTGCGAATATTCTATCTGGTCTGGCATCGCTTCGATATCTTCGATGAATCCCATCGTAGTGTGTTGGTAGGTATGCTCAGAAAACATCAGCGCACTGACCCGCTCAAATATCTTCGACAATGGATTTGAGAAATTTTTCAAATACTCGCCTTTGACTGCAAGCGCTTCCGTTCGAAACGCCTCTTCGCTGTAGCTGAGGTTCTGGAATCGATCAGCCTCGATTTCTATGACCTTCTCGAGATCGTCTTTGGTAAACGTTATGTGGTAGTTCGTGTAATCGTCAGTCGTATATGCATTCTGATCTGCGCCGGCTTTCTTCAGGATGTCGTTGTACATTTCCGGCGGGTACTTCTCGGTACCTCGAAACATCATGTGCTCGAAAAAATGAGCAAACCCGGTTTTTCCAGGCTCAACTTCATTACGCGAACCGGTTTGCACGGGAATCTGGATGGTGACAATGTCCGGATAATCGGTGGGGACGACGATGACGCGCAGTCCGTTGTCGAGATCGCGCATGAGATAGGGCATGTCGAAAATTTTAGCGCCCTCCGCCGCCGCACGGTCTTGTGGCGTCTCGGTGGACTTGCCGCAGGACGTAAGCAGAAGGACGAGGGAAATTGCGGTGATCAGTCTTTTCATCGAAGGACTCCGATCCGATTACAATGTGATTAGTGTGCTACAACCCATGCGGGAAAATTCATTCAGGGGCCCCCCGCACATGCCAGTCAGGTACAACTCACAGCAGGAGAGTGCTTTGAAAACGCTTTATAAATCAATGATTTTTAGTGTACTCATGGGGCCGATATCGCTGCTGGCGGCCGCCGAGACTATATTGCACAACATTACCGGGTATTCATCAAGCACTGAGGGCATTCGCGGCTTCGACGTACTGGTCTTCAATGATGCCGGCCGTATTGTGGCGAGCGGCGACACGACGCTAATGGATGATTACCCAGACGCACAACGCATTGATGGTGATGGGAAATACGTGCTGCCGGGCCTGACCGACGCCCACGCACACGTCTATGGCCTCGGGTTCTTGCAAGCCAGTCTGAATCTTGCCGGTACACCGAGCGTCGAAGATGCGGTCCAGCGGATAGGCGAATACCGAACACAGAATCCGCATGCCAAGTGGATTCTCGGCCGCGGCTGGAATCAGGTGCTGTGGCCAATTGACGCTTTTCCAAGCGCTGCAGACATCGATGCAGTCGTCAGCGATCGGCCCGTTTGGCTACGTCGCATCGATGGACATGCCGGTTGGGCGAACAGCGCTGCAATACAGCTTGCCGGAATCGACGACGACACGCCGGATCCTGGTGGCGGCAAAATTATTCGTGATCACAACGGACACGCGACAGGAATCCTGGTCGACAAGGCCATGGGTCTTATGCAGTCGCAAATCCCAGCCCCAGGTAAGGACGATATTCGCGCGGCGCACCAAAAGGCAATCGATTTGCTCGTTGCGCTGGGCATGACTAGCGTGCACGACGCGGGCGTTGATATCGTCGAGGCAGAGGTTTATATGTCGGAAGCCAACGATGGCGAACTTGACATGCGTATCTACGCAATGTTGGCGGGCGCCGGCGAAAATCTTGATGCGATCGGCCAACCGCTGCGAGCGTATGGTAAAGACCATCTCGATATCACTGCCATCAAGATCTACGCTGATGGTGCCCTCGGCAGTCGTGGTGCAGCGATGACAGCGCCCTACTCTGACGACGACGAAAACCGGGGACTGCCGTTCTGGACCCAGGATCAGCTCAACGAATTTGTTCAAAAGGCGAACGACAAGGGGTTTCAGGTTGGAATTCACGCAATAGGTGATCTTGGCAATCGCATGGCTCTGGACGCATTTGCAAAAGCCCAGGCCAATAAGACATCGTCATTACGCAACCGGGTAGAGCACGCGCAGATTATTGCGCTTGACGACATTCCCAGGTTCGCAGACCTTGGTGTGATTGCGTCGATGCAGCCGGTGCATGCCACAAGTGATATGAACATGGCCGAAGATCGCATCGGTCCGAATCGCATCAAGGGAGGCTACGCCTGGCGGCGCCTGCTCGATGCCGGGGCGGTGATTGCCAGTGGCTCGGATTTTCCAGTTGAATTGCCAAACCCGTTTTTGGGTCTGTACGCTGCCGTGACACGCCAGGACAGTAGCGGCCACCCCGACGGCGGTTGGTATGGAGATCAGCGGCTAAGTCGAGCCGAAGCCCTGCACTCGTTTACACTTGGGGCGGCCTTTGCTGCGCATCAGGAAGACCGCATGGGTAGTCTGGAACCCGGCAAATGGGCGGATTTCATTATTGTGGACCGTGATTACTTCGAGATACCCGCGGCGCTAATCGATGACATAAAAGTGTTGCAGACCTGGGTCGGCGGTACACTTGTTTATGACTCAGATACGGTGGAGTAAGCGATGCTTGTCGAGCAAATCTGGACCGGAAATGCATACCGGAACTTCAATTACCTGATCGCCTGCCCGGAATCCGGCGATGCGTTGGCAATTGACCCGCTGGACTTCCACAAGTGTCTTGCAATTGCCTCCGAACGAGGCTGGAAGATCTCACAGGTACTCAATACGCACGAACACGGTGATCACACTGGCGGCAACCAGGGCGTCGTATCCGCCACCGGCGCGACCATAATTGCTCACCAGAACGCGAAAGACAAAATACCGAATATCGGCCGCGGCGTCGGCGCCGGTGATGTCGTCCACGTGGGTACAACTGTTGACCTGGAATGCCTGGATACGCCCGGGCATACGATGAGTCATATTTGCCTGTTATCAAAAACCGATCAGCCAGCACTTTTCAGTGGCGATACGCTGTTCAATGCTGGAGCCGGTAACTGCCACAATGGCGGACACCCTGAAGAACTGTACGACACGTTCAACAAGCAACTCGGACAACTTGATGACAACACATTGGTCTACCCAGGACACGACTACCTTGCCACCAACCTGCAATTCACAATAGATCGCGAGCCGGATAACGAAACAGCACAACAACTGATTGCCGATTGCGAAAACCAAGATCCTGAAAACGCGCTCGTAACGACGCTGGCCCTGGAACGACAGATCAATACTTTTTTTCGCCTCGAGAGTCCCGCTGTTATCGCAGGCCTGCAAGAGCGGTTTCCAGAGATCGGCGATCGACCCGACCCGCGCAGGGTTTTCCTGAAACTTCGTGAGCTACGCAATACCTGGTGACGCGGTTCTCGTATCCAGGCGTTGCGCGATCGCTGCAAGTTCTTCCTGGTTTTCGTCAGCGGCCGAACGAGCGGCCAGCCACAGCCAGTACAGCGCGTCGTACAGGTGCATTTGCTCTTGTAATTGCGATCGCCAAGGTGCGCCGGCGCCATCAAAATAGCTGTCCAGAAACAGCGCAGTATGCTGGTTCGACAAGTCATGATGCGCAACGACGGTAGCAATGTCGAAGAACGGATCGTTATCGCAAGCATATTCCCAATCCAGGAATTGGAGCTCCGGCGTAGCAATGATATTTCCTGCTACGAGATCATTATGGCAACAACACAGATCTTGCGGCACATGCCTCTTTGCCACAATCGACGCACACTGCCGGGCGGTGTGACTGTCGGGATCGGCGATGTGCGGCAGGTAGCGACGCATCGCGATACTCGCATCAAACGTGCGGCCGGTACGGGGCAGTGAATGCAATTTTTTTAGCGCCAGTGCCAGGCACTCGAGGTTTTCTTCTTCGACAAGATCTGAACGAGTCCAGACCTGACCGACGATATACTCGCTCATGTAAACAGTCTCATCGACAAACAAAACGCGAGCGGCGAGACCATGGTTGGCCGCGATTGCTTGTACGCGTCCTTCGTCTTTCCTGCTGTTGTAAGGCAACGCGCGCGCTTCGGCATCAATTCTCAGAACGGCGCGGTTGCCATTCGCTTCGAGAACGTACGGACAATTCGTTCGCCCGCCGGTCATTTCCTCACAGCTTGCGTGCTCCCAGCCAGGAATACCTGCTATCACAGACCCCAGGCTACGCTCCCCGCTCATAACTGCTCCGCTCGCCATGTGCGCAACCAACTGAGTAGACCGAACGGGATCATTATTACGTAGGCCACAAACAACAGCGACGTCAGTTGCAGGTCCCGTGACCAGTAGATCATGATCGACGCGAGGTCGATAACCAGCCAGTACCACCAATTTTCCAGGACCTTGCGTGCGATGAGGAATGTCGCCCAGATGGCGCTCCAGGTCGTCAGCGAATCGATGTAGGGGAATTCAGCATCGGTGTAGCGGTTTAGCAGATAGCCGCTCACGAGACTTAAAATGATCACGACGGTTATTGCCCGAGCGTGTACCGACCCGGGCCATACGGAGACTGGCATTGGACGTTCGCCACTCTGACCGGAGACCCAAACGCTCCAGCCATAGATTGCCATCGCAAAATAAAATACGTTTAACGCGGATTCCATGTAGAGCCTGGCCTTGGCGAACAGGACCACATAAATTGCTGTACTGATGCCGGCGCACAACCAACACCAGATATTCTGGCGAATTGCGAATACCAAATAGGCAATGGCCAACAGGACCGCAGCTAACTCAAGCGGTGCAATAGCCTGCGCCTGATCCGTCAGTGCTGCGAGCAGGGTTTCCACCGTAACTAGCTGGTGATTGGATTGTTCAGAATCTTAATCGCAAATACGGCTTTCGGAACGCGCTCAAAAGTCTTCCTGATTTCCTGCTTCACTGCAGCCATCACAACATCGTAGTCACCCCGGATTTGGGTGCTCATTGGGTTAGTGACGACCTCAAGCCCGTCGTGCTTATTCAGGCGCGCGATAACATCGTGTATCGGCGGAACAAAATCCGCATCCAACGGATAGAGGCTGATATCTACGGCGATTTGCATGGTCAAAATTCCCTCTCGAATGTGACGCCGATCTGGCGCGGATCCCCAAGACGCGTATACAGCGTATTCGGAAAATCGGGCGGTTCATTACCAAAGAAAAATCCGCGCACGGCATAGTGCCGATCGAGGAGGTTTCTCACCCATAATTGCGCCGACCAGACATCATCTTCGTACCCCAGACGCGCATTAACCAGCTCGTATGCCTTCGATCGTTGATCGTGACTCACATCGAAATAGAATTCGTCACGGGCAGACAAGTCGATACGCGCAAAGACTCCGCCGGTATGGTGGTAGCTGGCGCCTGCGGCTAGTGTGTATCCCGGCGCATGCGCCTGCGCACGTCCGCTGAGATCAACTTGCGGTGTCTGGAATTCGTCGAATTCCGCGTTGAGCAGGCCAATACTCGCATAGAATTCCCAGGGCTCGCTCGGTAGCCACCGCATGTCGGCCTCGAAACCGATCGTCTCACCCCTTGCCGCGTTGTCAGTAAAAAAGACGAACGACGCCGGGTCTCCCGGCACGAGCTGAAATGAGGTTCTCACTTGCTGATTGTCGCGACGACTGAAGAAAATCGATGCGTTCACGAATATGGAATCATCAAACCAGGTCGACTTGATGCCGGTTTCAATATTCCAGAGCTGCTCTGCTGCGAACTCCCGGCGGCCACCCGGCACGATCCCCAGATTGAACCCGCCGGCCTTGTACCCTCTTGAGAGACTTGCAAAACTCGTCAACGCGTCAGAGTGATCGTGACTAATCGACAGCTCACCGCCAGACATCGTTTCCGATGGGCCCGTATTCAATCCCGCCGTATCGGCATAGTCCGTGGTTCGACGTTCGACGCGTAAACCCAGACTGATCCTCGTCGCGCTGTTGCTGGCCAGATCGAGCTGTCCAAACAACGCGACATTCGTCGCGTCATACTCGCTGCCGAACTCATCGTCCAGGCTGTCGGCAAAATCATAAAACGGATCGTAATAGTCACCAGTGTTGACGGTTAGCAGATCGTCTCCGAGATTCAGCGTATAGAACCCAACCAACCATTGGGTCGTGTCAGCAAAAATCCGGCCTGACTCGGTCGATGTCAGTCGAATTTCCTGGCTGAACGTCGTTCTCTGGCGGTCGCTCAGCGAAACGTAGTCATACGTTACAGGCGCCCAGCTGTCTTCGTTGCCCCAGTCTGCGTCATAGCTGAAATCTATTTCCGAGTCAGCCACCGACGTTATCGTAGTCAGCGTGGCACGATGCATACCGGACCATTCGACACGTAGCGATGCCCCGACGCTTCGTTGTGAGTCCTTGCCAGGATTGTCGGCAAGTACCGTATAACTGTTGTCCAGCGAGAATGCGTCGTAACCGTTGTCGATATCGGCATACACGCCCGACAGGTTGACGGTCCAGTTTCCACCAGGCTGCCAACGGACCTTGCCGCGAAGGGTTGATTCTTCGCGACCATTCGTGTCACGCCGACCCAGGTACGGATTATCCCGATAGCCATTGCTTCGATGGTGATTCGCGCTGACACGAAATATCAGGCTTTGGTCTGCGGATAGCGCCCCACCAAGAGCAAGTCCTGCCGATCTCGCATCATCGTCACCAAGCTGCAACTGCGCCCGACCACCCCATTGGGCTGTCGGCGCTGTGCTTTGCATGTAGATCAGCCCAGCCAGTGCATGCGCCCCGTAGCGGCTGCCCTGCGGCCCGCGCAGAATCTCAATAGTCTGCATGTCGAATAGCGTGGCGACGGTACCGATACCACTAAAATCGATATCGTCGATCAAGAATCCGACGGACGGATTTGGCGCGCCCTCATATTGCTCAAGTTCTCCAACGCCGCGTATCTGAAAATACCTTGCACGGTGGCCGTCGCCCGACCAATTGACGTTTGGCACGCTGTTGATGAGTTCCTCAAAGTGCTGCACGGCGATATTTTTGATCTGCAGGGACTCGAAGACAGTAATGCTGGCCGGCAATTTTTTTGCGGAGCGCCCACGGTAATCGGCCGTGACAACTATCTCTTCGATGACTTCAGCAGCGAAGCCCGGGCTGGGCATCAATACAATAAATGAGAGGACAGCGACAATTCGTGGAGAAGACTTGCCAATCATGATTCCCTTCCTACGCCGGCATTACCCGGGTCAGGTTCCAAGGGTTCCCAAACTGATATGGCCGGCCGGCCGAATCATGGATCTCAGGTCCGTAGACCACCCCTGCGATGCTGAGAACTATAGCAGAGTATCTTGGCCCGGGCCGGAACAGCCGATCATGGCTCGAGTCGCGCGATCAGACTGGAGGTATCCCATCTATGACCACCCATTTCCTGGATCTCGGCGTAGAAACGATCGACGAGTGCCGTCATCTCGAGTGTCGCGACATTCTTGCGCGCTTCATCCATGGCGATCGCGAGGTCCTTACGCATCCAATCGACAGCAAAGCCGAATTCAAACTCGTCGGCAACCATGGTCTGCCAACGATTTTCCATTTGCCATGATTGCGCAGCTCCGTTTGATAACGCGTGCATCACCCTGGCCGGATCGAGTCCGGCACGTTTCGCAAAGTGCAGACCCTCGGCAAGGCCCTGCACCACTCCCGCGATGCAAATCTGATTGACCATCTTTGCGAGTTGCCCGGCACCCGCGGGACCGATGTGAGTGACTGCGCTGGCAAAACAATCCATGACCGGAGCGGCCAGTTCAAATACGCCAGCATCGCCGCCGACCATGATCGTAAGCTGTCCATTCTCTGCCCCGGCCTGACCTCCAGATACCGGCGCATCGAGGAATTCAACCGACTGCTTCGCTGCCAGGCCGTGAATCTCTCTGGCGATTGTCGCCGAAGCCGTAGTGTGATCCACGATAACCGAGTCAGGCGAAATGCCTTGCAAAACACCGTTGTCACCAAGAATAACCTGACGTACATCGTCGTCATTGCCAACACAGCAAAATACGATTTCAGCACTCCGTGCGGCCGCTGCCGGCGTTTGCGCGGACTCACCGCCGAATTCGTCACACCAGCTCAGTGCTTTGCTCGTCGTCCTGTTGTACACGACGACGTCGTAACCCGCTTTTGCGAGATGGCCCGCCATCGGGTACCCCATAACACCGAGGCCAATAAATGCAATTTGCACGTCCGCCCTCCCGAGCTCTGATTCCAGCTCGAATTGTAAGTAGCGCATGTACTGACGCGAAGCCTTGTTTTACTGTGCCGCTCTGGCCCGGATATTTCACCAGTTGGCGCGCTCCTGCAACTGGGTTCAGCTTGTGCTTGCTTGCGGCTTCTTGTCCTTTTTTCTTGGATCAAGGCCTATAGAGCGGGCGATGATCTCGCGCATGATCTCCGAGCTTCCGGCGTAAATTCGCGAGACCCGCGCATTGGTAAACATGCGACAGATCGGGTATTCGTCCATGTAGCCATTGCCACCGTGCAACTGTACGCAGGCATCCGTGACACGTGATTCAAGTTCACTGGTATATAACTTTGCTCTGGCAGCATCATCCGCACTCAGTTGCCCTTCGTTGTGATCCATTACACAACGATCCACGAATGCCTGAGCAACGTCGATTTCAGTACGCATGTCAGCCATTTTGAAGCGTGTATTCTGAAAATCCGCAAGTTTCTGGCCAAATAACTGACGTTCGTTGATGTAATCCATCGTAATATCGAAAGCTGCGTCGCAATTCGCCAGATAACCACAAGCACCAAGCAACCGCTCTTCAGCGAGGAAGTGCATCAACTGGTAGAAGCCGCGGTTAAGATCACCGAGCAGGTTTTCCTTTGGAAGCCTGACGTTATTGAAGAACATCTCGGCCGTATCCTGGCTCTTGAGCCCCATCTTTTTCATGTTCTTGCCGCGTTCGAAGCCCTCCATGTCCCCTTCAACAATGAAAAGACTGAGTCCGTGTCGGCTGTTCGGGTCGGTTCGCGCGACGACTACAATAAGGTCCGCGTTTATGGCATTTGAGATGAATGTCTTCGAACCGTTGAGCAGATAATGATCGCCCTTGTCTTCTGCCTTGGTCCGAATTCCGGCAACGTCACTGCCGGCACCGGCCTCGGTAATCGCCACGGCCAGAATATTTTCGCCGGAAATGCACTTGGGCAGCCAACGCGCTTTTTGCTCGTCTGTCCCGAGTTCGCCTATGTACGGCCCGACCAATCGGCTATGCAAAGTCATAAAGAAGCCTGCATCTCCGTGGTGAGCGTTTTCCTCTATCAGTATTTGCTCGAAGCGGAAATCCGTAACTCCAGCGCCACCGTATTCCTCGTCAGCCCACATGAGCAATAATCCCTGCTCCCCCGCTTTGAGAAATGCCTCGCGATCAACAATCCCCTGTTCATGCCAGCGATCACTGTGCGGCCCGATTTCCTTGCTCATGAAGCTCCGCACCGAGTCGCGGAACATCTCATGCTCTTCGTCAAATATGTTTCTGTCCATAAGTGCTTCTCATCTGTTTTTTCTTTCCAGGCCCAATCAGCTGCCCTTGAAGTCCGGTTGCCGCTTTTCAAAAAATGCCTCAATGCCTTCGGCGCAATCTTCGGAATCAAACAACTTTTCCTGTAGCTCCGCCTCGGTATCAAAACAACTGGCCCAGTCGTGATCCATCGCATACCGCATTGCCTTTTTGGTTGCCGCAAGCGACAGCGGTGCTCGCTTACTCAGCTTCTCGGCCCACCTTACTGCTGCACCCGGCAACTCTTCAGCAGGCACGGCTTTGTTAGCGAGGCCCAGTTCAACGCATCGTTGTGCATCGATCCGCTCTGACTCGATACTCAACTGAAATGCTCGCCGGTAGCCGAGTTGTCGAACCAATATCCAATTCAGTCCGCCGTCTGGTAGCAACGAAATCGTCGTAAACGGCGACAACAGAAAGGCGTTGTCGGCCATGATCATCAAGTCGCATTGCAGTGCCAGCGACATGCCAATGCCGGACGCAGATCCGCTGACCGCCGCGATAACCGGAATCGGCATCGTCCCAATGGTGGAGAGAATCGGCCGGTATTCCTGCTGTAGCTTTTCCAGTACGCTCTTGCCCTCGAAGTCCCTCTTCAGATCTGCGCCGCCGCTGAAGCAGCGACCGTCACCGGTCAGGACGACAACCCGAATCGAATTATTGTCTTTTACGAGTTCCAGAACCCGAAGCAACTCGACCGATAGTTGGGTCGTAAGTAAATTCATCCCGTCCGGAGAATTCAAACTGATAACGGCTACCGCGCCTTGCTGTTCGTGACGGACAATTTCGCTCATTTTCATCCTCTACATGTTGCGCCGATATTCGCCACCTACTTTATACAGTGCCGACGAAATCTGCCCCAGTGAACAGGACTTGACTGTTTCCATCAATTCCGCAAATACATTGCCTCTTTCGCGCGATACTGCCTGCAATCTGGCCAACATTACCGAACCTTCATCAGAATGTGCCTTTTGGAAAGACCTGACATGCCTGATCTGGTCTCCCTTTTCTGCCTCTGTTGAGCGGATCAGTTCGAGATCCTGGACCTCATCCTCCTGACCTGGTTTCGGCAGGAATGTATTGACACCAATCAGCGGCAAGGAACCATCGTGTTTTTTGCTCTCGTAATACATGCTCTCGTCCTGAATCTTGCCGCGCTGATACATCGTATCCATCGCACCAAGGACGCCGCCACGTTCCGAAATACACTCAAACTCCCGATACACGGCCTCTTCCACGAGGTCAGTCAGCTCATCGATGACAAACGAGCCCTGCCACGGGTTTTCGCAAAAATTCAATCCAAATTCGCGAGAAATAATCAGTTGGATTGCAACCGCGCGCCGAACTGACGGCTCCGTTGGCGTCGTAACTGCCTCGTCGAACGCATTGGTATGCAGACTGTTACAGTTATCAAACAAGGCATACAACGCCTGCAACGTGGTGCGAATATCGTTGAAGCTGATTTCCTGGGCGTGCAAACTTCGGCCCGATGTTTGCACGTGATACTTGAGCATTTGTGAGCGCGCACTCGCACCGTATCGCTCGCGCATGGCGCGTGCCCAAATGCGACGCGCCACGCGACCAATCACCGAATACTCCGGATCCATGCCATTTGAGAAAAAGAAGCTCAGGTTCGGTGCGAAGTCGTCGATGTTCATGCCACGCGCAAGGTAATACTCAACAATAGTAAAACCGTTGGACAACGTGAACGCCAACTGGCTGATCGGATTCGCGCCTGCTTCGGCAATATGGTAGCCACTGATCGAGATGCTGTAGTAGTTGCGGACTTTATTGTCGATGAAGAACTGCTGCACATCACCCATCATCTTCATCGCGAATTCAGTAGAAAAAATGCAGGTATTTTGCGCTTGATCTTCTTTTAGAATATCTGCCTGAACCGTACCGCGTACCGATGCGAGCGTCTCCTTACGAATCCTTGCGTAAGTTTCCGCATCGACGATTTTGTCGCCCGACATACCCAGTAGCCCAAGACCAAGACCGTCGTTTCCCGGTGGCAGTTCGCCTTCATAACGTGGCCGCTCACGCCCAGCGAAGTACTTATCGATTTCAGACTGCGCACTGTCCCATGCGCTTTTCCGACGCAAGTGTTTTTCGACTTGCTGGTCAATCGCTGTATTCATGAAGAATGCGAGAACCATCGGCGCGGGGCCATTGATTGTCATCGATACTGACGTCGCGGGTGCACACAAGTCAAAACCGGAATATAGCTTTTTCATGTCGTCGACAGATGCGATCGATACACCGGAGTTGCCAACTTTGCCATAGATGTCCGGCCGCTCATGCGGATCCTCGCCGTACAACGTAACCGAGTCAAAAGCCGTCGACAATCGTGCCGCCTCCTGCCCTTGAGAAAGGTAATGGAAACGTCGGTTGGTTCTCTCGGGTGTACCTTCACCAGCGAACATCCGCTTAGGATCCTCACCAAGGCGCCGATACGGGTATACGCCGGCGGTATACGGGTAGACACCGGGTAAATTTTCCCTGGCCAGAAACTTGAGTGTCTCGCCCCAGCCGCTGAAATCCGGCGTAGCAATCTTGGGAATTTTCTGACGACTCAGGCTGTCCTGGTAATTGCTGCCTGTGATCTCCTTGCCGCGAACGGTATAACTGTATTGCTCCGACCTGACGCCGGCGCGGTGTTCAGGCCACTCCTTGAGCAGACTAATCGAGTCGTTCGTCATGCCCTGCAGTGTTTCCTGGTAGCGCTGCCGCAGTACTTGCAAACTTCGATCCTCATGGCCGCTTAGCTCGTCAGCCCCATACAGCTCTAGCTCATCCGGCAACGCAGGATCTTCCAAGGTCCTGAGCGCCTCGTACAGATGCTGCAAGTGACTCGCCTTTGTTGCCTGTGAATCTATGTGGCGGTTGATAGACCTGCCTTGTTCAGCAATCTCTGCCAGATAACGAACGCGAGCACCGGGAATCGTTGCTGCAGCACGCGACTCTTTGATCGATGTATCAATATCGGGCGTCCACTCCGATGCGTCGAGTCCGACCTTTTCCGCAACTTGTTTACAGAGCTGAGCAAACATCCAGCTGATACCAGGATCATTAAACTGACTCGCTATCGTCGGAAAAACCGGAATATCATCGTCGGCCACGTCGAAAGCCGTGTGGTTGCGCTTCCATTGCTTGCGTACATCACGCAGAGCGTCTTCGGCGCCCCGTTTGTCGTACTTGTTTAGTACGATGACGTCGGCGAAATCAAGCATGTCAATTTTTTCCAGCTGACTTGCCGCACCGTATTCGCTGGTCATGACATAGACCGAGACATCCACCATATCGACGATTTCACTATCGCTCTGGCCGATACCGGCCGTCTCGACGATTACCAGGTCAAACCCCAGGGACTTGAGAAACAGGATGTGGTCGCCGAGCATTTCACTGGTTGCAAGATGCTGGCGACGAGTTGCCATGGATCGCATGAAAACCCGATCCGATCGAAGCGAGTTCATTCTGATACGGTCACCGAGTAAAGCACCGCCAGTTCGGCGTCGCGTCGGGTCAACGGCCAGAACAGCAACCCGCTTCGACGGGTAACAGCCAAGAAACCGATTCAGGATTTCATCGGTAACGCTGCTCTTACCGGCCCCGCCAGTGCCTGTTACACCTACAACCGGTACCTGCCCCGCTTTGATCCGCCATTCCTTACGCAACGCGGCGAGCTCGTCGGAATCAAAAACACGATCCTCGATTGCCGATATCATGGACGCAATTTCAACCGCACAATCCTGATCGATGGCTGACGGTGTCGTCGTGATACGCCGATTCGTCTCGGTACGCGAGACGAGATCTTGAATCATCGCTTCAAGCCCGAGTTCCATGCCGTCGTGCGGATGATAAATACGCTCGACGCCATAACTCATCAGATCAGCGATTTCTTCGGGCGTGATAGTCCCGCCGCCACCGCCGAATACCTTTATGTGCCCAGCATCGAATTCACGCAGACGATCGATCATATAACGGAAGAATTCGTTGTGGCCGCCTTGATAGGAGCTGACTGCAATTCCGTCAGCGTCTTCCTGAACGGCTGCGCGAACAATGTCATCGACGCTTCGGTTGTGTCCGAGGTGAACGACCTCCACTCCTTGCGCCTGAATGAGTCGGCGCATGATATTAATCGCCGCATCATGACCGTCGAACAGCGATGCGGCCGTCACAAACCGCAACGGCGCCTTCTCTGTCCTGGTGGTAGCACCGGGTAGATCGCTTGCGGCGGTACTCATGCTAAAGGCTCCTCCGAGCAAAACACAGCAGAAACCTCCGCCCGTGTGACAGAAATTCCTTAAAAATCAATCCATTTTGCTATTGAAAAAATTTTAATGAAGATTAAAATAATGCACATTGAAGCAAAACTCAAGTGCAGCCAACACAGAAGTCGACTGTCGATCAGGAATTAACATGGCCGAAAACCCGGACGAAACTCGATTTCAGCTGCAGCGTGACCGAATGCTCAAAGCGGCGGCACACTGCTTCAATCGCAAAGGCTACAGCGGTACCTCGCTAAAAGACGTTGCCAGCATCCTCGGACTAACCGACCCTGCCCTGTATTACTACGTTCGCAGCAAGGAAGAGCTCGTTTACCTTTGCTACGTGCGGGCCGCGGAACTCGGTAGAGAGGCCATGGAACGCGGCATTGCCGAGGGCAAGACGGGGCTTGAGCAAATCTTCCTGTATTTGCGCTACCACGTCGAAATTATGGTCGGCGACCGCGGGCCGACCGCTATCTTGAGTGAGATACCATCGCTTAGGCCCGAGCATCGTGACGAAATTCTTGAGGTGTCGAGACAACACAGCGCCAGGTTCGAGCTTATGCTGGAAACCGGCATCGCTGACGGCAGCATCGCGCCTTGTGATGTGCGCATGACGGGCAATGCGATCATGGGCTCAATCAACTGGATCCCAAAGTGGTATCGCGGCGGCGCCGGGAGTGCCGACAACGTCGTCTCTGAATTTCCGGAGATTCTTGGCCGCGGGCTAAAGGCCTGAAACAAAACGTACAGGGCCGACGAACGATCTTTGCCACCCTCACTCGCTATTGCAACGGGTAAGTCGCGTGCAGCTCTCGTTAATCGTCGAAAACCGGCGGCCGCTTTTCCATGTTGGCCAATACTGCTTCCATCTGGTTTGCCTTGCCCAGAACAGACATTTGCAACTGTGCCTCGCGACACAAAGCATCCGCTTCCGGCAGCTGCCAGGCTTGATTGATCAAGGATTTCGCGGCACGGACTGCATCCGGTGAACGACCGGCGATAGAGTGAGCCAAAATTCGTGCTGCAGCTAGCGGGTCGTCATGGAGTTCCGTCACCAAGCCCAGCCGCAACGCCTCCGTACCGTCAACAACGCGTCCCGAAAACGTCAGCTCTTTGGCCCTATCCGCAGGCAAGATGCTGCGCAATGTCGTGCTGATTGCCATGTCCGGAATCAAGCCCCACTTGATTTCCATAATCGACAGCTGTGAATTCGCAGTCGCGAATCGCAAATCAGCGCCGAGGGCGATCTGCAGGCCACCACCATAGGCGATACCCTGCATGGCACAAATCACCGGCACTGGCAGCTCACGCCAAACATAAGCCGGGCGCTGAAAGAAATTGGCTGGCGACGAGTTCCCGGGCGCCATCCTCTCAGCAGTTATGACCGGTTCCTGCTGCTGAAAAAAGCTGACGTCGATTCCGGAACAAAAATTAGCCCCGGCACCGGTGAGGACGACGGCCCGCACTGACGAATCGTTCGCCAGCTGCTCGCCGGCTGCGGCCAGTGCCTCGAACATGCGCAGATCGAGCGCATTGTGCTTGTCGGGCCTATTAAGTGTTACCTCGGCGACATGCGAATCGATGGATATATCAACACGATCATTCATTTGACTTCTGCACGCTCCCACCTGTCACTAGCTCTGCCAGGATGTTGAATAGTCATCCATGACTTGTTCGACCACGCGATCCAGCCGGCAGCCTGTTATGTCGCCAACGAACATTTCCCGTTGCGAAGAACGATGCTGTCGCGTTCCCTGACCACACATTGAAATGAAACAACGTTGCCGTCTTGCCACATATTTGTCGTGATCGTATCACCGGGTAATACCGGTGCGGAGAATCGCGCGTCGAAGCCGGTTATCAAAGTGCCGTCAAAGTCGCATATCGTCTGCAAGATCGCGTGGCAGGCGATGCCGTAGGTGCAAAGGCCGTGCAGTATTGGCCGTGGGAAGCCCGACTTACGGGCGCTCGCAGGATCCGCATGTAATGGATTTCGGTCACCATTCAAGCGATACAACAATGCCTGACCCGGGTGTGTACGAATGTCACAAGTCAGATCGGGCTCTCGCCTGGGAACTCGATGCGGCGTCGGCCCAAACCCCTTTGGACCACCAAAACCACCATCACCCCGCGCGATGATCGTGCTGCCCAAAGCAAATAACACGGTGTCGTCCTGCGCCAGCCGGCCTTCAACTTCCAGCAATATCATGGCGCCGTTCTTCGGGCCGCGATCATACGCACCAACTATGCGTTTGTTGAGCAGCAAATCAGCCGCTGGTGGCAGCTGCCTGTAGAGTTGCAAGCGTTGTTCGACCTGCAATACCTGGCTGTAATCCCAGCCGAGATCTGCTGGAATCATGTCTGGCACAAGGGCAGTCGCCATCGTTGGCAAAGTCTGTAGCGACGCGCCGTTCTCGTGCACATACGGTAGTTCCTTGCTGGACAACGGATCGCGCGCCAGACCAATGCTGAGCGCATATAACATCGTCTGAAAGTCACTATAGTTACACGGGATGTCAGCCGAAGATGTTGACATCAGCTCGTCGTAATTCAATACCATGATTTACCTGGTCTATATTATGTGCGGCCTCGCAATGCGAGGCCCTGTCGAAAGATCCTAATAGTCCGCTACGTAAACCCGAAAGTTACTTTCCGCAGGCGTACCGCCATCCCTGTGCCGCCAACGGTGCAACTGCCCGGACAGCTTGCTCGGCGTGCGCGCTAGCGGCTGTACCGTCACGCACGCGCCCTGCAATTCCTTGCAGGATTGCAGCCAGGCGGAAGAAATTGAAGGCTGAGTAAAAATGCCGGTCATCAATGCCGCCGGAACGCCCGGTTCGTTCACAGTATCGCGCAATGTAATCCTCTTCACAGGGAATACCCAGTGCAACAGAATCTTTGCCCACGAGTCCGGTCGAGCCAATGCCAATGTCTGGCATTTGCCAAGCCATGAGATGATACGTGAAATCTGCCAGCGGATGGCCAATCGTCGACAGTTCCCAGTCGAGCACGGCGACGACAGTCGGCTGCGTCGCATGCACGATCAAGTTATCGAGGCGAAAATCTCCGTGGACAATACTGGTGGAATCATCGTCAGGAATATTTTCCGGCAACCAGTCGATCAGCCGCTCCATGGCATCGACCAGAGCGGTTTCCGAAGCCCGATACTGCCCCGACCAACGTTTAATCTGGCGAGAGAAATAGTTGCCGGGCTTACCGAAGTCGGCCAGTCCCAACGCCGAGAAATCAAAACTGTGCAGGTTGGCGAGGGTCTCATTGATGTTGTCATAGAGCGCCGCACGTTCACCTCGATTCGATGCGGGCATATCGAGATCCCAGAATATGCGTCCATCGACAAACTCCATGATGAAGAACATGGTGCCGACTATGGCGACGTCTTCGCACAGGACGTACGGTCGCGGCACTGGAAAACCGGCACCGTACAGTGCGCTGATTATTCGGTATTCGCGATCGACTGCATGTGCGGACTCGAGTAACTTCCCGGGCGGCTTGCGGCGTAGCACGTACCTGGCTGATTCAGCCTCAAGCAGGTATGTCGGGTTTGACTGTCCACCCTTGAACTGGCTCACCGACAGCGGGCCACAGAACCCGTCCACGTGAGACGCCATATAGTCTTCGAGCAAACCGACGCCGAAGCGGTGTGCCTCACGTACGTCGCTCGTTCCGGCATTCTGTTCTTGCCTGTCGCTCACGGATGATGGCCTCAGCCGTTTCGCGGCTCGACAAAGAAGTCGGGGGCCGGTTGCGCGGCCGGGTCGACAGCGTAGGCATCCAGATCGGTAATCCCTTCGGCTTCAAGGACGTCATCATCGATGCAGAAATTGCCGCTGAATTCGCGGCTCGGCCTGGTAAGAATCGCGTAGGCGGCATCGGCCATAATTCCAGGCTTGCGCGAATGTCGCATAAGCTCGTCGCCGCCAAGCATGTTCACCGCCGCCGTCGCAATGGTCGTGCGCGGCCATAATGCGTTGACGGCAATGCCCTGGTCACGAAATTCCCCGGCCATGCCAAGCACGCACATACTCATGCCAAACTTGGCCATGGAATAAGCAACATGCGGCGCAAACCACTTTTCGAGCATATTCAGCGGCGGTGCCAACGTCAGGATATGTGGATTCTGAGCCTTCTCGAGCCACGGGATGCACGTCCTGGACACAAGAAATGTGCCGCGTGCATTTACCTGGTGCATCAGATCGAAATGCCGCATCTTCGTCTTAGCCGTGCCGCGCAATGCGATCGCGCTCGCGTTATTGACGCAGATATCGATACCGCCGAAGTGCTCCGCGGCCTGCTCAACGGCGGCCTCTACGGCCGAGTCGTCGCGGATATCACAGACGATGGGCAATGCTTTTCCGCCTGCCGCTTCGATCTCCCTGGCCGCTGTATAGATCGTGCCCGGTAATTTGGCGTGTGGCTCAGCTGTCTTCGCAGCAATGACGATATTCGCGCCGTCGCCAGCGGCTCGCAGTGCGATTGCCAGACCGATACCGCGACTGCCGCCTGTAACGAACAGCGTCTTGCCTTCGAGTGTTGCCATGAGGACCCCGCCTGCCGAGTAGTGATTACAAGACTGCCGCATCAATGCGCAGCAGCTACCACTCAAGTCTCTCACTCACATACGGAAAATGCCAAGCGGGGCCTCTTCGTCTCGCGGCCGGTTCATGGCTGCGGACAGGCCCATCGCGAGCACTGCACGTGTATCAACCGGATCGATAACGCCGTCATCCCAGAGTCGCGCGCTGGCGTAGTAAGGGTTTCCCTGGCTTTCGTATTGATCGCGTATACGTTGTTCAAATTCAGCCTGGGCTTCGTCGGTCCACTGCTCACCACGCGCCTCAAGGCCTTCGCGCTTGACGGTAGACAGCACCATCAACGCCTGCTCGCCACCCATGACCGAGATTCGCGAATTTGGCCACATCCACAGCATGCGAGGGTTGTAGGCCCGACCACACATCGCATAGTTGCCGGCACCAAACGAACCGCCGATCACGACCGTGAACTTCGGGACCGTCGCCGTCGCGACGGCATTGACCATCTTCGCGCCGTCTTTGGCGATGCCAGCATGTTCGACGCGCTTCCCCACCATGAACCCCGTAATGTTCTGCAAAAACACCAGCGGTATGCCGCGGCGGTTACTGAGCTGAATGAAGTGCGCGCCTTTCTGCGCGGATTCGGGAAATAAAATCCCGTTGTTGGCAACGATGCCGACCGGAAATCCATCCAGATGTGCGAAGCCGCACACCAGTGTCGGACCGTACAATTTCTTGAATTCCTGAAACTCGGACGCATCGACAATGCGCGCTATCACTTCTCGCACATCATATGGATACCGGTATTCACGCGACACAATGCCGTAGATATCTTCCGCCGGATATTCCGGCTCGGTTGACTCGCGCTTCCTGACACTGATGTGCTTAAGAATGTTGAGATTCGCGACGATGTCTCGCGCGATCATCAAGGCATGCGTATCGTCATCAGCCAGGTAATCGGTCACGCCCGATATGCGGGAATGGACGCTGCCGCCGCCCAGCGTCTCGGCGTCGACGATTTCGCCGGTCGCGGCCTTGACGAGCGGTGGTCCACCAAGAAAGATCGTCCCCTGATTTCGCACAATAATCGCTTCGTCGCACATGGCGGGTACGTAAGCGCCACCTGCCGTGCAGGAACCCATTACAGCGGCAATTTGCGGAATGCCCTTTGCAGACAGGCGCGCCTGATTATAAAAAATCCGCCCGAAATGATCACGATCGGGAAACACTTCATCCTGGCGCGGCAAAAACGCGCCACCGGAATCGACGAGATATATACACGGCAAATGGTTTTGCTCAGCAATCTCTTGCGCGCGGAGGTGTTTCTTGACCGTTAATGGGTAGTACGTGCCACCTTTTACAGTCGCATCATTGGCGACAAGCATGCACTCGGTGCCATTGACTCGCGCAATACCAGCGATCAACCCCGCCGCAGGCACGTCATCGCCATAAACCCCTAATGCAGCCAGTTGGCCGATTTCAAGAAATGGCGAATCATCGTCGGCAAGCGTGCGAATTCGATCACGCGGCAGTAGCTTGCCGCGTGCAGTGTGGCGCTCGCGCGAGCGCTCCGAACCACCGAGTTGCGCTGTCTCACTGACGCGCCGGAGTTCCTCCGCAAGCACGAGGTTCGCCGCTTTGTTTTGCTCGAAGTCTGGCGATGCACGGTCAACTTTGGTCTTGATTAGAGGCATAGGCGTTTAACGTTTTCCTGATCCGGCTGCTGCTGCAGACAGTTTATATTGGCGCACAACTATGTTGTAGCGTTGAATAACTCTCTACCGATCAACATACGGCGTATCTCGCTCGTGCCCGCACCAATTTCATACAACTTGGCATCGCGCCACAGGCGTCCGGCCGGATACTCATTAATATAGCCATTGCCGCCAAGAACCTGGATCGCTTCGCTTGCCATCCACGTCGCTTTTTCTGCGGCTGTCAATATACAACCCGCCGCATCGAAGCGCGTGGTTTGCTCTCGATCGCACGCCTGTGCCACCGCGTAGACATAGGCCCGACTGCTGTTCATAGCCGTGTACATGTCCGCGATTTTGCCCTGCATCAGCTGAAACTCGCCTATGGCCCGGCCAAATTGTTTGCGGTCGTGGATATACGGCATCACCAGGTCCATGCACGCTCGCATGATTCCCAGCGGCCCACCAGCCAATACCAGTCGCTCATAATCCAGGCCGCTCATCATAATCGTGGCGCCCTTGCCCTCCTCCGCCAGCAGATTTGCAGCCGGGACGCGACAATCCTGCAGCAACACTTCGCTCGTATCGGATCCCCGCATACCCAACTTGTCCATTTTCTGCGGAGTCGACAGGCCCTGGGTGCCTCGTTCCACTACAAACGCGCTCAGGCCGCGACTCTCTGCGGCCGCGTCGGTCACGGCGTAGACAATAATCACATCTGCCTCAGGCGCATTGGTGATCCACATCTTCGAGCCATTCAGAACATAGTCGCTACCGTCGCGAACGGCGGTCGCACGCATGCCCATCACGTCAGAACCCGCACCGGCCTCGCTCATGGCCAGGGCCCCCAGATGCTGCCCCGCAACCAGCTTCGGCAGTAAGTGCTGCTTCTGCTGCTCATTGCCCCATCGATGCAGTTGATTGACACAGAGGTTGGAGTGGGCACCATACGAAAGCCCAACCGACGCCGATGCGCGGCTGATCTCTTCCATTGCGACAACGTGTTCCAAATACCCGAGCCCGGAGCCGCCATAACTATCGTCGACGGTAACGCCGAGCAAACCAATGGCACCTAGTTCCGGCCAAAGATCGCGGGGAAACTTGTTGCTGGAATCGATATCCGCAGCGCGCGGGGCTATCCGGTCGGCGGCGAACGCGCGCACCGTTTCTCGCAGCAACTCAATATCGTCGCCAAGCCCGAAATCAAAGTCGAACATGTGTTTTGCTCCCCGGAAAGAACCTGCTTTTATTGTCAGGACCGGCGCCGCCGATCTACATACCATATGAGGGGTATGCGGCTGATTTGCGTCAGGCGCGCGACAACTTCTCGATGAACATGGAAAACAGCTCATATTGCGATGTGATACCGAGCTTCAGGAACAGATTTCGCTTGTGAACCATTACGGTGCCCGGCGCGATCCGCAGCTCCCTGGCAACAGATTTCGTTGAATGGCCCCGCAACAGCAGTTGGGTGATCTCGCGTTCCCTGCCCGTGAGCCGGGATTCGCCGAAATTCTCGAAACAGCTGGTCAGTCGTCTATGCAGGCTGCGATCTCGCTCACCCTTCCCCCGGCGAGCCGTCCAGCGGTCCCAGATGTTGCGCATTGCTGCACGGACCGTCGCCTCAATCAGTCGCAGCCGATCAAGTTCGGCCTTGCTGAACATGCGATCGCGACGTCCAACTACAAGTACCAGCGTACTTTGATCCGAAACATCGACCAGATAGTCCATTTCATCACGCAGGTGTGTGCGTTGGCAGTAATGATGGTAGTACTCACTCGAGCGAAACCGGTCGGGTGTTTGGTCGCGAAACCGGCAGATCACTGGTTTGTCTGTTCGCACGGCAAGTTGGTACAGCGGGTCCAGCAAATACGGACCGGCAAGATAACGATCCAGGTAATGTTTCGCGCCGGCAGGTTCCAGGGTGTGATGCAAAACCTCCGGTGGTGCATCCTTGTGAAAAACCAGTAAGCAGGTGCCTCCATGCCTGACAGCAAGGCCAATCGCTTCAATCAACGAATCGGCGGTCGACTGTCCGTCACCGCTGCGCACCAGCCTCGCGGTCGCCGCATGCCATTCAGGGGAATCAAATCGGGTTCTCATTATTCAGTTGCCAGCCACTTGCCGCATCTCAGGACTATGGTTGATACAGACCTGCAACGGCGCCGCTTGGATCTTCAATAACGCAGAACTGCCCGCCCGCGAGTCCGCGTGGCTCGATGACCATTTTGCCGCCGTTGGCAGTGCAGGTAGCAGCGCTCTTTTCGACGTCAGCAACTACGATGTAAATCAGCCATCCTGCTGGCAGGTCCGCATTACTGCCACGCGCATGACATATGCCAGATACACCGTCGCCGGATGCCGGGAGCTTCATCACGTAATCACCGTAGTCTCCCATGCTGACTTCTTCGGTGTCCCAGCCGACCACCGCCGAATAAAAATCTCTCAGACCCGAGGCATCATCGACCGTCGTATCAATCCAGCCGATTTTGCCGATCTCACTACTGTCTCCCATCGAATCCACCCCCTGGTAATTTCCTGGTGTTTCTTGATTTGCCGCGGACTGTTGTCTGTTGGCAAGAAGTCTCGTATTTGTACACTTCGCCGATAGGTATTGCCAGTGCTCCACCAAGGTGATATTGATGGCGTACTTGCATAGAGCACGGCAGTTAACACGCCTGTCATAGAGAGTGTGCTGATGAAGCTTGTCACCGCCATTGTTAAACCGTTTCGCCTTGATGACGTACGTAACGCGTTAAGCGAAGTAGGTATTCAGGGGATGACCGTCAGCGAGGTCAAGGGCTTCGGCCGGCAACGCGGACATACTGAACTTTATCGCGGCGCCGAATATGTGGTTGACTTCTTGCCGAAAGCAAAGATCGAAGTCGCAGTGCCCGATGACCTCGTTGAGCGCACAATAGAGGCTATCATCGAGAGCGCCAAGACCGGGAAAGTAGGTGACGGCAAGATCTTTGTCACCCATCTTGACCAGGTTTTGAGAATCCGCACGGGCGAAACCGGCGACAGCGCTTTGTAAGTACGGCGCAGATACCCCAGCGTCACGTATCCAAGCATATCTTCTTCCTCCGCATTTCGGCCGGTGTGTGTTCTCGGCGACCTTTGTTCAATGTCGATCAACAAATGATAATACGCCAGTTCGAAGCCTTGTCCGCCATTGACATTGACGCGTACGCCGGGCTCGTCGATGGCAGCGTTTCGAATCGAAGCCTGTTGGCACATTGTCTGAACCTGCCTCGTTACTTATTGCCGCTTTTGCCTGAATTCTCGACTCCCCTTACGCATGGCCAGCCTGGTATAAAGTAGTCTCAACAAGGAGATCGCAGATGGGACGTTTCGCATGGCTACTACTCGGAGTGATTTGCATGGCTGGAGCGGACGCAGGCACCAGGAGTGAGAAGGCAGCCTGTGCCAAGGTCAAGCAGCAAATCCGTACGATCGAGGCGAAAATGCGATCCGGCTATACCCGGGCTCAGGGGGAGAAGTACGAAGCCAGGCTTAGAGAGTTGCGCGCTGAGAGATATCATCTCTGTCGATAGTCACGCCTCTATTACCGCGCCAGTATCACCTGGATGGAGTTTGCAATAGCCCTGCCAGCATCTCCATATCGCCGGCGTGTCGCGCGCGCATGACCGGATCATCCGCCGTGATATTCATTGCGCGCAGCGTCTTGCGGACAATGACGCCCGACTCAGCATCGATATCGAAGTCGACAATATTGAGACAGCACGTTGCCTGATCGAACAGACCAAATGCACTTAAGCCGGTCCCGGTAATATAACCGAGCGCAGCGGCATTGGTGCCTCCATGCGCAAAGACCGCAAGATCATGCCAGGACTCATCGGCCAGCAATGAATCTATGGCCCGACAGATCCTCGCGTAGAACGCTGCGTAATTCTCGCCGCCCAGGAACCGGGCGTCGGGGTCCGCCGCACGCCAATGCGAAAAAGCTACATCTGCAGTTACATCGTAATCGAGTGGCGCCGCACTATTCATCGCGCGAATCTCCTCCAGAGCCGGATAATCTTCCAGCTCGATTGGACGATCACCGAGAATTGCCGCTCCGGTTTGTCGTGTTCGCATGAGCCCGGAACAAACGGTGCGGTCAACCGCGACACCCGCAAACAAGTCAGCCATCGCCTGCGCCTGGGCACGCCCGCGCGCATTGAGTTCGACCACGTCCGGATCTGGCACCCAATCACCATCACCATCTATGTAGTCGACTGCTCCGTGGCGAAACAGGTACAAGCGGCGACGCCTTGCCCCGTCCATTGCCCTGGGTCTTCGCATGGCTGTCATTTCAATGGCCACGCCCGGTATTCACAACATTCAATATCGCATCACCTGTGGCAAGAGCAGCAAATTTTCCTTGATCTGTAGCACTGCCGCTGTCGCGCGGCTCCAGATCCTGCGAGGCGTTCGCCATCCCTGATTGACGCGCCCGGCGACCGGACCTGCCTTTAGTCCTGATTCCTGCACAAGCTGCTCAATCGATATCTCTGCCCGCCGGGCCCTTGTCCCGAACAAAATAACCAGGCTTGTGAACCAGACTGCTGTTATTCGTTGCATGCATTCATCGCGATTGCTGAAGCACTTTGACAGCATAATCGAGCACCTCGCAAGTGACAATGCCCCGCGACTGAAGCGGACCGAGACGATCAACACGGCATGCCAGCTACTTGATCTGGCTCCCAATGGCCGCAGCGAGGACGGCCTGAAAAACACGATGGAGTGGCTGCGATTCCACGCCTACGTGCCTACGCGGGGAAAAAGTCGATCGGCTTGGTGGTCGTAATCGCCTCAACGTCTTTCGCCTCGAATCGAAACATCCTGATGCGCTGTACGAGTTTGCGTTCAAGTTCCGCGTCGCCGAGTT
>Ga0255052_10000348_pt1 | contig 37380 bp, 32 predicted proteins | sample JV7_2_21_MG_FD_188632 | JGI IMG/M metagenome (GOLD analysis project Ga0255052, IMG submission 188632) | Seawater microbial communities from Jervis Inlet, British Columbia, Canada - JV7_2_21 | ecosystem: Environmental > Aquatic > Marine > Inlet | place: Canada: British Columbia | collected...
TCATTTGCACGTCTTATGGCCTCGCGCTTAAACTCAGCGCTATAACGTTTTCTTCGGGTCATGCCACACCTCCCAAGGCTATTATCGCCTTAAATCAAGGTGTCCACGAAACCAGAGGAAGACCACAGAGCGGACACTCGAATCACCACACAATGCCTCGCCACTGAATGACGTGTTCTCGGTTAAATCAGCTATGCAATTGATGCTCTACTCCGACGACAGATGACATCTACGGTATTAGGAGATCAACTTATGTTCGCCGGGTTCGCGATTGCGGGCGGTGCGTTTGTGACAGTGGTGTTTCTACATATTCGGCTGAAGCACTATGTTGCGAAAGAAAAAGTGCGTGCAATTGAGGATACTTCACTCCTTTGGCCACCCGGTGTCCTACCGGCAAAGATAGCCCTCAACGAAAAAGGATCTCGGTTGCGCCGATATAGCCATGTGTCAGCTGCGATCTTGCTAATAGCGATCGGCATCGCAGCAAACGACAGCGCGTCGTCTAGCTTGAGTATTGTTTTGTTCGCGACCGTGGCGGTTTCGTTTCTGGCAACCTCGTTTTTCAAATCTCGCCTGAAACACCATATATCAAGGGAAAATATTCACGCTATCGAGGACGTTTCAACCCTTTGGAAATTCAGCTGGCCACCAAAGATCGTCCTTAACGAGAAGGGGCTTCGGCTGCTCCGATATATTAGGGCGGTAGCTACCATATTTTTTATTGGAATCAGCATTGTGTTCATCGGGATAGTCATATATGGGGTGCCCGATTGACCATTATCAACGGTCTGCTTCTGGCCGGAAGCCGCCTCCCAGGCAATTCAGGCTATAATTTCTGCTGCTAACCCAAAGCCGTCGGTGGCGAATGACGGGAAATGTAATGAGAGCACCAATATCCGTTTGCGTCGCGCGAGAGCGTTCAGGCGGTGCAAGTAATGGGTAAGACCAAACCTGGTGACGGCGGCTGGTATCTGGGTGACACGGTGAAGGATGCCGACCTCCTTGAAGCTTCCGAAAGGGTGTTCGAGCTTGTCGAAGACGATGATGTTGATCCCCGGGAGCTGATGAAGGCTCAGGAGGAGTTCCAGGCGCTGCTTGAGAAGAAGCGCTCTGGGGAAAAGACAGACTAACTGAACGTCCGCAATTGGCCGTAAGCAGACCACCTCACTTAGTAACAGCAAACGACCGCTTCCAAGGACAAGCAGACGTTCAGGCCATGCTGTCTAGTGAACGCTGGCAGGAAACCCGGGCCAATCCGGAGGAATTTCCAGATTGTGCGGTAGCTGCAACCGCAGCGTTACCTCTTTTTCCCTATTGCTCAAGTACGACTCCGCAGAGTCGCGCACGCAGTTCATTTCGGGGCCAAGCTCGATGTCGTCGTCGACCCTGTCTTCGATCTGATAACCGCAAGTCGGTACCGCGATGCCGTCAGGCCGCCTGAACATCCAGCGATCCAGGTAGTCCTTCTCGATACGGTAACCACCTTCGTGCACCAGGCGATGATGTCGGCTGCACAGGAGCATCAGGTTCCCTAGATCGGTCTCGCCACCGGCCGACCAGTGTTTGATGTGGTGGGCATCGACGAAGCGCTTGTTCGTGCAACCCGGGAACCGGCAACCCTTGTCTCTTGACCAGAGCGCACGCTTGATTGCGGCAGGAATGATTCGGGTCTTGCGACCGACGCTCAGCGGTTCTCCATCGGCGTCCTCGAAGATGACGATCTTGTCACTATCACAGGCGATGCGTTTCACTGACTCCAGCGGCAGGCCAGATCGGCCTTTACCATCACTCAGGGCCGACTGATCGACGTGCACGGTTACCTGGTAGTCCGGCGTGGCTCCGGTTACCTCACGATTGCCACAAAGATAATCTCTCACTATCGCCACCAACGCATCAGCCTGGCGTGCCGACCAGGACTCCTCGGCAAACTCCGGGCCCGATGCATCATCGCGAGCACGGTCGAGGGCCCTATCGATCAGTTCACCGGCTTCGAGCGGCAGTTCCACGATAATACTCATCGTGCCTCGCTCCGGATCCCGGCTCAGGCGAAGTGCACGATTTGCATGTGCCCTGTTGGCATCGGTAACAGAATCCGCTGTGCCGCATCGCAACTCCCGGCAACGTTCCTCGACCCGGGCCGCGGTCATCTTCAGCGCAATGGCAAGTAAGTCCTCTTCGTTGCCCCGATTTGCGACCCGTATCATCGCGCGCACTTTTGAATACGACAATTGTCCTGACTGGAAAGCCGCTGAAATTTCCGGCAACACCTTTATCGCATGCGCGACGCGAACCTTTTCCCTCGCGGCACTCGCTCTCAGATCGCAACGCCAGTGCAACCAGTCGGCGCAGTTCAGGAATCCCCACTTGAGCCAACCCGCGCGCTCGTCGAACTGGCGGATCAGCACCAGAAGTTCGTAAGTGGCGGCGTTGATGCGGGTGGATAGCGAGACGATGGCTCGGTCCAGATCATCGATGTCGGGTAGGGGTCGGGTCGGGTTCATGGCACTTCCCTGCGAAGTGAAAAGACCCTGTAATTATATACAGTTATATATCAATAATCAATTGATATTCAATAGGTTACGAAGCACTACTTGCCGGATTGATATCCGACCGGCACCAGCGTGTGGCCGCGGTGCTCCGTACGGTCGTGAGCCAGGTACGGCAGCAGGACCTCGAAGATTTCTCCCGCTTCATGACGATGTTTCAGGTCAATCCAGTACTCCGGCGTCAACAGATCGTCGTGATGGTCGAGAAACGCTTGCTTCGCGTGCGACTTGAAGCCGAGGAAGTCGATAAACTGCTCTGGAAAAATATCGTGCGGCCCAACGTAGAACCAGGCCCCGGCGCGCATCTCGTCAACGTCGTCCTGCGGGTCCGGCATACGGCGGAAGTTGCAGTCCGTTACCAGGCACAGTTCATCGTAGTCATAGAAAATCACGCGGCCGTTACGCGTAACGCCGAAGTTTTTCAGCAACAGGTCGCCGGCGAAAATATTACTAAGCGCCAGGTCCTTGATCGACTGGCCGTATTCGATCGCAGCCGCTGTTGCCTGTTCGTCGCTGGCCGACCGGAGGTACAAATTCAGCGGTACCATGCGTCGCTCGATATAGGCATGCTCGATAACCAGGTCATCATTGTCTATACGGCAAGCGATGCCGCATTCGGCCAGCAAGTCGTCGAGCAACGGCTGCTGGAACCTCCGCCGCGGGAACCGCAGGCGTCGGAACTCCTGTGCATCCACGAGCCTGCCCGCGCGATCTCGTTTGAACACGAGTTCGTATTTCTTCATCACGTCTTCACGGCTGCCGGTTTTCGGATAGGCAAAATGATCGCGGATGACTTTGAACACGACGTCGTAGGACGGTAGTGTGAATACCTCCATCACCATGCCCTTGACGCCGCGGGCGCGCTCGAACAGATCGTTCGATGTCTCCAGGTGCTGAAAGAACGACCGGTAGCGTTCAGTCTTACCCTGCTTCGCGCGACCGAGTGCCGTGTAGATCTCGTCCATAGGTTTGCGTGGCATCAATCGCTGCAGGAATCCGACGGTTGCGCCGACATGGGAGAGGTCGACGTGGAAGTAAGAGCGTGCAAAGCTGAATAGCATGCTGACGTCAATTGTTGAGACAATCACGGCATCCGCGACGATGCCATCGTCTGCATTGCGCAGCGCGATAACGAACGGTGCTACCCAGTCTTCGCCGCCGATGCGGCCGACGATGAATGCGCGGGTTGCGCGATAGAAGACAGGCCTCAGCAGTTCGACGACTTCGATGTCGCGGTGCGCCGCGCGCGACTTGCGATAGGCATCTAGCTCTGCAGCGATAAATCGTATCGCGTTGTCGCGATCGCGGTATGGAATGCCAAACCTGAAATCTGACAGTACCTGGTCTACCAGCAGATCCAGCGCACCACGGTTGAAATAGGTGCGCACGTCGTTTTCGTCGAGCGGTTTCTCTTCGACCAGCACGTCCGCTGCAAGAAACTCGACGTCCGGGTCGACGCCGACTGTCTTGAAGACGCGTCGACTGACGGAACTGAAAAACGTCTTGAAAAATGCGTTGTCCGGGTACGCTCGTATGCTCTCGGCATACTCCCGTTTGACGGCTGACCAGAATGCACGGTCAGTGTTGTCGGTATCGATGCTGGCGCCGAGGTTGGCGATCGCGTGCGACACCGAGCGGTCGTAGAGCTCTATACGCTCTACCGCGTCGCGCCGGTTCTGCTGCCAGTCGCGTGTCTCGAAGCACCCCGCGGCCCGCCGTGTGATCTCGCGAAAGTCGTCGTTATATTGGACGAATGCCGCGACAAGTTGGTGTGCTACCGCCGTTGCTACATCGGGCGAATACGCCGGATCCTGCATTTTCTTACATATTCGAGATCATGGCGTCGCCGAATTCACTGCACTTGACCTTGGTCGCACCCTCCATCAGGCGTGCGAAATCATAAGTGACCTTCTTCTGCCCGATGGTCGCGTCCATGCTGCTGATAATGGCATCCGCAGCCTCGGTCCAGCCCATGTAGCGCAACATCATCTCGCCGGAGAGAACCAGGGAACCTGGATTGACTACGTCCTTGTTCGCGTACTTGGGCGCGGTGCCATGCGTTGCTTCGAAAACGGCATGACCGCTCATGTAGTTGACGTTGCCGCCCGGCGCTATGCCGATGCCACCAACCTGGGCGGCCAGAGCGTCTGAGAGATAGTCGCCGTTGAGATTCATTGTCGCGATGACATCGAACTCTTTCGGCCGGGTCAGAACCTGCTGCAACGTGATGTCGGCGATCGCATCCTTGACGAGGACCTTGCCGCTTTCGAGTGCGGCATCCTGCTCGGCGTTGGCAGTGTCAGCGCCTTTCTCGGCCTTGGTGCGTTCCCACTGATCCCAGGTGTAGGTGTGATCGGCGTACTCTCGTTCGGCCAACTCGTATCCCCAGTTGCGGAATGCGCCTTCCGTGAACTTCATGATGTTGCCCTTGTGCACGAAAGTCAGGCTCTTGCGACCGTTCGCGATGGCATAGTCGAGCGCCGCACGCACGAGGCGTTCCGTGCCTTCCTGAGAGATGGGCTTCAGCCCGACGCCACAGCTGTCTGGGAAGCGAATCTTGCTGAACTCGGCCGGGAAGTTCTCCTTGAAAAGCTCGAGGAACTTCGCATTAGCTTCGGAGCCGCGTTCGAACTCGATGCCCGCGTAGATGTCTTCCGTGTTCTCGCGGAAGATGACCATGTCGACGTTGCTGGGGTCGCGGACCGGTGATGGCACACCGCTGAACCAACGTACCGGCCGCAGGCAGACGTACAGGTCGAGCAACTGCCGCAGCGCGACATTTAATGAACGAATGCCGCCGCCGATGGGCGTGGTCAGCGGTCCCTTGATCGAAATGAGGTAGTCGCGGCAGGCCTGTACCGATTCATCGGGTAGCCAGCTGTCGAAAAGGTCGAAGGATTTCTGTCCGGCATAGATCTCCATCCAGTGAATCTTGCGCTTGCCGCCGTAGGCTTTGTCAACAGCCGCGTCGAGGACGCGAACCGTTGCGCGCCAGATATCAGGACCCGTGCCATCGCCTTCGATAAACGGCAGGATCGGGTTGTCCGGTATCTGCAATTTGCCGTTCTCGATCGTGATCCTGGCACCACCCTCGGGCGGTGTCGGTGCTGCGTCAGCCATAGTGTGCTCCGATTTTTCTGTTTGTTCGTGCCGGGGTGCGGCGGGGGCGCATATTATGAGGGATTTGTCCGCGAGTCCCAAGGGATTACGGTGATGAATTAGTCGAATATCGCCGCATAATGAGATCGACGCAGAACAGGACAATAAATATGAGTTTCCGACCATGAATCGCCTGGTATCTGGCTGGCATCCAGCTATCCTTGCTGCCGTTCTGGCGATGCCTGCCAACGTCGCTGCACAGGAGACGACGCCGGTTCCGGGTGCTGCGCCACCAGACAGACCACGAGTAGGTCTGGTACTGGGCGGCGGCGGTGCCCGCGGCGCCGCGCACATCGGCGTTCTGCGTGAGCTCGAGCGACTGCATATCCCGATTGACGCGATCGCCGGGACGAGCATGGGCGCGATCGTCGGCGGTCTCTATGCCTCGGGGAAAAGCCCCGCCGAGCTCGAGCAGATCGTCGCCAGCACGGATTGGGCAGACGGGCTGTCCGACGAGCCAGACCGCAGCGACCTGCGCCTGCGGCGCAAGCAGGACGAGCAGCATTACCCTATCAATCTGGACCTGGGGCTGCATCGTGGCGAGCTCAAGCTGCCCCTGGGCCTGGTGCAGGGCCAGAAGCTGGACCTGATCCTGCGCGAGTTAACCGTCGACGTCTCGCATATCCGCGACTTCGATCAATTGCCGATTCCGTTTCGCGCCATTGCCGCGAACATCGAAACGGGGGAACGGCATGTCCTGGGCCAAGGCGATCTCGCGACGGCGATACGGGCAAGCATGTCCGTGCCCGGTGTTCTTTCGCCAGCTCGTGTCGATGGGCACTTGCTGGTGGATGGCGGGCTCGTAGGCAACTTGCCGATCGACGTCATACGCGAGATGGATGTCGATGTGATTATCGCCGTCGATGTCGAGTTTCCGTTGTACGCGGCGGATGATCTCGAATCCGCCATAGCGATATCAGAACAGATGCTCACGATCCTGATTCGCAATGAAACCGTGCGTCAGATCGAGTCACTGGGCGCAGGCGACGTACTGATACGGCCGCAAATCGGTAATTACGGTTCCGCGAACTTCGCGGATATCCTGACGACAATCGAGCCCGGCGCGGTCGCCGCGCGTGACGCGGAGCCACACCTGCAAGTGCTCGCCGTTGATGAAGACGCCTATGCCGCGTGGCGCGAAAAACACAGGACACGGCAAGCGGTTGAGGGTGATCTCGCGTTTGTCCGGGTTGAGCACGACAGCAATCTCGCCACCGACGTCATCGAATCGCGCCTCGGTGTGTCGGCCGGTGACCCGATTGATGCGCAGCGACTATCGGCTGAGGCGAGGCGGATGCACGGACTGAACGTGTTCGAGAAGGTCAACTACCGGCTCGCCGAAGAGAACGGTGAGACGGGCGTCGTATTCGACGCTCGCGCGAAATCCTGGGGTCCGAATTTTCTCCGCTTCGGGGTGTCGCTGGAGGACGACTTCGAGGGGGCGACGACATTCGATCTGCGGGCCCGGTTAATCCGGCCGGCGGTCAATCGTTATGGTGGCGAGTGGCGTGCCGATCTGCGCGTCGGCACCGAACCACAACTATTCAGCGAGTTCTACCAGCCGTTCCGACTTGACCAGCGCTTTTTTGCAGCACCCTATGTCGACTTCGACCAATCGAATGTCAATCTCTTTGCCGGGCAGGATATCGTCGCGAGGCTGAGGCTTACTGAGCTTACCGGCGGCATTGATCTGGGAGCGGAGATCGGCAATATCGGCGAGTTTCGCCTGGGCGCGTTTCGTGGCATCGGCGAAGCTCCTGTCATCGTCGGCGACCCGTCCATTTCCGACCCTGATTTCGAAACGGGCGGGCTGCGGGCCAGGATGCGATTCGACACTCTCGACGCTCCGTGGTTTCCACGGCGTGGACTGCGTGCCGATATCGAGTGGCGTCAATCGCTCCCCGGGTTCGGCGCGGATCACCGCTACGATACGATTGAATTCGAAATTGAGGCTGTTGCTTCCCGGGGCAAGAGCACGTTCGGTTTTGGCATCGATTACTCGACGACTCTGAGCTTTGACGGTGCGCTGCAGGATCTGTTCCGACTCGGCGGTTTTCAACGGCTGTCCGGTTTCGAAACCGGTGCGATAAGCGGCCCGCACGCCGCGGTGGCAAAGCTGATGTTCTATCGACGCATCGGGACTTCGGCCGGCGGACTTTTCGAGGTACCGTCTTACATTGGCGCTTCGGTCGAGGCTGGCAACATCTGGCAGTCGAGGTCAGACATGTCGTTCAGCTCAATGCTGATACATGGAAGCCTGTTCCTGGGGATGGACACCTACATCGGGCCGGTGATCCTCGGTGCGGGCGCTGGTCAGAACGGATACAGCAATTTCTACCTGTTTATCGGCGCGCCACCGCAACGCTAGACCATTTACCGGGAGACCTTCTCGAGGATCTGGGTGGGCGTGTCGCTACTGCGGTAAAAGCCGTGCCGGGTCGCCATGCTTTGAAATGCCCGGTCCCTCTCGGCCTCGCTCGGGTACCAGTGCAGCCGCTCCCAATCGTCGCCGATGATCGTCCGGAACGTGTCTGAAGGTGGCAACGTCACGCGAATGCCGTAGCAGCGTTCAGCGTCAACAATGTCCGGATCAATGAGGTTGTGCGAGTGGCAGTAAGTCATTTGCGGGTGCTTCGGGAAAGGCGCGAGTATACAGAATCTCCCGCGGCTGATTCATGGTTGACGGCTACGCTCCGACGCACCCTCACGGTCCTCCCAGCCGAGTAGCACCCTCGTCACAAACAAGTAGGGCGGCTTGACGGTTCGCGACCAGATTCGGGACGGCAGCGAAGGCCGCGCAAGAATGGCGCGTTCACGATTAGTCAGCGCTGCCGGACAGTATGTTCGCTTGTGCTTGAGCAGGTGCCGGAGGTCGTCGTATGCCAGTAAGCGAAACAGCCGGCCGCGTCGCGGCGAGTGCCAGGCGAGCTGAAAATCGATAATGGCAGGCTCACCGCCAGGCGTCACGAGCAGGTTGGGTTCCTTGGCCAGGTCATTGTGCACGACATCGCGCGCGTGCAGCCCGCGCAACAGCCTCGCCGCGCGACTGAAATAGGCTGGCCGGTCCGGTCTCGCCCGATGCAGCGGCAGGCCATCAATAAAGCTGCGCTCGAGGCGCAGGCCGTCTGTCGCGATAAAATGTGGCACGCCGTCGAACCCGTCCAGAGCGGCCAGCGCCCGGGCCTCGCGGCGCAGCAGGAGCCGCGCAAGCCACCGCAGCCAGCCGCGTGCAGTGGTCGCGTCCCGGACGATGCGAGGCTCCGCAGCGACGAATTCGCGGCGAACTTCGCCAAACAGGTCCTTTTTCAGCAATTCGGAGTCGCGCATGATAGTGCCGGTGACAAGCCGCACCTGGTCAGCAAGTGCTGGCGGTGCATCGATTAATTACCGAGAATACATCAGCTAAGTCCACGGATATCCCAGTGAGCGGCAAATCCGACGTACAGAAGCCGGGACGCGAGCGACCGCCGGCCGATTCATCAGGCGACTTCTTCAGCGTCGGCACGCCCCTGCATGCCGTTCGCGCCGGCTACGTGCGCCGTCGCGCGGACGACCTGCTGTACGAGGCCGTTGTGGCCGGGCGTTATTCCCACGTCATTGCCCCGGATCGTAGTGGCAAGTCCAGTCTGATCGCCGCGACTGCGGCCAGGCTGGAGGCGAATGGTTTCAATGTCGCGATCCTCGATCTGGATCAGATCGGTATCCGTGACGCAGGCAGCGATGCCGGCCGCTGGTATTACAGTGTTGCGTACCGAATATTGAGGCAGCTGCGCATTCGTCATGACTTGCAGTCCTGGTGGCAGGACAAGTCAGTTCTGGGGAACCGGCAACGCCTGCTCGAGTTCTACAACGAGATCGTGCTGCAGTTCGTGCAGGAACGCATCGTGATATTTGTCGATGGCATTCAGTGTATCGAACGCATGTCCGTCGGCGAGCAACTTCTATCGAGTATTCGTTCTGCGCACAACGCCCGCACGACGGATCCCGAATTTTCGCGTCTGACATTCGTATTGCTCGGCGAGTGCGATCCGGTGAGCCTGGTCGACGAGCCGGAATTGTCACCCTTCAACGTTACGCAATCGATTCCACTGCAGGACTTCACGCGCGATGATCTGAATCTGTTCGCGGCGGAACTGAACCTGGCGCCGGACAAAGCCGAACTCGCCCTCGACCGCATCTACTACTGGACTCGCGGTCAGCCCTACCTGACCCAGAAACTGGCACGCGCGACGGCCAGGGAGCGGCTGTCCGCAGATATTCAGGACAATGTTGACCGGATCGTCAGGCAGCAGCTGAGCGGCCGGGCTGCGCTGCGCAGCGAACCCCAGCTGAGTCATATTCATCGCGAACTGCTGCGTGACGAGAAGCAGAGTGAAGCGCTGCTGAATCTTTATGGCCGACTGCGCAAAGGCATCGAGGTCGCCACCGATTGGGGCTCGCCATTGCAGCGTCGCCTGATGGCCGTTGGTCTCCTCCGCGTGGACGACAACGGCGATCTGCGCGTTCGCAACCGCGTGTACGAAGCCGTGTTTACAGCGCGTTGGGCCAACGAGAACCTGCCGACGAGATGGCGTGTACCGCTCGTTGCGGTAGCCGCAATGTTGCTGATAGTCGCCGTACCGTTCTGGTACACGCAGTGGCTGCCAGCCCCCTATGTTGATGTATTGACGTCCCGGACAGTCGAGTTCGATATAGCCGAGAGTGCCTGGCGTAATTTTCGATCGTTCCCCGGCCACGCCGGCTCTGCCGATAATCTGTACCGGAATTTCCTGCAATCACGAGCGGCGATCGCTGGTGATCGCGAGGAGATCGAGACGATTGCCATGATGGCGGCCGACTTGCCTCAGGCGGGTACTCTGCCTGACGAATTGCACGCCGCATTCTGGGATCGTCGTGTTCGCGAAGCGACCCGGCACGAACAGCGCGATAGCGCGCTGATCGCGGCGCTGGAATCCCTGGTCCTGTCTACCCCGCAACGCCGACGCCTCGCTGCGATGCTGGTCGGCGATGACTATCCAATGCTGCTGGCGACGCTTGCTGCGGAGGAGGCCGGGGACGCGGTATTCGACCCTGACAACCTGCTATTGACGTCGACACAAGGGTCGCGGGTAATGCAGTGGTCGCTCACGCCGCAGGGATTGCAGCAATCCGAGCCGTGGACAATGACGGCACTGGAGGTTTCGCCGCTGGTGCGCCGCGTCATCGTGGATCGCGAAGGGCAAGTCAATCGAGTCGGTCTGACACTGAATATCAGCCACCCGCGGATGACCGACCTGCGCATCAAGGTCATTTCACCCTCGGGCCGTGCCGTGGAAATCGAAACCGGACTGGAACGTGCTTCGAGTAGCGAAGATATTCGAATTCCCGCCGCGCAGATGCGAGATCTGATCGGCGAGCAACTCAACGGCACATGGAGTCTTTCGGTACGTGACGAGGCGCTCGGTGTCGCCGGGCACCTGGTCGGCTGGAACCTGACGCTGAACTCACAGGGTGCTGTCGAGGATTTTCAGCGCGGTCTGCACATTCCGGACCCGGTCGAAAGAGATACGGACAACTTCTGGATCAGCGAGGATGGACGGTATGCGGTTGCGCGGGCGATGCAAAGCGATAGTGCACGCGTCTGGGACCTCGCATTCGCGAAACCGGTCCGCGCAATTGCCGTCGGGCAGAACGAAGCGCTGATCGGTCTGGACAATGGCGCGCGGCGGCTGGTTACTGCGACCCTTGAAACAGTCAGTGTGTGGGACACGGCCACGGGTGATCGAATTGCCGCGATGCAGGTCGGCGGTGGCAGCGTGACGTCACAACTGACGGCCGACGGGCTGCACCTGTTCGTGCAGCGAAGCAGCGATACCGATACACGTCTTGAGCTCTGGTCGCTGGAGGATGCCGCAGCAAAGGCGCAGCTTGATATTGCCGGGTCTCCCGCACTGGTTGCCCTCGATTCGGCCGGCACCCGGATTGCCGTGGCAGATTTCGATCGGGCTGTGCGCGTTTGGGACTTTCAAAGCGGTGAAATGCTGGCGCAACTCGACTTGCCATTGCAGCCGAGCGCGATCGAACTGGCGGCAGGCGGTCAGGTCCTCGGCGTGATTTACGGCGAGTCCGGCATGTCGTTGTGGAACATGGACCGACCGGCACTGCCGATGCTCGAGGAACGTGGTCCTGGTCACTGGCAACTGGCAATTTCGCCGTCAGGGACCAGTGTCGTCGCCGGGCGGCCACGCAGTGGTTATCAAATCTATCGCGCGAGTGATGGTCACCAGGTCGGGCCGACGCTTGGCGCCGGCGGCTCGACCGCAGGGTTGCTGCTGTTCAGCAGCGACGAGCGCGTCCTGCTTACCGGCGGACCGGAGAGTTCGGCGCGATTCTGGCGCGTACCGACCGACGTGGTTGCGGTTACAGAGGTGGAGCAGGCGGCGCACGCGAAATGGACGCCGTCCGGTGACGCTGTCGTAACCGCGACTCCGGACGCGTCCGGAATCGTCATCGGCGACCGCGGCGGTCACGTGCACCTGCTGCCTGCGGATGTCTCGGCAGAGGCGCTGGCGGCGGCGTTCGAGGATGTCAGCTTCCTCGGGCACGATGCCGCAATTCGACGCCTCGCGGTCAGTGCGGATGGCCGTGTCGTGGCCAGCGCGGCTACGGACGCCACAGTACGGGTGTGGGATCTTGGCGACGGCCGTCCGTTGCCCTGGATGGCGGACATGACGGGTGGTGCGATTCATGCGCTCGAGTTTTCTCCGGACGCGTCGATGCTCGCAGTACTTGGTGGTACGCAGGCCCTGATACTGGACACGCAGAGCGGGGATGTCGTGGTCGAATTCCAACCTGGTGAGATACACGGGAGCCTCGCGTTTGCCGATGAGAATCATGTCTACATCGGGAGCGAAAGCGGGGCCTTGCGCGTAATCGCAAGAGATACAGCCGGGACGTGGGGCATGCAACAGCTATGGCAGGGGAGTGCTGCCATCAAATTGTTGCGGGCCTCGCCCAGGGGGCAGTTTCTCGTGCTCGTCGATCAGAATGACCTGGCGCAGCAATTCAGCCTGGCTGAAGGTCGTGTCGGTACACTTTCGATCAATCTTCCGGATGCTGTCGAAGATGTCGCCTTCAATCCTGCGGGATCCCGCGTTTTCCTGCGCACGGCACGCTGGATTCAACGTGCCAGCTCATCGGCGAACGGCCTGATCTGGCTCGATGCCGTTTTCGGTCCGCGGGCGATGCATGGTGCGGGCATCATGGTCGGGGCAGGACCCGGCAATGACGTCTACGTACCGATCGCCCGCGCCGGTTCCGTCGGTCTGCGCAGGCTGCAGTTCCCGGCAAGCGAAGGTCCCGGTCTGTTCGGCAGCAAGGATGAGCTGTTGCACGAGTGGCGCACCAGGCTCGGTCTTGCTCCGGAGGGCGCTACACCGCCGGAGCAAACGGACGAACCGGCCGCTGCGGAACCATCCGGTTAGCGAAGATCTCCACGCAGGGCCCGAACCAGAATCTCGAGCTTCGCCGCGCTGACTTCTCCGGGCGGAACCGGCTCGCCAATGATGACCCGCACCCTGGCAAACAGCCTGCCGGGAATTTTTCGGACACCGCCGCCCTTGCTGCGACTGAACCAGCTGCCCCACAGATGTCCCAGCGCAACAGGTACGACCGGCACAGCTCTGCTTGCAATGACTTTCTCGACGCCGGGTCTGAATCGCTGAATCTCACCGTCCCGGGTGATGCCGCCTTCAGGGAAGATGCAGACGATGTTGCCCTTGGCCAGTTCCGCATCGACCTTATCGAAAGCCTCCATCATGAGTTGCTTGTCTTCCCTGGCTGATGCGATCGGAATCGCCTTCATGTTCTGGAAGAAAAATCGCAGCAGCGGCAATTTGAAAATCTTGTAGTACATCACGAAGCGCATCGGCCGGCGGATGGACGCGGCCAGGACGATGGGATCCATGTAGCTCACATGATTGCAGACCACTACGGCAGGACCTTCGTCGGGAACATTCTCGATGCCGCTCGGCCGAACCCGGTAGATGATATTGACGAAAATCCAGGCCAGGAAGCGCATCAGGAATTCGGGCATCAGAGAATAGATATAGACCGCGACCAGTGCATTGAGCAGTGCCAGTACAACGAATAGCTCAGGTATGGAAAAACCCATTCCTAGGACCGCCATCGAAAGTCCGAATGCGGTAACCATGAATATCGCGTTGAGGATGTTATTGGCGGCGATAATCCGGGACAGCTGTTTGCGCTCCGAATGCTGCTGTATCAACGCGTATAGCGGCACGCTGTAAAAACCGCCGAAGGCGCCGAGCAGTACGATGTCGATGAGGATGCGCCAGCTGCCCGGGCGGCCGAGAAACTCACCAACTGTTCCTATCGCGGCGCCGGCGGCAATGGGTTGGGCGAAATACAGGTCGATGGCAAAGATGCTCAGGCCGATGGACCCGAACGGGACGAGCCCGAGTTCGATGCGGTGTCCGGACATTCGCTCGCACAGCAACGAACCAATCCCCACGCCGACTGCGAATGCCACGAGCAGGCTAATCGTTATGGCTTCATTACCGTTGAGAATGATCAGTGTGTAGGCGGGCAGTTGCACGGTCATCGCCGAGCCGAAGAACCAGAACCAGGAGACGCCCAGAATGGAAAGGAACACGACCTTTTTTTCGCGGGCGTAGCCGACGATCCGCCAGGTTTCTGTCCACGCGTTCCAATTGATCGTTAGCTCGGGATCGACGGCGCGCGTTGTCGGAATACGGCGGCTCGCCAGATAGCCGAGAATTGCGAAACCGACAAGGCAGGCTCCGAGCAACATGTGCGACTCGGGACCCAGGGCCACAACGAGACCGCCAATGATGAGGCCGAGGATGATGGCAACATAGGTGCCGGCTTCTACGAGCGCATTGCCGCCGACGAGTTCTTCCGTCGCAAGTTGCTGTGGCAGGTACGCGTATTTGACCGGTCCGAACAGGGTCGATTGGCAACCCATCAGGAACAGCACGAACAGCAGAATGACATACGCCCCGGTGACGAGTGCGAGGGCCGCGATGATCATGAGCACCACTTCCAGCAGCTTGACGCGTCGCATGAGTATCGACTTCTCGTACTTGTCGGCCAGTTGACCCGATGTCGCCGAAAACAGGAAGAACGGCAGGATGAACAACATCGCGGCAACGTTCGCGAGTTCGCTGTGATCCATACCCGCGATAAGCACGCCCTGGAAGGTCACGAGTATGATCAGGCCCTGACGAAAAACGTTGTCGTTGAGGGCGCCGAGAAACTGCGTAATGAAGAAAGGGGCGAAGCGGCGTTGACCGAGTAACCTGAACTGGCTCTGATCCGACACGTTGTGGCGATTCCCCCCGGCGAAACCCGCCGCCACTATATCATCGACGAAAACTGCGAACTCGCGCCGCTTTCCGTGCTTGACTGCGATGATATGATCGCGAGTGCAGGACGCTGAAAAATCTACCATTTAGCCAATTTTGACCGAGAAATGACCTATACGCGACTAACAATCTGGATCGGAGTAGCGGCCTTACTCCCAGCTTGTGCTGAGCCGCCGCCGCCGCGCTCGGTCACCGAGTTCGTCGAGAATCCGATCGTGCTCGAGGCGGCGTTGGTGCGTTGCGCGCAGAATCGCAGGGAATCCCGCTACGAGGCCGAGTGCGTCAATGCGCGCGAGGCGAACAAGTTGGTTGCAGCCCGTGAGGAAGCGACACGACGCGCGGAATTCGAGAAACAGTCAGAGCGCAAGCGCGAGGCATTGCGTCGCACGCAGGAGGCAGCCGCGACCGCCCGGCGTCGTGCGGCTGAAGCAGCGCGCCGTCGCGAAGAGGCCGCCTACCTGGCGCAATTCGGCGAGCTGCCGCCTGGCGCCGATCCGAATGCCGCGGAATCGGATGTCGGAAATGCGCCAACGGCAGTCATTCCGGAGCCGGTTGAAGAGTCCGGGGCGGGAGAGACTACGGTATACAACGAGGCGCTGACCGAGCCTGCTGCAGATGCCGGCAATGCGCCCGCCGCCGAAACAGAAGCGCCGGAAGACCTCGACGAGATCCGCGAAGAACTCCGCCGGCGTAACGAAGAATAGTCGACATTGGAAGAGTGCCTAGGGACTGCTTCCTGTTGGCATGCTGCGTACGTGCAGGTCGCGCTGCGGGAAGGGAATCACGATATCGTCGGCCGCGAAAGACCTGTACACCGCACAATGCAGCTCGTGCTGCATGCGGCCCCGGTCTACCGGGCGGTCAATCCAGCACAGTAATTCAAAATCGAGGCTCGACTCCCCGAAACGTCTGAATCGGACACGCGGTGCGGGCTCCTTGCAGACTTCGTCGTGGTCGCTGGCGACGCTCTCGAGGGTTGCAATTACGGCGTCGATGTCCGAACCGTAGGCGACGCCGACGGCGATACGAATTCGGTGTCTCTGCGACGGCCCGCCGGCTTCATTGATGATTTTGGAATTGCCGATCAGGCCGTTCGGAATCGTAATTTCGACGTCGTCGCGGGTCAGGAGCCGCGTGCTACGCAAGCCAATGTGAGTCACGAGGCCGCGCTCGCCGGTATCGAGGATGATGAAGTCTCCAGTCTTGTAGGGCGCATCCGCGACGATCGAGACGCCGGCGAAGAGATTCGATAGCGTATCGCGTGCCGCAAAACTCAGCGCCAGACCGATGATTCCAGCCGAAGCCACCCAGGCTGTCAGATCGATACGCCAGGCAAGGAACAGGAAGTAGATGAACAGCGCGAACATCACGACCTTGATGACGTTCTGCAGCAATTGCAGCATGCCGGTCTGGACCAGCTTGCTGTCCTGGCGACTGCGCGCCACGTGCACACCGAGATCCGTCAGATTACGGAAGAAGTTGTACCAGACGATGGTCGCGATGGTCTTCAGGGCCGCGAGCGTAAAGACCTGCGCAGCGTCGGCGAGCTCAATGCGTTGCGTGGCAATACCCAATCCGACGAGCACGAACGAGACGAATATCGGCTTGTGAGAGAGTGCAACCAGCTTGTCGTCGAGTTCAGTCGACGAGCGCCGTGCGATACGACCGATCATGCGCGACAGAATCCACTCGGCAATCTTGCCGATGAGAACGAACGCCAGTGCGATGATGGCAGCTTGAACGTAGATGTTCGGGCCGAACAGTTCGGCCGTCTTTTCGATCTGCGCAGTGATCTCGTTCAATGCGGAACGTTAGTAGTTCGGGTCGTACGTCTCATTCGGCGGGTCGCCGGCATCGTCGGGTCCCGGCATGCCAAATGTCTGTACGCTCGATTCGGTCTCGCCCGAACTTGCGGGAGTGGTGCCGGCCGACATGCCGGGGGCCTTGGCAAGACGCGTGGTTTGTGCGGTCAGAATCTGTACGAATCGGTTCGCGATATCCGGTGCGATGTTGGGTGAGCTGGCGAATATTGTCTCCGGCGTCATGCTCGGCGAGCTGTAGAAAGCGACATTCGCCTTGCGATCCATCGTCACTCCGGCACCGGCCAGCGCGATGCCCGCGAAGATTCCTCGTGCACGCGAGTAAGACACGACTTCTGCCTGGAAGCGAATGTCCGTGGCACCTTCCACACTGCGACCGACGGGTCCCGCCGCGATAGAAGCATCCGCGCCGAGCGTGAGTTTGCCGTTGGCGATGTTATTGACGCCACGGCGGGTCTTGAATACCAGGATCACATCGGTCGACTGGACGCCGGCCTGAAAACCGAAGCTGCCACCGGTCAGCGTCACGAATGCCGGATTGCTCCAGGAGTTGTCGTCCTGCCGAACGACGAGAATGCCCTTGCCGCGTCGCGCGCCAAAACCGAAGCCGATTCGCACGACGTTCGGAACCACGGCGAGAGCGTAGGCCCGCGACAGCATGGCCGGCGGAATGCTTTGCTCCGGGATGCGGAGAAACTGGCCGAGTACGTCCGCCGCATCGGCGATACGTCCTTCTTCCTTGGTTGCCGCGCCCACCGGCAACGCGAACAACAAGACCACAACAGCCAGACAAGTCTGAATTCGCTTCATACGCATGATTAACGTCCAGATAGAGGAACGGGCGCGCGAACGCCGGTGTTCCATGAGTGCCCAAATCGCTCAGTGGCCCGATCATACGTCAAATCAGGGCCTTACTCACTGCCAAGGGGCTGTCAGCGGGTCAGAATCGGTGGCAATGGAACATCCAGCGACGCACATATTGCCCTGATCAATTCCGCTTCGGCGATGGTTATTTCGTCATCGTGGACGGCGACGAGCGTAATGGCCTCGAGCATCGCGCGCCGGCCCTTGCCGTTCATGGCTGCAAGCACATCGAGGCTGCGATCGAGCGTGCGCAGGGAGTAGTGCTCCCTGGAGCTGTATGTGTGACTATCAGCCCACTTGCCGAATTTCGCCTTGCCCGCGTCGAATGCGCGCTCGCTGCTTCCGTCATCGTCGTGGCCGTAATTCGCAAGTACTGCGAGCAGATCAACCGCCGCCCGGCGCAATTCGCGACGCCCGACGCGCGGTGCGCCCGACCGCCCCGACGGGTCGATCGCCTGGCCGAGATTCGTCCGCAGGACCCGGTAAAAGCAATACTCGTAGAGATCGACTTGGCCGTCGACATCGATCATGCGACTCGTAAGCTTGACGAGGTATTCGAGTTGCGCCTCCGGGCGAAGCTTGAGTGCCGGGAAAGCAATTTCCAGTAGCGGCAAGCGGTACTGCGGACTCGTGTCCGATAATTCGTTGTACAGGCGCCGGATGACCCGGCCGCGGTCGGCCCCGAGTTGTTCCTCGGCCAGCGACAATTGGCGCTCGCTCGATTCGCCGCTGCGATCGATGATCAGGGCGAAGACCAGCAGGAAGGCGAGTTCCGCCGAGTGTGCCGCGTCGTAGAGAGACTCCGGGATCGACTGTCGCAGCTGCTGTGCGAATGCGACGTGTTGCGGATCGGGATGTCCGGCGGAATCCACGAGTGATTGCGGCAGGTCCGTGGCAGTCGCGCGGGGTACGGCGCCCGTCGCGGCAGGCGCCATTGCCTGGACACGGTCTTCCGCCATCGTGTCGCTCAGGGATTTTTGTGTTACTACGGGGTAGTCGGACTTCTTGAAGGACGGGTCGAGCGCTCGAATTCGTTCCGTGAGCGGCGGGTGCGTTGCGAACAAGCCGACAAACCTCGCACCGCTGCCGAACAGCATGTGACTGACTTCCTCAGGGTCAGCTGCACTCAGATAGGACGCCTCGCTGTAGCCGCCGATCTTTTTCAATGCGCCCGCGATGCCATCGGGTTGCCGCGTGAATTGCACGGCGGACGCGTCTGCCAGGTACTCCCGTTGCCGTGACACGCCGGCCTTGATCATGCGGGCGAAGAACACCCCGATCCAGCCCAGCAATGCGATGCCGAGACCGATGAGCAGGATTGCGGCGCCGCCCTTGCCACGACGACTGGACGCAAAGCGGGCATGATGACCACCGCGCAGGATCAAACGGCCCATGAGGCCGAGTACCAGGATGCCGAAGAGGACGCCCATCAGCCGGATATTGAGGCGCATGTCGCCGTTGAGTATGTGGCTGAACTCATGGGCGATGACCCCCTGCAATTCATCGCGATCCAGCAATTCCAGGGTACCGCGCGTGACCGCGATGGCCGCGTCGCCGGGCGCAAAACCGGCAGCGAATGCGTTAATGCCGCTTTCCTCCTCCAGTACGTATATCTCCGGCACGGGTACGCCGGACGCGATTGCCATTTCCTCGATGACGTTCCTGAGTCGCCTGCGCAGCGGATCCTGCACGTTGGCCGGCACCAGCGTGCCACCCATATCCTGGGCAACGCGGCCACCGCCCGCGGACAGAATGCCGGTTTTGTAGATGCTGGCACCAACGATGAATAGCGTCGTCAGGAGGGCCGTGATGAGCAGCGGGACCGGATTGGCGGCGAGCATCCCGGGGAAGGAGTAGCGGTAGCCGTCCATCGATGTCCCGAACAGCGCGAAGCCCACTATCAATGTCACACCCAGCACGATGAGCGCCGTTGCGATGACATAGACGAACACGAGCCAGCGGGTGGCTCGTCTCGCCTGGTCCTGGGCGTCGAAAAAGTTCATTACCCGTCAGCCTTTACCGGAAGGTGTGTGTGGCGCGTCGGGATGACGGAGGATCAGGTGAAGGACACGTCCGGAACTTCGCGTTTTTCCTCTTCTTCAATCTCGAGGAAGCTCGCGAGTTGAAACTGGAACATGCCTGCGACGATGTTGTTCGGGAAATTCTCCGCCGAATTGTTGTAACTCAGTACCGAGTCATTGAACGCCTGTCGTGAGAAGGCAACCTTGTTTTCGGTACTGGCCAGCTCCTCCTGGAACTGCATCATATTTTGATTCGCCTTCAGATCGGGATAAGCTTCAGAAAGCGCAAACAAGCGCCCGAGCGCCGCACCCAGTGCGCCTTCCGAGGCGCCGAGTTTCTTGATTGCGGCGGCATTGGCCGGGTCAGCCTTGGCCGCATCGAGGCTCGATCGCGCGGCGTTGCGGGCATTAATGACGGCTTCGAGGGTTTCTCGCTCATGCTTCATGTAACCCTTGACCGCTTCGACGAGGTTCGGAATCAGGTCGTAACGCCGTGTCAACTGAACGTCGATCTGGGCAAACGCGTTCCTGACACGATTGCGTTCGTTGATCAATCGGTTGTAAATGCTGATTGCCCAGAAAACAGCCGCGGCGATGATCGCGAGGATTACCAGTAATGAAGTCACTGTCCCGCTCCTTGTCGAAGATTCGTGAAGGCAAGCATAACGCTCGCATGATCGTAACTCTAGGAATAGCAGCGTTTTTTTCGATTTCAAGCGCGGCCTGGGCAGATTGGCACAGGGACGCCAGGCCGAAGATGGGCACGGAAGTCAGCGTGTACTTCTGGCACGACGATGCGGCAGCGGGCGAGACTATCATCGAAGAGGTCTTCGCCGAAGTCGATCGTATCAATGAATTGATGAGTACCTATGTCGAGTCGAGTCGCATCTCGGAGATAAATCGAGATGCAGCCTCAGGGCCCGTTGTTGCCGGCGATGAGTTGTTCCAGTTGATTCGGCGGTCGCTCGATATTTCCGTGCTGACTAATGGTGCATTCGACATCACTTACGAAAGTGTTGGACAGCACTACGATTTCAGGGAACGCCAGCGACCCGATGAGGCAACGGTCAAGGCGGAGCGGCAGCACATCGATTACCAACTAATCGAGCTGGATAAGACGGCGGGCACGGTGCGTTTTCTCGAGGACGGCGTACGCATCAATCTTGGCGGCATCGCGAAAGGCTATGTTGTCGAACGAGGTGTGGATATTTTGCGGAACCATGGCGTCGAGAACGGCATCGTTACCGCGGGCGGGGACTCAAGATTGCTGGGCGACCGCCGCGACAGGCCCTGGGTAGTGGGTATACGCAATCCCAGGACGGACGGGCAGGTCGCAATATCGGTGCCGCTGGAGGACGAAGCCATATCGACGTCAGGCGACTACGAGCGCTACTTCGAGGAAGACGGTGTCCGCTACCATCACATTATCCGGCCGAGCTCGGGTCTGCCCGTAGAGGGTGTGCACAGCGCCACGGTTTTTGGCCCGGATGCGGTACTGACCGACGCGCTTTCGACCTCGGTATTCGTCATGGGCGTCGACAAGGGCCTGAAACTGATCGGCTGTCTGCCTGATTACGAGAGCATCGTAATCGATGCCGAGAGTCAGATCTTCTATTCGACCGGTCTCGAGGATCCGCAGTCCGCAGATGCCGGCACGGAATCGACGCTGCCGGTGCCCGACACCTGTTGATCGCGGCCCCTCCGCAAGTTGCAAAAATACCATCGATCTGTCGCTGAAAGGCGACGAATTTTCACTTTAAATTCAGCTTGATACACCTATCATAGGTTGTTCGCGAACGGGTCTCTGCAGAGGCCATTTTCGTGACCAGGCAGCGGGTACCGACGCGTACCTGACATTCTGGATGGGACGGCGATTTAACGTAATCTGTATCGATTACGGGAGTCGGCTGTCTGCTTTAAAGGCAAGGTGAGGCGTCGATTTGGGCTCGAATTCACCGCGATCCGCCGCGTGGCTCGCGGAAATTATGTTCAGGCGATTCGAGGTATATGTGACGATAATCACGGCCGCGTAAGGCCTTGACTGTCACCATCCCAAGTCGATCAACGGTGCGCGCCGGCTCTGGCAGTCGGGCGTCGTGTCCGTTTCGTGCGGCTGTCGGTGACGGGCGCATCGCGCCGGGAACGCAAGGAAGAAGCAACGCGGATAACACAAGGAATGAGAAGATGAAAATCAGGAATGTAGCAATCGGCCTCGTATTCAGCGTATTTGCAGCGAGCAGCCTGGCGTCGTCCGGCCTGGCAGGGCAACCCGCGCCGGATTTCGCGTTGAAGAGTTCTTCCGGAGAAAACCTGCGTCTGTCCGAGTATCGTGGCGACGTTGTCATGATCAATTTCTGGGCAACCTGGTGCGGTCCCTGCCGCCAGGAGATGCCGCTACTCGACGAATTATATTCGCGCTATCAGCGTGTCGGATTCAGTCTGCTTGGCGTCAATATCGACGACGATTCGCGCCGCGCCATGGACATGATCAATGAACTCGGCGTCAGCTTCCCGGTGTTGTTCGATTCCCGCAAGGAAGTCAGCCGGCTCTACAAAGTGGATGCCATGCCCGTCACCGTAATCGTTGATCGGGAAGGCAATGTTCGTCACGTACACCAGGGTTACAAACCCGGTTACGAGCAAAAATACCTCGATGAAATCCGATCGCTGTTGCGCGAGTAATTGCGAGCGGCCGGCAGGAGAGAAACCGTGACAAGAAAGCTACTGATCAGTCTCATTGCAGGGTTCGTGCTCGCGCTCGGTACAGCGGCACTCGGTACATCGGCGATAGCACAGGATGCTGCGCCGATGGATGCCGACGCGGCAATGGCTGACGCCATGGCCGCGGACGCAGACGCAGCCGAATCTCGTGACAAGTTCCGCCAGCTCGATCAGGACGTCCAGACGCTGAAGAAAGAGGTGCTGGATCTGAACCGTGACCTGTTCCTGCTCGAAGAGGAACTGCTGTTCCCGGCCAATTCGCAGGTTGCGTTCTTCATTTCCATGGACGTCGGCGAGTATTTCGAGCTGGACTCGATCAGTCTCAAGATCGACGGCAAAGAGGTCTCGAATTACCTGTACACGGAACGCGAAGTTGGCGCGTTACTGCGTGGGGGCGTGCATCGCGTTCACATGGCGAACCTCAAGACCGGTGATCACGAACTGGTCGCGATCTTCACGGGCGCGGGACCGCATACCCGGGACTACCGGCGCGGTGCGACGATGAACTTCAACAAGGGCATCGGCGCCAAGTACCTCGAACTCGAGATTACCGATCGCGTCAAGAAACAGCAGCCGGAATTTGTCATCAAGGAATGGGAGTGATCGTTGATCGATCGTCGCCCAATCATCGCTTGCTGTTTGTTGTTACTGGCACCCCTGTTGCCTACGGCGGCTGCGTTTGCGGCTAACGACGATCCCGAGCCGATAGTCGTCAAGGACGCGCACTACGGCGAGATTCTCTACTATTTCTACCAGGAAGATTACTTTCCGGCGATCGTGCGCCTGCTGGCAGCGCAGGAGCAGGCAAAGGTGGTGGACCATGCCGACGAAGCCGAGCTTCTGAAGGGTGGTCTGTATCTCTCCTATGGTCACCATCTCGAGGCAGCCGAGATATTCGAGCGCCTTCTCGCCGACAACGTCGACCAGGAAATACGTGACCGCACCTGGTTCTTCCTGGCCAAGATCTGGCGCCAGCGTGGCTATCTCGACAAGGCGCAACAGGCACTCGACAACATCGAAGGCGAACTGCCGAAGAACATCGAGCGTGAGGCGAAAATGCTGCAGGCCCAGCTGTTGATAGACGGCGGCGAGTACGATCGGGCAATCGCGCTGCTACAGGGCTGGAAAGGCAAGACAGAGTGGTCGCGATATGCACAATTCAATCTCGGCGTCGCGATGGTTCGCAGCGGTCGTATCGATGCTGCGGGCAGAATCCTCGCAGAGCTCGGCGACATCGACCCCTGGAACGAGGAGCTGACATCGCTGCGTGACAAGGCGAATCTCGCGTTGGGCTACGCGCTACTGCAGGATGAACAGCCGCGCGCCGCGAAAGAATATCTGCAACGCGTTCGCCTGGAAGGACCGTTCTCGAACAAGGCCCTGCTCGGCGTTGGCTGGGCCGATGCGGAGCTCGACAACTATGAGCGAGCGCTCGTCCCCTGGATGGAATTGCGCGGTCGCGACCTGTTGGATTCGGCGGTGCAGGAATCCATGCTGGCGATACCTTACGGTCTGGCACAGCTCGACTCGATCAGCCAGGCAGCCGATCATTACCTCAACGCAATCGAGGCCTTCTACGAAGAAACGAACCGTATCGACCGCACGATTTCCCATATCGAATCCGGCGAATTTTTCGACGATTTCGTGGCCGATGATCCTCTGGACAGCACGGGCTGGTACTGGCGCATGGAGCAACTGCCCGAAGGCCCGGAAGCGCGCTACCTTTTTCACCTGCTTGCAACGCACGAGTTCCAGGAAGGGCTAAAAAACTACCGTGACCTGAATTACCTGTGGAACAACCTCGACGACTGGATGGACAACATTCAGGTGTACGCGAACATGCTCGAAACAAGGCGGCTCGCGTACCAGGAGCGCTTGCCGGAAGTCGATGCCGCGCTGGAACGCGCGGACCTTGAAGGCATGGTTGACCGCAAGCTCGAATACGATTCGGTATTAAATGACATCGAACGCAGCAACGATTGGCTGGCGCTCGCCGATACGCACGAGTTCGAGATGTGGGGAGAGATCACGGGGCTCGAGAATACGCCGGCATTATCCGCGAACATCCCGGAAGCCAACGAGGTACGTAACAAGATCGAACTCCTGAAGGGCGTACTGCAGTGGGAGCTCGAGCAGCAGTTCAAGGACCGTTTGTGGCGTATCCGGAGAGACCTGCGCCAGACCGGCGAGGCTCTGGTGGAAACACAGCGCTCGCGACGTCAGGTCGACGATTCCATGCGCAAGCAACCGCTCGAATTCGAAGCGTTCAACGAGCGCGTCTACGGATTGGAACCACGAATCGAGGGCATGAAAATGAGAGTCGGCGATGCGATGGCCGACCAGAGGGCGTTCCTGCAGGCGATTGCAGTCGGCGAACTGCAGGCGCAGAAACAGCGCCTCGATATCTACACCGTCCAGGCACGTTTTGCGCTGGCGGCAATCTACGACCGCGCGGCAACGCTCGGTGATGCGTCAGTCCAGTGATGCGTTATCACCACATTCTGCCTCTCGCCGGCCTGGCACTGCTGCTGACCACTGTTGCAAGCGCGGACGTAAAGAAGAAAGACACGATCGAGAGCCTCGAGAATAAGACGGTCGAGCTCCGTAAGGGCAACGTCATTCTCAATAGCAACGACCTGGCGCGCGACAACTACCGCGCATTCCTCGAGCTGGTGTCGGACGATCCTGTGTTGCGGGCCGAAGCCATGCGACGCCTCGGCGATCTCGAACTCGAGGCGACCGAAGCACAGCAGCTCACGGAAAACATCGATGCGCTCGAGCAAGCGAGCTATGACAATGCCGTCAGTCTGTATCAGCAATTGCTCGAGGCTTATCCGGGCTATCGTCGTAACGACACGGTCCTGTATCAGCTGGCGAGAGCTTACGAGATTGGTGGCCGCAACGACGATGCACTGGTCGTGCTGAATGATCTCGTCGAGCAATTCCCCGACACGCCTCTCATCGACGAAGTCCAGTTCCGTCGTGGCGAGATGCTGTTCCTGCGCAAGAATTACAACGATGCGGAGCTCGCATACCAGGCCGTCGTCAAATACGGGGAAGGCTCACGCTTTTATGAGCAGTCGCTGTACAAGCTCGGCTGGTCGCAATTCAAACTTGCCTGGCATGACGACAGCCTGCAGCCGTTCTTCGACTTGCTGGATCGCAAGATCGGCGGAATCGAGCTCCAAGAAGGCGACGACCGGCTTGCGGCGCTTAGTCGTGCCGAGCAGGAAATGGTCGAGGATACGTTCCGCGTATTGTCGATCAGCTTTTCGTACATGCAGGGCGCGGGGAGCATCGACACGTTTCTCGATACGCGCGATCACCCCGAGTATGCATACGTCATCTACATGAATCTCGGCGACCTGTATCTTGAGAAGGAGCGATTCGTGGACGCGGCCGAGACCTACGAAGCATTCGTGGATCAGGATCCATTCCACGCGAAAGCGCCTCTGTTGCAGGTCGAAGTCATCGAAGCCTACAAGCGAGGTGGTTTTCCGAGCCTGGTGCTCGAAGGCAAAAAGGGCTTCGTCGAGCGCTACGGCATGGATGGCGAATTCTGGATTCGGAACCCGCGTGAGCAGAACAACGCGGTTGCGGCGCATCTCAAGGCCAATCTCAACGACCTGGCGCAGTACTATCATGCCGAGGCACAGAAGGACGGCAAGCGCAGCGACTACCAGGAAGCGGCTCGCTGGTATCGCAAGTACCTGGCCTACTTCCCCGGCGAACCCGATACGGCGAATACCAACTTCCTGCTGGCGGAAATCCTGTTCGAAAGTCACGACTTTGCCGAGGCGAAGACCGAATACGAACGCACGGCTTATGCCTACCCAATGCATGAAGAATCGGCCGAGGCCGGTTATGCCGCATTGCTTGCTTATCGCGAGCACGAGATGACACTGGAGGGCAGTGCACAAACAGAGTGGCACCAGGACTACCTCGATAGTGGACTCCGTTTCGCCGACACGTATCCGGAACATCCGGAGTCCGGCGCCGTATTGACCACGGTAGCCGAAGACCTGTTTGCCCAGAACCAGTTCGATCTCGCGATCGCCGTGGGTCAGGCCGTGATCGGCAAACAACCGCCGGTCGAGGCGCCCCTGCAGCGCACGGCGTGGACCGTCATTGCACATTCGCAGTTCGATCTCGAGAATTTCGTGGAAGCGGAGCAGGCTTACTACAGTCTGCGGACCGTGACGCCGCCGGACGATCCGCAGGCGACGCAGGACATCAAGGACCGCATCGCATCGTCGATCTACAAGCAGGGTGAGAAGGCCCGCGACGCAGGCGATCTCGAGACCGCTGTCACTCATTTCACACGACTCGGTCAGGCTGTTCCCGATTCGAATATCCGCGCGACGGCTGAGTACGATGCCGCGGCTGCCCTGATCACTATGGCTGCCTGGGGCCGGGCTACGGGCATGCTGGAGCAATACCGCCGCGATTACCCGGACAGCGAATTCGCTGACGACATCACGCAAAAGCTCGCGGTCACCTACATGGAAACCGGCCGCGGTACCGAGGCGGCGGCTGAGTTCGAGCGCATCGCGGTCACTGCCGGCACCACGGACGATGTGCGCCGGGAGGCCTTATGGAAGGCCGCCGAACTGTACGAAACAGGTGGCACCGCGGGCAGCGAAAAGCGGGTTCTCGAGAACATCATCGAGCGCTATCCGAACCCCTTGTCCGAATCGATCGAGGCCAGGTATCGGCTCTTACAGCTCGCGGAAGCCGAGGGCGATAGCGTGCAAGTGACGGCACGCCTGCAGGACCTCGTGGACACGGACGCAACCGCTGGTGCGCAGCGCTCGGATCGTACCCGCTACCTTGCGGCGACCGCGGCGATTCAGCTCGCAGAGCCGGTTCGCAAACGATTCGAAGTTGTAAAACTCACGCAGCCGCTTGCGGAGAGCATGAAGCTCAAGCGGAGCTTGATGGAGGATGTCATCGCGGCCTATACGGGCGCGGCCGAGTACGGTGTCGCGGAAGTGACCACGGAGTCCACCTATCGCCTCGCACAGGTATATGAATCCTTCGGTAGCGACGTCCTGGAATCGGAGCGGCCACAGAATCTCGATGCGGACGCGCTCGAGCAGTACGAGCTACTGCTCGAGGAGCAGGTTTTCCCGATCGAAGAAAAAGCCATCGACCTCTACAAGGCGAACACGGACCGGGCGCCGGACGGCGTCTGGGACGAGTGGGTCGAACTAAGTTTCAATCGGCTGGCAGGACTGCTGCCAGCCCGTTACGCGAAGATGGAGCGCAGCGAAGATGTGGTTACGGCACTCTACTGAGCGCAGGCTGTTGCGGCTGATCCTGCCGGGCCTCGCCCTGGTAATGGCCGGTTGTGGCTCGACAGGCCCTACCGCGCCCGAGCGTGGCGCGGCAAGTACCGGGACGCCCGGTGCGGCGGGAGTCGAAATTCCGGCGCAGGCGCAGACGATGTACGAGCAGGCTGTTGCCGTGATGGCATCCGGCGATTTTCTCGACGCGGAACTGCGCCTCAAGGAATTTTTGCTGCAGTTTCCGGGCTATCCCGGCGCGCATGTGAACCTCGCCATCATCCACGTCAATAATGAGGATGACGAGGCCGCCCGGGCCGCAATCGACGCCGCGCTGGTGATCAACCCCGAATACGCGCCGGCGCTGAACCAACACGGCATGCTACTTCGCAGAAATGGCAAATTCATCGAGGCAGAGGCCGCATATTTGAAGGCCGTCACAGCGAGCCCCGGCTATGCCTTGGCACACTACAACCTGGGTGTCCTCAACGAGCTGTATTTGCAGCGTCTGGATGTCGCACTGCAACATTTTGAGCGGTATTACGCGATCGTCGGCGATGACAAGCAGGTCGAGAAGTGGATTTCGGATCTGACTCGTCGCGTTGCGGCGAATCAGCGCACGGCAAACGTCGCGGAATGATGGGTATGAGAGCTGACACACGGAAGCTTTTCGGCGCCGGATTCATGCTTGCCACATTATTGGCAGCGTTTGCCGCGTTTTCGCAGGAATTACGGGACGAACTCGAACCGGCTGTGGATACATCGGCCGTACCGGATGAGGCCGCAGCGCCGGAGCCCGCGGTTGTCACAGCGGCAGGTGAACGTGACGAGATCGATCCGGCTGTGTCAACAGCGATGCTGGCACAGGATGTCACGCGACGCGAATCGTCGAGTGGCGTGATGGACGAGATTACCCTGGGGCGCAGCGAGATCACGGGCAACCAGGAACTGCCGAAGGTGCTGTACATCGTGCCCTGGCAGAAAGCGGACCCGGGCGACCTTATGGGTCGTCCCGTAAACACCTTGCTCGACGAGGTGCTGGCGCCGCTGGACCGGGAAGAATTTACGCGTCAGGTCGACTATTACGGCGACCTGTACGGTGAAGATGAGTAGAGGCGGCACCTGCCGTTTCGCTTGGGACTAGCAAGAACTGATTGATTTAAGAGGAGCAATCAAATGAGCACCATAGTGCGTTTTTTCCAGGATGGCGGTGCGTTCATGTACCCGATCCTGTTCGTATTCGCGATCGGAGTGGCAATTGCCGTCGAACGCTGGATGTATTTGACAATGTCAGGCGCTTCGAACCGCGCCCTTTGGAAGAAGATCGTGCCTTTTTTGAAGGCCGGCAATTTCCAGGAAGCGGCCGCACACACAGCAAAATCCAAAGCCGCAATCGGTTCGATCCTGACCTACGGACTCTATCGTGTGAAATCGGCGCGTCGTCGTGACGACATCGAGAAAGCCATGGAGGAGAGCCTCATGGAGGTGCTGCCGCGGCTGGAGAAGCGCACGCATTACCTCGCGACGCTCGCGAACATTGCGACGCTCCTCGGACTGCTCGGCACGATTATCGGCCTGATCCGCGCATTCACGGCAGTATCGAACGCCAATCCGGCTGACAAAGCGGATCTTCTGTCGGCGTCGATCTCGGTCGCGATGAACACGACGGCTTTCGGCCTGATGGTTGCTATCCCGCTGCTGTTGATTCATGCGCTGCTGCAGACGAAGACCAACCAGCTCGTGGACAGCCTCGAGATGGCCAGCGTCAAGTTCCTGAACGCAGTTACCGAGCGTCAGCTAAAGAGCTCCGGAGCGTAAACAATGTTGCGTAGCCGCAGATTAGGCCGTCATCACAATGAAGATACGGCCGAACTGAATATCACGGCATTCATGAACCTGATGGTGATCCTGGTTCCATTCCTGTTGATCACAGCGGTGTTCTCGCGTTTGGCGATTCTCGAACTGAATCTGCCAGGCTCCTCTAGCGAGCCCGCGGATCCGCAGGAGCAGACTTTCCAGCTGGAAGTCATTGTCAGGACCGACAAGATCGAAGTCGGCGACCGCAACCAGGGATTACTGGGTATCTACCCGAATTCCGACGACGGCTACGACTATGAAGCACTAAGTACGAAACTGTCCGAGCTCAAGGACCGCTATCCGCAAAAGACGGACGCAGCGATCCTGCTCGAACAGGACATTGCGTACGACACGCTCGTACAGGTCATGGACCGGGTTCGGATCGAGGAAGAGATCGATGAGATCGAAGAATCGATCGTCCGCTCCGACCTGTTCCCGGACATATCGATCGGTGATGCACCGGTTGCCGACGGAGGCGCCTAGAGATGGTTAAGTCAGCACGTGCCAAGCGCATGAGCAAGCACCACAAGCGCAACAAGGGCTCTGGTGCACTGAACCTCGTATCGCTGATGGACATATTCACGATCCTCGTGTTCTTCCTCCTGGTTAATTCCTCGGATGTGGAGACGCTGCCGAATACGAAGAACCTGCAATTACCGGAATCGATTGCCGAGGAGAAGGCCAAGGAAACGGTCGTCATCCTGATCGGCGAGCAGGACCTCATCGTGCAGGGCACACCGGTCGCGAAGATTGCCGATGTCATGGCCACGAAGGGTAACGACATTCCGGAATTGCGCGAGGCGCTGCTGTCGCAGAACGATCGCGTATTGCGGCGCGAGGCCAGTGAAGAAATCGCCAGTCGCGAGGTCACGATCATGGGTGACAAGGACATACCGTATCGATTGCTGAAGAAGGTCATGGCGACCTGCACTGAATCGGATTACGGGCAGATATCGCTCGCTGTTTTGCAGAAAAGCTCCGAGAAGCTCGACAGTCTGCAGGCAGCTCGTTAAGAGCGGCGTCAGGGAAGCGAGAGAGAATTAGGAGAAACGGCTTTGGATCTACCGTTTTACAGAGAATATGAGCTGCCGTGGACATCGGGTAGTGGCCAGGAAAGGAAATTCCAGCGCCTGCTCGGCATCGTGTTCCTCATTGTGTTTGTGCTCAGTGTCGTGTGGCCGTTTATTCCAACGCCAGAGCCCGATCCGATGGAGATCATCGAGATTCCGCCGCGCATAGCGCAATTGCTGCTGGAAGAAAAACCACTGCCGCCTCCGCCGCCACCCGAACCCGAACCCGAGGAACCAGAACCGGAGGATGAGCCGGAGCCGGAGCAGGTGGTCGAGACCGAGCCTGAGCCGGAACCCGTACCCGAGCCGGAACCCGAGCCCGATCGTACCGAGATAGCGCGCGAACAAGCCCAGGCCGCATTTATGCCGTTCGCCGAGGACCTTGCAGACCTCGTCGACAAGGAGCTGCTGGACACCGTGGACGACAGTAATCTGACGTCGTCTGTCGGAGAATCGCAGCGCAGTGAGCGCTCGATGATCACATCGAAAGTTGGCACCGCATCAGCCGGCATTAACACCGCAAGCATGAGCCGCAATACGGGCGGTAGCGGCATCGCCGGCCGCTCGACAACGCAGGTCGAAAGCCCGGTTGCCGGGCTGGCACAATCTGCAGGCGGCGCGCGACGTACCGGCACGAGCGGCAAGGCGTCGCGTTCGCGCGAGGAGATAGAACTCGTGTTCGACAAGAACAAGGGTGCGATTTTCGCGCTTTACAATCGGGCGCTGCGCGCCGATCCGATGCTCGAGGGCAAACTTGTCCTGAGGCTGACGATTGCGCCAACCGGAGAAGTGACGTTCTGCGAAATCGTATCGAGCGAACTCGGCAACCCCGAACTCGAGCGCAAGCTCGTTTTGAGGATCAAGCAGTTCCGCTTCGACGCGAGAGATGTCGAGCCCATTACGACGACCAAGCCAATCGATTTCTTCCCGGCCTAACGTCGTCCCGGCTTAGTACTCGTCGTGGCGTTTTAGCCACCCCATCGAGAAATCGAGCTCGTCCTCGTCACGCCCTTTGGCGACCAGGTCGAGCATCTGGTACGTCGCATTCAGGGGATCGAGGCCGCGCGAGAACGTCGAGTAGGTGTGGTAGACGTTGCCGTCGTCGTCCTTGACGAACGCACTCAGCCCTGGCATCTCCGGACCCAGCCAGCCGCCTTCCCGGTAGTTGTACATCGCATTGTGAGCATCGACTTGTTCCGGCGTGAACGACACGCCGAAGTCGTAATTGAAAGAGCTGCCGGCCGATGAATACCACGGGAATGACCAGCCCATGCGCTCGCGATACGCCAGCAGCTTCTGCAACGGGCCCCGCGATACGCAGACGAGTGCAACGTCACGAGCCTTCAGGTGAGGGGTCGCAGCGTCATATCCGTCCGCCCAGAACGAGCAGGATTTGCAGCCCTCATCCCAGTCCGGGTGATACATGAAGTGGTAAAGCAATAACTGCGAACACTCGCCGAACAGCTCGGCCAGCGATTTGATGCCGTCCTCACTTTCAAAGTCGTACTCTTCTTCGATCTTGCGCCAGGGCATCTCGCGACGCTTGCGCGCGAGTTCATCCCGGGCCATTTGCAGTGCCTTCTCGTCGTCGAGCAATTCTCTGCGCGCCGCCAGCCACTGTTTGTTGTCTACGATACTGGTCATTTCGTCGTCTCGCTTCTCAGCCCCACATATCGGGCATAATGCTCGCATCGGACGAGCAAATCGCGTCAAATATCCTCGCGGCTCGGCTGCAGCGCCTCGAATGCCTCGGGCTCATCGACAAGCTTTTACATCGAGCATCGGCGCCTGATGGCGGAATTGTTCGAATCGATGACCAGTAATAAGGATGAGACATGAGCTATACACGTATCGCAGTTGTCGGAGTGCTTTTCGTTCTGGCCTTTGGACACCAGGTGTCGGCCGAGGTCTCCATCAACGAATTGATCGAGGAAGCCGGGCTACGCGAGGGCGCCGTAGCATTACGCGACTTCGACGGCTGGCGCCCGCCGCAAAAGATCGTCGTGCGCGGCGCCGAGGATTTCGTCGCTGTCCTGCAGGCGGAGTTTCCCGACGTGCAACTGGTGCGTGTCGGTGCGGCCGATGAAATTCTGCAACAAGTCACGGATGCGGACGCAATCGTAGGTTTCTGCGGTGCCGAAGCTGTCGCCGCCGCAACGCAACTGGTGTGGGTACAAGTTGGCAGCGCGGGTGTCGAGCGATGCTTCGAGGCTGGAGCGATCGCTAGTGGCGACGTCATGTTAAGCAACATGCAAAAGATGTCTTCTCCTGCGATTGGCGAACATGCGATCGCGATGATGCTCAGCCTGACCCGCGGCCTGGTGCATCACAGCAGGATCATGCCGAACGGCCAGTGGAACCGGCGGGTCGGCGACGAAATCGGAATGGTGTCGTTAGACGGCAAGACAGTGCTCGTGGTCGGTCTGGGCGGCATCGGCACCGCCGCGGCGAAACGTGCGTCGGCGCTCGGTATGCGCGTGCTTGCAACCCGCAACAGTTCTCGTAGCGGACCGGACTTCGTCGACTACGTCGGCTTATCCGGAGAACTGCACGAGCTGGCGGCTCAAGCCGACGTCGTCATTAACGCGTTGCCGCTGACGCCAGCGACCGAGGGCATCTTCGACGACGCGTTCTTCGATGCGGCGAAGCCCGGCGTGTTCTTCATCAACGTCGCGCGCGGGCGTTCAGTGGTGACCGACGACCTGGTCGCGGCACTGCAGGACGGCAGGGTGGCCGGGGCAGGGCTCGATGTGACGGATCCCGAACCGTTACCGCCGGACCACCGGCTGTGGCAGATCCCGAACGTCGTCATCACGCCGCATATCGCCTGGTACGGCAGTGACGGCGAGAGGCAACGAGCCCTCGCGAGGGAGAATATACGGAGATTCATCGCCGGCGACGCATTGCTCAATGTCGTCGATCCTGTACAGCGTTATTGACGGCGGCGAACGCTAGCGGCAGATCTTCTTTCGTTTCCGCTTCAGCTTACTCAGTTTCGCCTCGTACTTTTCGCCCTGAGCACGCGTGTAGCCGGAGCGCATCCTGGCTTCGATGTCTCTGATTTCCTCTTTAACTTCGCTGCAGGCAAGCTTGTCGCAATTCGAGCGGGCGGTGCCTGCGGCAGGCGCCAGTAAGCAGGCGAGGGCGACGATCCATAGTCGTGTCATTACGTTCTCCTGAAAGTAACGCCGGTTATACTGCGGCGAGTCGCGACAGGCAGCCGTCAAAATTCGTGGAAAACACTCGGAATGCGGAGACCCCATGACTTGCACCGATGAGCCTGGCACATCGGCGGGCTTCCCGCCGATCGTGCGCGAGGACGCACGCGTTCTGATACTGGGCAGCTTGCCGAGCCAGGCGTCGCTGACGGCACACGAGTATTACGCGCATCCGCAAAACGCGTTCTGGGGAATCATGCGGGAGCTGACCGGTGCTGACGGGGAATACGCGACGCGATGTGAATCGTTAAGGAATGCGGGCGTCGCCGTGTGGGACGTGCTCGCCAGTTCCGTACGACCCGGCAGCATGGACGCCGACATTCGCCTGGACTCTGCCGTGCCTAACGACTTTGCAGCGTTCTTCTCTTCGCTACCGAGCCTTCGGTTGGTCTGCCACAACGGTAGGAAATCTGAGGGCATGTTCCGCCGATTCGTCAGGTTGCCGGACACTTACGCGGGGCTGAGATTTGAATCGCTGCCGTCGACGAGCCCCGCCTATGCATCACTGCCGTTCACCGAAAAGCTGCGCGTCTGGCGTGGCATAATCGAACCAGAACTGAACAGGAGGGACAGGCGATGATCGGATATGTGACGCTTGGTACGAATCACTACGAAGACGCGGCGAAATTCTACGACGCGCTATTCGGTGTCATCGGCGCCGCTCGCGTTCTCGAGGACGACACCTTCATCGCGTGGGGTACCAGTATGAGTACACCGGCCATTTCGATTGCCAAGCCGTTCGACGGCAAGCCTGCAACAGTCGGCAATGGCGTGATGGTCGCGATCGTCGTGGACTCTCCAGACAGGGTCAACGAAGTACATGCAAAAGCGCTGGAGCTCGGCGGCGCGGACGAGGGTGCTCCGGGTCTGCGAGGAGAGCAATTTTACGCTGGATATTTTCGCGACCTGGATGGCAACAAGCTGAACGCTTTTTGCATGATCGACGCGTGAGCCAATTGATGGGTCAGGCGACAGCCGAGTCAATCCTGCTGCCGATGCTCGGCATGATGCTGCTCACGCTTGTCGTCTGGGTCTATATGTATATCCAGCGAATCGGCTATTGCATCCGCAACAGGGTCCGGACGCAGGATCTGACAACGCCGGACAGGGTGGCAGAGTTGATACCGGCGCCAGTCAGTTATTCCGCCTACAACTTTCGCAATCTGCTCGAATTGCCCGCCCTGTTCTATGTGTTGTGCCTGTTCCTTTATGTCACGAGTTCGGTTGACGAGTGGCACCTGGTCGCGGCGTGGCTGTTTGTAGCATTACGCGTCGTGCACAGCGTCATCCATTGCACCGTGAACATCGTCATATGGCGGTTTTATGCTTATTTTGCGTCTGCGCTCGTGCTTTGGATCATGCTTGTGCGTGTCGTACTGCGAATCGCGCTGAGTTGAATTCGCCGTTTACCTGGCACTATCCCCGGCGCGATTAGTCGAAAACGTCCGTCTATTTGCAGAATCGTTCCCGCTGGTCGCTTGATGACCGCTTTCATCGGAACCAGCCATTCGCAAGACGGAAAATGTTACTTCGCGACCGTCGCAGAACGGCCAGAAGCGGTCCTTCGCGATCACTCTATCGGTGGCGCCAGGCGCTTGAGTTCTTCGAACCAATTGGCTACAACGTGAATCCGTGTTGCCGGGGGTTGGTCCGGTTGTTTCAGAAGGAAGAACCGCTGTGCATCCGGCGTCACGTCATACGACAGTTCCATCACATTGATATACGGGCCCTCGAAGATGACCCGCGGGATGCCGGCTTCGAATCCTGGATCGGTTTTAACCGGAACGCTCAACCATTGCTCTCCACGACGGTAGAAGATCTCGTCACCAACGGCCGACCAGCGGGGTTCCTCACCGTACCCTGCCGAGATCGTCCACTTCGCCTCCGTCGGCGGGTACGATTTCACGTAAATTTGGAACTGGCCGGATTCATCCGATGTGTAGGCAACGAAGCGGCCGTCCGGAGACACCGTGGCCCCCCACTCAGTAGCGGATGTACGAACAAATGGCTCGGGTTCCTCGGCCTCGCCCAACCGGGCAACCCAGATGTCCGAGCCCGTATCGAGATTTTGAAAAGCATCGAAAATAAGAAGGTCATCCGGTGTCCAGATGTAGGGAGTGATCCATCCGGCGAAGTCGGGCACCATTGGCAGTAGCTGACCGCCGTCTACTCCTTGTTGAAAGATCCCGCCCATGGTGCCTTGGTTCGAAGAATTCACGATCCCGAATGCGACACGCTGTCCGTCGGGATTCCAGATCGGCGCCGTTTTGTGGCCACCAACGGTCAGCCTTCTCGGCGGAGTGGCGCGCTCGAAGTCAAAGAGCCACACATCGGTTGTCGCTCCATTGATAAGGAGGGCAACCTGGGAGCCGTCCGGGGACAAGCGAAAGCTACCATAGCGCTGCGGCGGCAGCGGTATCGGTTCTTCTATGCCATTTCGATCCACCCAAACCGGCGTCGAGATTCCCATGTCTGTACCGGGAATATATGCTAACCATCCATCCGCCGAAAATGCCAACTGCGGGAACTGATTCCCCTCACGCCTCACGTCGTCGAGAACCGGAACAACCGGGCCGATTATAGAGTTCGTCACAAGATCGAATGGAACGGCCATAACGCCACTCGCAGCCGAATAGACGAGATGGCCAGAAGGCACGAAGTGTGGTGCGATGCCATGCTCGATCAATGGAATTATCTCGCCAGTCTCCGGTACGAAGAGCACAACGCTGCCTGACTTAGTGAGGAGTATTCCTGATCCATCGGGGAGAAATTTCGGGGAACTGAAACGTCCACTCAAGAGGACCTGCTTCTCCCCACCGTTGGCCGAGACCAGGCTGAGCTGCAAACCCTCCCGTTCTGCGAAGATGATCGTTTCGTCCGGGCCCCAGTCGGCCCCGTAAACGTTACCCGCTTCCGTTAGGGTCTGCGGCGTGCCGCCCTTTATGGAGACCTTCATTACCTGGGTCTGTGTCAGGAACCCAATCCACTTACCATCCGGAGAAAAGAACGGGCCGAAGGCCCCATCTGTACCGTCTAACGGTTGCGCCTCGAATTCATCCATCCGGCGAAGGTACAACTGGCTCGTGCCATCAAGATCGACAACATAGGCCAGATGCGTGCCATCCGGAGAAAGCGCCAGCGAACGACGCCCCACACCCAGCGGCGCCAGTTCGGCGAGTGCCAGCCGCCTGCCTTCTTTGAGTGTGATGACGGTGCGCTTTACCCCGCCGGACAAAGAAGCACTCTGTAACGATCTTGTGTTTGCGCGCTCGACCTCTTGCGCCGCCGGTACGATCTCCAGCAGATACCGATCGACAGCCAGAAACGCCACAGCCAACACCACCAATCCCAGTATGGCGTAATTGAGCCTTTGTGCTTTGACAGGAGTGGCCGACTCAGAGCGGACAACGTCCTTTTCGGACTTTATGCCCTC
>Ga0255052_10000349_pt1 | contig 37296 bp, 35 predicted proteins | sample JV7_2_21_MG_FD_188632 | JGI IMG/M metagenome (GOLD analysis project Ga0255052, IMG submission 188632) | Seawater microbial communities from Jervis Inlet, British Columbia, Canada - JV7_2_21 | ecosystem: Environmental > Aquatic > Marine > Inlet | place: Canada: British Columbia | collected...
ATTACCGCTATAGGGGCCAATTGTTTTAATCTTGCCTTTGTTATGCCTTTTTCCGGATATTATATTTACCGGTTACTGAGCTCTTATTCCGGTACAAACAACACCCGCAGGGTCTTTGCAGCCTGTGTTGCCGCATACGTCTCGCTTAACCTCGCCGCCTTTTTTACTGCTCTGGAATTCGGTGTTCAGCCTTTAATTGCACATAAACCAGACGGAACACCTTTATACGGGCCCTACCCTTTAAGCATAGCCGTACCCATAATGGCATTTGAACATCTTGCTTTTTTCGGATTTATAGAGGCGCTGGTCACCGGTTCAGTAATAGCTTATTTATTGCGTACAGAGCCGTTAATGCCGGGTATCTTTGAACCGGATTCAGCAGAGGCAGGCCATTCATTGGTCACCTCTAAAACCTCCAAAAGGCTCTGGATTGGCCTGGGCGTGCTTATCATACTTACCCCGTTAGGCCTTATTGCATCAGGAACTGCGTGGGGAGAATGGGGACTGAAGCAATTACTGGATTTACTCGGATTTGTGCCTGAAGGCATGAAAAACCTCTCAGGTTTCCGGCATTCTCTCATGCCTGACTATTCATTCAACTCAGAGAGCACCCTAATGCAGGCACTTGCATATATACTGTCTGCGGTTATAGGGACAGGTTTGATTATTGTTCCGGCTTTTTTCATCAGCAGAATTATACCGCGGGGGAAAAAGTAAATTGAAATTCGAATGGCTTAAATCAGGTGAAGACATTCACTGCGGCACAGGGCATAATGCCAGGCACCGAAGGAAAGGCTTTATAGAAAAGACCCTGAAAGGGATAACTTCTTTCTTTTTAAACGATATTTTTTCAGAGGAGATAGTCTTAAGGGGCGGACTGCTTCAGTCAATAGACCCGAGGGCAAAGGTACTGACTTTCGGACTTTTTATCATTGCTGTAAGCCTGTTTAAAAATATCTTTCTTATTTGCGGGGTTTACCTGCTGACCATTATTCTTGCATATTTTTCAAAGATAGGACTTCGCTTCTTTATGATAAGGGTCTGGCTTTTCATCCCCTTATTTTCAGGCATAATCGCCATTCCTGCGCTCTTTAACATATTCGTCCCGGGTGAGCCTGTTATCGAACTGATAAAATTTGACAGCGAAAAGGTATTCGGCCCTTTTCACATACCCCAGACCATTTACATAACCAGGCAGGGAATAATGTCCGCATCCACTTTTGTTATGAGAGTTGCTGCTTCAGTATCACTTGTGGTCCTTCTTGTCCTCACTACAAAATGGCCTCACATACTTAAGGCGCTCACGGTTTACAGGATACCCCGGTTCTTTACGTTTATCCTGGGTATGACGTACAGGTACATCCACCTGCTGCTCAGGCAGATAGAAGATGTGTATCTTGCAAGGAAAAGCAGGATAATCGGATACGAGAACAGCCGTTCGGAAAGAAAATGGGTGGCAACCCAGATTAAATTCGTCCTGAAGCGGTCATTAAAGATAAGCGAGGATGTTTATACTTCCATGATTTCAAGAGGTCTTATCCATGAAATAAAAGTCATTGACAGCTTTAAATTCCGGCCTGTGGACTATGTCTGGATTATTTTATCAATTGTAATTATATCGGTTACATTGAGGCTAAATTGGCTTTAGAAAATATTTTTAATGTAAAAGGCGTGAGCTATTCGTTTCTCAACAGGTTCCCTGCCCTGGAAAACATTACCTTTAAAATCAACAGGGGAGAGCGCATTGTTATTCTCGGGGCAAACGGCTCCGGTAAGTCAAGCCTTTTGCAGATACTGGACGGGCTGGTCTTTCCGCAGAAAGGTGAAATGAGATTTATGGACCATGAACTCAGCGAAAACACTCTTAAAGATGAGGAGTTCAACCGGTTTTTCAGAAAGAAAGTAGGCCTGGTCTTTCAAAACTCAGATGTCCAGCTCTTTTCCAGTACAGTATGGGACGAAATTGCATTCGGACCTGTTCAAATGGACCTGAGCGAGAACGAGATACAAACAAGGATTACAGAACTTTCGGAATTACTTGACCTTAAGAAACTCTGGGACAGGGCGCCTTACCAGCTCAGTGAAGGCGAGAAGAAAAAGGTTGCTATAGCCTCCACGCTTGCTGTAAATCCGGATGTGCTGCTGTTAGACGAGCCAACAAGCGGGCTTGACCCCAGAACCCAGTCAGCCCTCGTTGAATTCCTGCAGATACTAAATAGCACCGGCAAGACGACAATTATTGCGACCCATGACCTGAATATTGCTAAAATGGTATCTGACAAGGCAATTGTTTTAAACGAGTCACATAAGCTCGAGGCAGAAGGCTCAACAGGGGATATTCTTTCGGATACAGACCTTCTGCTAAATGTAAACCTCATACATAAACACATCCACAGCCATGACGGAGTGGTTCATTCTCATTCTCACAGCCACTTATCAGAACATGAACATGACCACGAACCCGGGCCAGAGACATCATAGGTTTACCCCGTTAGAAGACCTCTGATCTCTTACGGGGTTCAATATAAAGTAATTAAATATTTTCATCCCCCCCTTCTTGCTTTCGCAAGAAAGCAGGGGGGGGCATTCTAACGGGGTAAACTTTTTTAAATGAAATCAAAAGAAGCTATTTAAGAATCTATGAAGTGCAGGATGCAGATTACTATTAAAGGTATTGTCCAGGGGGTAGGCTTCAGGCCCTTTATATACAATCTTGCCCGGACCCATAATCTCTCGGGCTGGGTTTTAAATAATACTACCGGTGTGTCCATTGACGTTGAGGGTAACCGCTCTGATATAAAAGAATTCATTGAGGCTGTAAAGACCAAGCCGCCACCGCAGTCAGAGATATTTGAAATCAGGAGCGAACGAACTGACCCCGTAGGCTATAAGGATTTTGAAATACGTGAAAGTGAAGATAAGGAGGAGAAATTTGTACCGATTTCTCCCGAACTTGCAACCTGCAAGGACTGTATTGAAGAACTTTTTGACCATTCAGACCGCAGGTTTCGCTACCCTTTTATCAACTGCACAAACTGCGGGCCGAGATTCACAATAGTAAAAGATATTCCCTATGACAGGCCGCTCACCACAATGTCAGTCTTTCCAATGTGTAAGAAATGCCAATCAGAATATGAAAATCCTGCTGACAGGAGGTTTCATGCCCAGCCCAATGCATGCCATGCCTGCGGGCCCGGTTTATCCCTCCTTGATAACAAGGGTAAAGAGATTCGTGTTCCCGATGTCATTAATAAAGTATGCAGTCTGCTTAAAGAAGGAAAAGTAATTGCCATAAAAGGTCTTGGCGGGTATCACCTTGCCTGTGACGCCTTAAATAAAAAAGCAGTTTCAACTCTCAGGTCAAGAAAGTTCAGGGAATACAAGCCCTTTGCAATAATGGTCAAAGATATTGATACAGTTAAAAATTTATGTTTTGTAAACAGGGAAGAGGAAACATTGTTAACCGGGACAAAACGCCCGATTGTCCTTTTGAAAAAAAGGCCTGATACTCCTGTGGCAGAGGACGCGGCACCTGGCCATAAATACCTCGGCGTTATGCTTCCCTACTCACCTCTTCACCACCTCCTGATTGCAGAGTCAGGGCTTATACTGGTCATGACAAGCGGCAACATCAGCTCAGAGCCTATAGTTTTTGATGACAGTGACGCACTGGAGCGCCTAAAGGGCATAGCCGATTATTTCGTAGTCCACAACAGGGAAATACATATAAGGACAGATGATTCTGTCAGCAGGTGCTGGAACGGCAGAGAGGTGGTACTGAGAAGGTCAAGGGGCTATGCACCGCACCCCCTGCTTATGAAGAAGCCATTTGTAGAGCAAATACTGGCATGTGGAGCGGAATTAAAAAATACCTTCTGTCTCTCAAGGGATAATTATGCCTTCCTGAGCCACCATATCGGAGACCTTGAGAACCCTGAAACCCTTTCTTCATTTGAAAGCGGGATAGAGCACTTTAAAAGAATCTTCAACATAGAACCTGCGTTAGTTGCTTATGACCTTCATCCTGAATACCTGTCAACAAAGTATGCCCTTTCTTTAAAGAATATCCAGAAGAAGGGTATTCAGCATCATCACGCCCACATAATAAGCTGTATGGGCGACAACGGTATGGACGGCAGTGTTATAGGGGTTTCCTTTGACGGAACAGGCTATGGAACAGACGGCAAAATATGGGGCTGTGAGTTCCTGGTCTGTGATTACAGCGGCACCGGGTTTGAAAGAGCGGCGCACCTTGAATACACCCCGCTTCCCGGGGGAGAAAAAGCCATAAAAGAGCCGTGGAGAATGGCTGCATCCTTTCTCTACAGGACATACGGGGAAGATACAACAAACCTTGACATAGATTTAGTTAAAGAACTTCAGGGTGATAAGTGGCAGATTCTCAAAAATATGATAGACAAAGGGATTAACTCTCCCCTGACATCAAGTGCCGGACGTTTATTCGACGCTGTTTCTGCACTTACCGGGGTGAGGAGAGAGGTTTATTACGAGGGACAGGCCGCTATCGAGCTTGAGATGAGGGCAGATACCGGCGAGAAAGGTATTTATCAGTTCGACCAGAGGGAATATCAGGGCAAAACAGAAATTCTTGTTGAACCCTTAATAAAAGGAATTGTTTCAGACCTTTCCGGCAGGGTCAGCGCAGAAATTATATCAGCCAGGTTTCATAATACGGTTGCAGATATTATTTTAAGAACATGTCTTAAAATTAAAAAGGCAAGCGGTCTGGACAGGGTTGTCCTGAGCGGTGGTGTCTTTCAGAACAAAATGCTTATTGATAAAACCTATCCCCTTTTAAACGCAAATGGTTTTAAGGTTTATACTCATCACAGGGTGCCTCCTAATGACGGGGGTATTTCCTTTGGGCAGGCCATAATAGCCAATGAATGGATAAAAAAAGAAAAGCCCTGACTCTGTGCCTTTGTGCCTACTCCAGGACAAAGTTTTCAATTGTAAGTGTCCCATTGGTGACTGTCATCATACCGTTAAGCGTGGTCTCCCCGGTATTTACTGTGTAGCTGATTATTTATTTTCCCGGTTATAAAGCAATAAATTCAGCTGAAAAATAAAAAAGATGTAAATTAATCTGAGTTTCTAAAAAAATATTGAATATCTTTTGAAGCTAAGGAAAGGTTATTTCACTGTTTTTCTTTTAAAATCATCATCGAATCTTATAATGTCGTCTTCCTCGAGATAATCTCCGTTCTGCACTTCTATAATCTGAAGGGGAATCCTTCCCGCATTTTCAAGCCGGTGCTTTGTAGACATGGGAATATAAGTGCTTTCATTCGGATGGACATTATACATTTTGTCCCCGTTTGTTACTTTTGCCGTTCCAGCCACAACAATCCAGTGTTCGCTGCGGTGGCGGTGAAGCTGATGGCTGAGCTTACTGCCGGGCTTTACCTCTATCTTCTTTATCTTGAACCTCTCACCTGCCTCCAGCACTGTATATGAACCCCAGGGCCTTAACACAGTCATGTGAGTAATGCACTCTTTTGCCCCTCGCTTCTTAAGAATATCAACAATCTTTCTTACTTCCTGGGCCTTGTTCCGAGGGCAAATAAGAGTAGCATCGGGGGTATCAACAACAATCATGTCTTTAAGCCCGACTGTTGCAACAAGCCTCTTCCCGCTGTAAAGAATTGAGTTTTTGTTATCAATGGATATAATATTGCCTTTTCTGACATTGTTATTGTCATCAACAGGCAATACAGAATCAAGGGCATGCCAGCTGCCCACATCAGACCATTGCATGTCAGAAGGAATCACTGCCAGCTTATCTGCTTTTTCAAGTATGCCGTAGTCCACTGATTCAGGCTTAATCCTTGAAAACACCGACTTTACGGCCTTTTCCACTCCATCAGTTCCAATAGCCTTTCCAATCCTGACGAGCCCGCCATACAGTTCAGGCATATGCTTTTCTATTGCTTTAAGCACAGTGTCAGCCCGCCAGATAAATATGCCGCTGTTCCAGTAATACCTTCCGTCCCTGAGATATTTCAGAGCCTTTTTTTTGTCCGGTTTTTCCCTGAACTCCTCAATCCTGTAAGTGCCCTTTTTTATTTTTCTTCCTCTTTTAATATATCCATATCCTGTTTCAGGCTTGTCCGGTTTTATGCCAAGGGTAATAAGATAGCCCTCTGCAGATATATCAGCGCCAAGGAGAACAGAACTGCAGAACTGCTTTTTGTCTTTTATTATATGGTCCGAAGGAAGAACAACCATCACTGCCTCGGGGTTAATATGCATGAGATGAACTGCAGCCAGGCCAATGGCCGGCGCTGTGTTTTTTGCTTCGGGTTCAATTATAAAGTTGGCTTCCCCTGACACACCTGACATTGCAAGGAGCTGAAGGTTAATTGATTCAACCTGTTTGGAATTTGTAACAACATATGTGCGCTCGAAGGGAATTATTGAGCCCAGCCTTGAAACCGTAGCCTGTATTAAGGTGTCTTCCCCGCCGATACTGAGAAGCTGTTTGGGGGTTTCTTGCCTGCTAAGCGGCCAGAATCTTGTGCCAGAGCCTCCTGCAATTATAACCGCATAAAGGTTGGGGATTTCCCCCGTTTTTTTTATGGAAGTTTTTTTCTTTTTGACCTGTTTTTTCATAATTATGCCCCGTATCTCGTATTGCGTGATGCGTCGTGCGTATATCGTATTGAGTATCCAGCATCTAGTATCTAGTATCCTGTTTTTTAATCTCTTTCGCTCTTTCCGCCTTCCGCGCTTACGCTCTTACGTTCTTTCTATCTTTGTGCCTTCTGCCTTTGTGCCTTTTTCTTTCCTGACCTCCGACCCCTGACCCCTGATACCTGGCTTTTAATCCCTGATCCCTGGCTTTTCACATAGTTCAACAATCCGCCTGCAAGCACTATATTTCTCTGTCTTTCAGTAAGATTAAGCCCTGCCTGGTATTTCCTGCCTGTTTTAGCGTCAATCAGTGTAACTTCAGAAGATTCTTTTGTCTCATTTGCAATATCAGGGAATTCTATCTCATTTTCAAGCCCGATAGCATCATAAATCTCAGAAGATACTGTTAAAGGAAGGATACCAAAGTTTATAAGGTTATCCCTGTGTATGCGCGCAAAAGACTTGGCAAGCACAACTTTAATGCCAAGAAAAGACGGGGCGAGGGCTGCGTGCTCCCTGCTTGAACCCTGACCGTAATTTGTCCCCCCGATAATAACACCGCTGCCAGAGGTTCTTGCCCTGGCTGAGAACATTGGATCTATTCTTGAGAAAACATACTCGGATATAGCGGGGATATTTGACCTTAAAGAAAGAATCTTTGCCCCGGCAGGCATTATGTCATCAGTTGTTATATTATCACCTGCCTTTAAAACTATAGTGGCATTTAAGGATTCTTCGAGCTTCCCTCTCACCGGGAAAGGCTTTATATTGACACCTCTTTCAATCCTGATTTTCTCCGGCTTTTTTGAAGGCGGAATGACCATGGAATCATCCACGACATATTTCTCAGAAAGCCTGACCTTTATACGGCTCTTCAGAAAACCCCTTGGATCTGTGATCTCGCCGGTAACTGCGGAAACCGCTGCAGTAACAGGACTGCATAGATAAACCTGGTCATCAGGAGTACCGCTCCTGCCGGGGAAATTTCTGTTGAACGTCCTAAGAGACACTGAACCTGAACCCGGCGCCTGGCCCATACCAATACACGGACCGCAGGCGCACTCAAGAATTCTCGCACCAGCTTTAATAAGGTCTGTAAGCGCCCCGTTTTTTGAAATCATCTGAAAAACCTGCCTTGAACCCGGACTTATCGTAAGGCTTACCTCAGGATGCACAGTGTTATTTTTTAATATCTTTGCAGTAAGCATGATATCAGCAAGAGAGGAGTTCACACAACTGCCTATACAAACCTGCCTTACCGGTTTCCCGGCTACTTTTCTGACGCTCCTTACATTATCAGGGCTTGAAGGAGTTGCAATCAAAGGCTCAAGCTTATCAAGGGCTATTTCTATTTCTTCGTCATAAACTGAATCAGGATCAGGTCCGAGCCGTACCCAGTCATTAGAGCGCTGCTGTGCCTTAAGAAACCCCCTTGTCTGTTCATCAGAAGGAAATATCGAGGTGGTTGCACCGCATTCAGCCCCCATATTTGTTATTGTTGCCCGTTCCGGCACTGTAAGGCCGCTTATACCCCTGCCGCCGTATTCAAGTATCCTCCCTACACCCCCCTTTACGGTCAGCTTCCTTAAAACCTCAAGGATTATATCTTTTGCAGTTACAAAAGGATAATCAAGCTTGCCCTCCAACGCTACACGGACTATTCCCGGCATAACCATCCAGAACGGCTCTCCCGCCATTGCCATTGCTACGTCCAGGCCGCCAGCTCCTATGGCGAGCATACCAAGAGCGCCTGCGTTGGGAGTGTGACTGTCTGAGCCAAGAAGCGTCAGTCCCGGCTTTGCAAATCTTTCAAGGTGTACCTGATGGCTTATGCCGTTTCCAGGCTTTGAAAAATAAATACCGTACTTGCCAGCCATTGATTGAAGAAAACGGTGGTCTTCAGCATTTTCAAACCCCGTCTGAAGAGTGTTATGGTCAACATAACTGACCGAGAGTTTTGTTCTTACCCTTGCTATGCCCATTGCCTCAAATTCAAGGTAAGCCATTGTACCGGTTGCATCCTGAGTGAGTGTCTGGTCTATGGATATTGCAATCTCTTCACCATACACCATAGTGCCGGAAACAAGATGTGATGATATGAGCTTTTGTGCAAGATTCATTTTTAGTTTTTTGTTATTAATACAAACACATTTATTATTTTGATATTAACAGCATGACAAGGATGTTTTGAAGTAAGATTCACGGGTCTGCTTTAGCAAGGGGCAAGTAACGCCTTGCCCCGACTCCTAAACCGGTAGGAGATTAGACACCCTTTGTACCTCTGCACTTGCAGCAAAGGTAGTTTAATCTTGCAAAAAACATTCGTGTCATTAATGCTCAATTCATTTAATGCGTTTGTATTAGTTATCCGTATAAACAATAATTTTTTTAAAAATCCACGGGTTATGGTTAAGAAGTTGGTCTTTACTTAACCCTGACCCAACTACAATCCTGGCCTCCTGACCCTTACCTCTTTGTAACGTTCTGTTTACACTCAACCCTCGAATACTAAAAACCTATATTTATATTACATAGCCTTCTGCATAGACTAGAATCAGGGATTAAAGGTCTTTTGAAACCACGGTACAATAATCCTTATTGTATCGTTATAAAAAACAAATACTATCAAAAGCATTATAAGGGTAAAACCGACCTTGGTGGCAAATGCCATCATCCTCTCACTCAAAGGCTTTCCCCTCAATGCCTCGATTGACATAAACATCAGGTGTCCGCCGTCAAGCACAGGGATTGGTAAAAGATTAAGGATCGCAAGGTTAATGCTTATTAAGGCGATAAAACTAAAATAGGCAAAAGCCCCGGTAGAGGCAGCCTTGGAAGCAGCGTCAACAATCAGTATCGGACCTCCTATCTGCTTTGCCGACACCCCGCCGGTCAATATCTTTCCAACTACCTCAAGTGTAAGCACGCTCCATTTATAAACAGCTTCAGCACCTTTTAGGGGTGCCTGCCATATACTGCTGCTCTCTATAAGGTCGAAATTCAGCTTCTTGGATATCCCTATTCTCCCGACAGTAATCTCCTGGCCCTTTTCATCTTTAATTTTTGTAGGCTCAGGCGTAACCTTTAAATCAATTAAATTGTCTCCCCTCTTTACCCGGAGGTTCAGCTCTTTCCCGGGGTTTTTAGAAAAAATCTCAGCCATCTCATTCCAGTGGCTTAACGAAGTGTTATTGATCGATACTATAAGATCATCCTTTTTAATGCCTGCTTTCATAGCAGGAGAATCTTCCATAACGTCTTCGACAGTAGTTGTTATACTGCTCAAATGTGGTATTGCCACAGGAATTTTTATGCTAAGGAAAGACACAAAAATAATGTAGGCTAAAACAAAGTTAAAAAGAGGGCCTGCAAATACAATCACAGCCCTTTTCCAAACAGGCTGGAAGTTAAAAGCCCTTGCTTTATCCTCTTCTTTCAGTTCTTCTCCGGGCTCCTCCCCTATCATCTTTACATAGCCTCCAAGGGGTATCAATGAAAGCATGTAATCAGTTTCCCCGACTTTCTTTTTTAACAAAGGGGGCCCAAAGCCAAGTGAAAATTTTAAGATTCCTACACCGGAAAGCTTTGCAAAAATAAAATGCCCGAGCTCATGAAAGAAAATCAGTATTCCAAAAAGAATTATTGCCCAAAGTAATGTCATCTGTTAACTCCCGTTCCCAATGACTTTGTCAGCCCCGCCGCCTTTTCCTTTGCCCAGTTCGAGGCCTCAATAATATCCTCAATGGTCCTGCCCTCTGAAACCTTATGTTGAGACATTGTATCTTTTACTATATTGGTAATCTCCATAAAAGGCACCTCTCCTTTCAGAAAAGCTTCTACAGCTACTTCATTTGCTGCATTTAACACAGAAGGCATTGTCCCGCCTGTTTTCAGAGCGCTATATGTCAAGACAAGGCTCGGAAATCTGCCTGCATCAGGCTCCTCAAAGGTAAGTTCTCCTACCTTTGATAAATCAAGATAAGGCAGGACATCCTCAAATCTCCGTGGATAAGAAAGCGCATAGCTTATAGGGCCTTTCATGTCCGGGACTGACATCTGGGCCATAATACTTCCATCAATAAATTCAACCATTGAGTGTACTATGCTCTGCGGATGAAGAAGGACCTTGATTTTCTCAGCGGGCAAACCAAAAAGCCAGTGAGCTTCAATTACTTCAAGTCCCTTATTCATAAGGGTTGCAGAGTCTATTGTAATCTTGCTCCCCATAGCCCAGTTGGGGTGTTTAAGGGCTGCATCGGGAGTTACCGATTTGAGTTCTGACAGGCTTTTTTTAAGGAACGGCCCTCCGGATGCAGTTAAAATAATTCTCCTGATCTCACTTTTCTCCCTGCCTTCAATACACTGGTATATTGCACTGTGCTCGCTGTCAACAGGAACCACCTTTACTTTTTTTTTCAAAGCCTCAGCCATAACTATTGAACCTGCCATTACAAGGGACTCTTTAGAGGCAAGGGCAATGTCTTTCCCCGCCCTTACAGCAGCAAGTGTTGGCATAAGGCCGGCAGAACCGACTATAGCTGAAACCACCATGTCTGCATGGCCGAGTGTCGCTATCTCTATAAGGCCTTTATCTCCCGTGAGAATTTCCACCGGGAGATTCCTCTGCCTGAGCTCTTCACCGGCTGTTTCATCAAAAACAGCGGCAAACTCGGGCCTGAAGGTCTTTATCTGAGACTCAAGCAGCCGGATATTATTTTTTGCTGCAAGACCGATAACTTTAAACCTGTCAGGGAAACGACTAATAACATCCATGGTATTTCTGCCAACAGAGCCTGTAGATCCTAAAACTGTTATGTTCTTCATTTATACGTACCTCAAAATAAAATAAAGGACAGGTCCTGCAACAAGCATTCCGTCAATCTTATCAAGCATGCCGCCGTGCCCGGGGATAAGATTGCTTGAATCTTTTATGCCGGCATCACGCTTGAACATAGATTCTATTAAGTCACCCATTACTGTTACTGAACCCAGAATCGCACCGATTACCACCGCACTCATAATTGTCAGGTCGGTAATACTGAATAAAAACTTCATAATTAAAGCACCTATACTTCCTCCGGCTATGCTACCGAAAGCACCTTCAATTGTCTTAGCAGGACTTACGGCAGGGTACAGCTTGTGCCTGCCAATATATGTGCCTGTGTAATAAGCCGCGCTGTCAGCAGCCCAGACAGACGATAAAAGCAGAAATATATATTCCCTGCCCAAGGATCCAGTCCGCAAAAACCATAGAAAGCTCAGTAACCCGGAAACATAAAAAAATCCCACACCAAGAGGTCCGATTTCAGCCATGCAGCCCGAAGGCGTTCCACTGGCTATCAGCCGTAGTAACAACAAAAAGAACAGTCCGATAAAAACTCCATCTATGAAATATGCAGGATAACGGCATGAAACATAAAATAGTATGCTCCCTATTATAATACCGGGGATATAAAGCTTTTGAGATACCCTGTACATAACATAAAACTCTCCGAGTGCGAGCGCACTGACAATCAAAAGCAGTGCTAAAAAATAGGGGAACGGCGGCAAAAAATAAATGTAGCCGAACAAAACGGGCAAAATAATTGCCGCTATGGCAAGTCTTCTCAAATTTAAAATTCTCCTTTAATCATTCAGTTTATTACTACATGGTGTTCAGACTTTCGGCAAAGCCCCAAATCTTCTCTCTCTTTTTTGACACTCCTTAACAGCCGAAATAAATTCGTCTTTTCCAAAATCAGGCCACATAGTTTCGGTAAAGTACAGTTCAGAATAAGCAGACTGCCACAGTAAAAAATTGCTGAGCCTCATTTCCCCGCTTGTTCGTATAATCAGGTCAGGATTTGGCAGGCCCGCAGTATATAAATAATTTTCAAAGGTACTGCTGTTAATCTCATCAGGCTTCAGGCCCTGTTTTACCAAAAGTTTCACTGCCCTTATAATTTCCTCTTTACCGCCGTAGCTAAGAGCACCCGTAAGTAAAAGACCCGTGTTTTTTCTTGTCAATGACTCAAAATCCTTCAATAGTTCTCTGATACCCCCCGGAAGCTTCTCAAGATCCCCGATAGCCCTGAATATCACGTTGTCTTCCGCAAGCTTATGCATTTCATCCCTGAGATAAAAATCCAGAAGATTCATAAGTGCACTCACTTCATCTTTGGGTCTCTGCCAGTTCTCCATTGAAAAAATATACAGGGTAAGAGCATTCAGTTTTAGTTCAATAGAAGATCTGATAATTTCCCCTACTCTTTTTACACCTTCCCTGTGCCCTTCAATCCTCGAAAGGCCCTTCAGCTCAGCCCAGCGGCCGTTCCCATCCATAATTATTGCTACATGATTGATATTCATTTCCCTGCAAGATTGTAATAATATAGTATTCTTCCTTTTGCTAAATCACCGGAAAGTGATTTTTTCAAAAACATCAATACGTGCGGCCTGGCAATAAGTAATAATTTGTCTCTTTCCACCCAGAAATCTGTTACTGTCCCATTAATCCCTCCCATAATTAAGGTCTCATCCATCGAAGTGCCATCCCACCAGAAAGAGTAAACATCTGCGTCCTTATGTCCCAGTCCGGGCACCCTGGATAAGAAGGGGTTTCTTTTAACTGCAATGACCTCCTGGCCCCTATCGGTCTTAACCTGCACCAGGCGGCCCTTTACAAACCATTTTTTCGTGTTGTTGGCTACAGACTGTGTCTTTCCTTCAATCGAGAGTTCAGATTTTCCATAGGAATCCTTACTTCTCCATATTAATTCACTGCCGCTGTAAAGATTCAGATAACCATCGTCATCAATAGCAAGGATATGTAAATGCCCGCTATCCCGCCAGTCAACATAAGTGAACCCGTAAATATTCACTCCTGAAGGAAGCTCCAGGGCTCCGCCTGTCTGATAACGACTGTCTTTCCATATCGCCTTATATACAGGACCAGTTAATGTCTTAACTGGAGTAAAACTCTGCATGAGCAAAGCCCTGCCGTTAACCCTGAAAACATAGGGTGCATTATCCCATATTCTTTTATATCCCTTTGCGGGGTCATATTCCAGGACAAAGGAGTTCATTTTTTTCTCAGTTTTTTTTCTTTTTATTTCACTGTCTGCAGTGTCAGCATCAAAGCTAAAATTCCTCAAAGATGTAACAAATATCTCAGCCTTTCCATTGTTGTTGAGATCCAGGACATCTATAGAGAGATGTTTCTCGCTAGCGCTGCCCTTAATAAACCACATCTCACGGGGCTCATCTTCAAAACTATAAATTCTAATGTTAATACTGTCACTTGAAACAAGCTCTTTTATGCCGTTACCGTCAACATCACCCATAGCAATCAACTCACCTGCAGATAATTTATAACTTCCCCACGGTTCTGTCCGGGACAGGTCGGTAGGGATAAGCTCATCATCAGTCGTAAGTTCACGGGCAAGGTCTGCACCTACAACCTCTTTAATATCTGAAAAAAGCCTCGCATCTTCAGGCCAGTACAACTTTACATTCAGGAATCTTGTTCCATCTTCCGTTGGTGTTGAAAACATAAGAACTGCCTCTGCACCAAGCCCTCTGGCAAGTTCAGACAATTTATCAGGTTCATAACTTTTTGTATATGTCTCAAGAATTTCAAATCGGCCTGAATCCTTTAAAGCGCCATAGAACATCTCGGAAAGTGACCAATCAGCCAGTTTGTCCTGAAAAAAAGCCAGCTTGGTTCTCGAAGAAGTAATCCTGACCACATCTCCAACACCGGGATTGCCGCTTATAACACGGCACAGGTATATTTTCCTGCCTGAAGCAGCCCTGGCAGACCCTGATAAAAGCTCTTCACTTATCTCGACTTTACCATTAAATTCTTCAGATTTGCCCATAGGTTCTTGTGTTACAGGGTGGTAAAAATATTCGCCTTCCCTGAAAACAGATAAACGCATGCCCTTTTTAAGGCCCTTGTCAGTTATGAAGTTAACCTTTACAAAATCCTTACCTGTTTCCTCGACTTTGCCGCTTACAGTATAAAAATAAGACAGAACTGAATCTCTTGCCGCATATACAGGATTAATACCCCCTGTTGAATCAGTGGCTGTTGGTATCCCAGTTTTTTGTCCATAAGACTCCCCTGAACTCATAACGCCACAAATACTGATCAGCGCTACAGCTAAAAAAAGTTCCGGAAGTTTTCTGAAGGAAAACAGAACAATCATTTTGAACATCCCTGTAATTAAATAAAAATATCTCCTAATTTAACTATATACTTTAACATTTAAAGTATACTTTTGTACTTTTGAAACTAAAACTCTCTTATTTATCGTGAATCCACAGAAAAGGCCTGGATGTTTTTTTTATGCCTGAAGAAACGGGCCATCCCAGTAAGAAGCAATTTGCACATAAGGGCTAAAAAATACTACATCTATTGACAGCCTGTCAATTATTAGAAATGCGCTTAAGGTATTAAACCTAAGATATATTTAAAATCCCTATCCTCAAATTTAAGGCCTCCGCCGACATATATTCCCCTGCGGTTGCTATTCAGTAGATTATCTATGCCGCTGCTTATAAAGAGGTACTTAAAAATTTTATAATCCAGTCCTACTTTTATGTGCGCATTATCAGCATCTGCTTCATCATCACCGAAGTCCCACATGTTAAAACTGATCTTTCCTTTATCATCGTGGAATAAATAATCAACCCCGAAACCAAAAGTACTCTCCAGCATCCCAACCCTGAGGATAAAATCCTCAAAACGCTTTGCAAACTGGGCACTGTATTCAATCTCCCTTTTAATCTCCTCCTTCCGTTCCTCTACGCCGTCAATTATTGTCCTTGTAAATTCGCTCGAACCTATCGGATCTGATACGACGCCGAGTATATAGTATATGTCATCGCGCGGTTGAATGGTTAAATCAAAATACCCTTTCCATTCACTGTCCTTTGTAAAATATTCCGTACGGAAATCCATATATGTTCTAAGCCTTTCAACAACATCAAACGATTTACCCGCCCCCTCTGACACCTTGCTGAAAGAATCATAGAGTTTATCGTCATGAACAAGCTTACCTAATGTTCCTTCTCCTTTCTCAATCTTCTGTGTTATATTTTCAGCTGACTGGGAAAAGCCCCTTATGTTTTCGACACTTTCATTAAATGCATACCTGTTGTCCTCAATAACCTCTCTCAGCCCTCTGGCGGCTTTGCTCAGGTCATCAATAAGTCCCGGGCCTTTATCATTAAGCGTCCTGGAGAAATCTTCCAGCCTGACAAGAGTGTTATGCAAAGGCTCTCTGTTTTCCGCCAGGATTTCGTTAAAATTTTTTGTCAGGGTCTTCAGATTTTGAAGCGTCTCTCTTATTGCTTCCTTTTCAGATTTTCCAAGAATTTCCTCAAAGGCTTCTGCAAGGCTGCTAATATGTGAGGCAGCTGATGAAAGCTGATTGGCAAGCGCATCAATATCAGCGGCAGACTCTGTATTTTTTATCCAACCTCCCTCTTTAAGGGGCTGTTTTGATGGAGTCCCTGCCCAGACAGAAAGATATTTATCCCCCAGGAGGCCTGATACTCTCAGTGATGCCTTTGCATCCTCATATATAACAACATCAGGATTAATTAAGAGGGTCAGCTTTGCCTTCCCCTCCTCAAGCCAGACCTTCCCGACTACTCCTGCGTTAACACCCGCTATCTTAACCCTTGATTTTTCATCCAGTCCGCTTATGTTGTCAAACACCACATGAAGCTTGTAGCCTTTTTTCCAGGCAACCCCCAGACCGCTTATCTTAAAGGTCATATAAGATAGAAGGACTATCACGATTATGGCAAAAATACCTACTTTAAGTTCAGTCTTCATGTCTAATGCCTTCCAGTACTATGGGTCCAGAAGCACTGCCTGTAACAAACTGTTTTATAACCGGATCGGACGTGTTCCTTATCTCGTCAGAGGAACCGGTTCCGATTATAACACCATTATAAAGCATAGCAATTCTATCTGCAATCTTGTAAGCGCTTTTCATGTCATGGGTAATTGCAATTGATGTAACATTCAGCTTTTCCCTCATATCTACTATAAGGTTATTGATTGCATCTGCCATTATAGGGTCAAGGCCTGTCGTTGGCTCATCATAAAGCAGAATCTCAGGCTCCATGGCTATGGCTCTTGCGAGCCCAACCCTTTTGCGCATCCCGCCTGAAAGTTCCGAAGGCATAATATCCTCGACATTCACAAGGCCTACCATTTTAAGTTTCTGGACAGCTATTTCTTTTATATCTGAAAGGGTTAATCTCGTGTGCCGTATCAGGCCAAATCCAACGTTTTCCCACACACGCATGGAGTCAAACAGGGCTGATGACTGGAAAAGCATACCAAATTTTTTTCTGACTTCGTTTAAGTGTTCTTCGTCAAGACCGGGCAGTTCATGATCGTCAACTATAACTGTGCCTTTATCCGGCCTTAAAAGCCCTATTATATGTTTTAAAAGCACACTCTTCCCTGACCCGCTGCCGCCGATAACCACAACACTTTCACCCTTTTTTATTGTAAGGTTCACACCTCTTAATACATGCTTTGTTCCAAAATACTTATGTATATCTCTCAATTTAATCATTCGAATAACCAGGCAGAAAGAAAATAATCTGATATAAGAATGGTCATAAAAGAAATGACAACAGCCCTCATAGTTGCCTTTCCCACACCTTCGGCACCGCCCTCGGTGTAAAAACCCTTATAGCAGCAGATTATCGAGAGGGAAGCGCCAAAAAAGCATGCCTTCACAAGACCGCTGTATATGTCCTGGAACTCCAGATAGTCCCATGTAGTTCTCATATAAGTTGTTACATTTGCCCCGAGAAGAAAGACTGAAACAAAATATCCGCCAATTATTCCGACAATGTTAGAGACTACCGTAAGAAAAGGAAGCATAATCAGCCCGGATAAAAACCTGGGAACAATAAGGTATTTTACGGGGTTTGTTGCAAGGGTTTCCAGGGCATCAATCTGTTCCGTAACCCTCATTGTGCCCAGCTCAGCAGCCATAGAAGCACCCGCGCGGCCGGTAACTATGAGAGCTGTAAGTACAGGCCCGAGTTCCCTTGTCATTGAAAGCGCTACAACAGTGCCAACAAGTCCTTCAGCACCGAAACGCTTAAACCCTGTGTAACTCTGAAGGGCAAGAACCATACCCGTAAATACTGCTGTAATCAGAACAACCGGCAGGGAATTAACACCGACTTCAAGCATCTGCTTTGATGTGTTCTTTATTTCAAAGGGAGGCCTTGCAAGCCATTTAAGCGTGGAATAAAAAAGCATTATGATGCGTCCGACTTCCTCGACAGGGCCTTTTACAACTGTCCCGAGGTACTCAATGGCCCTGACCAGTATCATACTCTGCTTTTTTGAACTCATTTTAACTATTATACGATATTCTTCTTAAAAGAGGCGGTTCAAAAATTAATAAAACAGGGGGAACCTTCGCATCCTTACATTTACTAAAATACCAAGGAATAAAAAATTTGAAAGAAGTGCTGTCCCGCCATAACTCATAAAAGGCAACGGAACACCTACGACCGGCACCATACCAAGTGTCATTCCCACGTTAAAAATAAAGTAAAAAGTCAGCATTAATGTCACACCAAGGGCAAGAAAGCTCCCGGTAGGATCACGCGCCCTTTTTACAGTGTCAAAACCCTTCAGTATGATGAAAAGATAGAGGAGAAATAAAAAGACACTTCCTATAAGCCCGAATTCTTCAGCAAATACCGAAAAAATAAAATCGGTATGCCTTTCAGGTAAGAACCTCAAGGGCCCCTGGGTTCCTTTTAGATAACCCTTTCCCCAAAAACTCCCGGAACCAATAGAGACCTTTGACTGTTTTATGTGATACCCTACACCCTGTGGATCTTCATACGGATCTATAAAAGCTATTAGCCTCTGTTTCTGGTACCCTTTCAATTCCCCCCAGAGAATATTTCCAATAAACGGTAAGGATATAAGGCATATGATTGTAGCTACCACAATAATCTTTTTCTTTAAACCAGCAATAATAATCATTGAGAGAAAGATAAGGAGCAATATAATAACTGTTCCGAGATGTGGCTGTTTTAAAATAAGAATCGCCGGCAATAAAAGGAAAATAAAAGTCGTTTTAAACAGTTCTTTAAGACCAAGGGTCACATTCTGTTCAACAAATGAAAGATAACGTGAAAGAGCCAGAACAAAAAAAATCTTAAAAAACTCCGAGGGCTGAAATGATATAAACCCCAGCGGTAACCACCTCTGTGCTCCCATCCCCGTTTTTCCAACAACAAGCACTGTGATGAGGAGGACAATTCCAAATACAAAGAAAAAATAGGCGAATTTAATCAACTTCCTGTAGTCAAAGCTTACTACGACAAAAAAGCAGATCAGGCTGAGACCTATCCAGTAAAACTGCCTCAAGTAGAAAACTTGCTGTTCGGCATCAAGTATTGGTCTTGTAGCGCTAAAAATCGTCATTACCCCTGTCAGAGATAAGACAATGGCAGCAAGCAGGATACCCCAGTCAAAATTCTTTAAAAGCCTTCGGTCAATCATAATAAATAAACACTGATTATCACTGATTACCTGCAGATAGCCACAGATTTATCTGCGGTCTTCCCTGCCTGCCGGCAGGCAGGTGCGACTTTTTTAACCTGTGCTGATCTGCGTTCTTTTTAAAGTATGCCTCTATCACTCTCTTTGCCACCGGTGCCGCAACCGTGCTTCCATGCCCCCCGTGCTCAACAAAGACAGCTACAGATATCTCAGGATCCTCTTCAGGTGCAAAAGCTATAAACCAGGCATGATCCTTGAATCTGTCAGGAGTACCCATACTCACATTTCCTTTTCCAACTACCTGTGTTGTACCTGTTTTGCCACCGATACCGACAATCTCTGAACGTGCCATCCACCCTGTTCCGTACTTATCTTCTACAACATCTATAAGGGCCTTTTTTATTAAGTTTATGTTTTCAGGCTTTATTGCCAACTCTCCCTCAACTCTATTTTTAAAGCCTGTATCTATCAGAAGATGCGGGCGGTATAGCTTCCCCCCGTTAACCACAACTGCCATGAGCCTTGCCATCTGTAACGGTGTTGCAGATAAATACCCCTGACCTATAACCGTATTGAGTGTTTCACCTTTATACCATTTCTGTTTTTTCGTGCGGAGCTTCCATCCGGTTGAAGGAACAATCCCCGGTTTTTCACCCTCAAGTTCGATCCCGGTAGGTTTTCCCAGGCCAAAATCCGAGGCGTACTGTGCAAGCGTGTTAATATTCAGTCTTTTGCCTATTTCGTAAAAATACACATCGCAAGACTCAACAATAGCCCTGTGAAGGTTTATGATTCCATGTCCTCTTTCCTTCCAGCAACTAAATTCCCTTCCAAAAAATATTGAGCCGTTACATTCAAATATGGTGTTGGCCGTAATAATATTCTTCTCAAGGGCAGCAATGGCAGTGACCACCTTAAAAGTAGAACCGGGGGGATACTGGCTCTGAATCGCCCTGTTCAAAAAAGGCTTTCCGGGATCATTTAAAAGTTTATTCCAGTCCCTGGAATTGATACCTCTTGAAAAAAGATTCGGATTAAAAGCAGGTATACTGGCCAGAGCCAAAATCTCGCCGGAATTCACATCAAGAACAACCAGGGCACCTGCCTTACCTCTCATGGCGTCTTCTGCTTCTGCCTGAAGCTCCATATCAAGGGTAAGCATTATATCCTTACCCTTTAGGGGTTTTTTTATCCCGACAGACTTAATTACCCTTCCCGCAGCATCCACTTCTACGACCTTTTTACCTGCAATGCCCCTTAACGTCCTGTCATTGACCTTTTCAGCTCCCATCTGGCCTATAAACGCTTTTCTCGGAACATCGTGATAATCCGGATCTCTTAACTGAGTAGTGGTAAGACTGCCCAGATAACCTACAGCGTGACTTGCGAATTCCCCATAAATGTATTCCCTGCTTGTCACCACATCCACATGGAGGCCCGGAAAGTCAATCTTCCTTGCTTCGACCCTGGCTACTTCTTCAAACGACACATTCTTTTTCAGTTTAACCGGTTCAAGCGTATTTACTGATGTATTCCCCAGTCTGCTTTTTATATCCTCAGGTTTAATGCCGAGAAGTCTGCCCATTGCTGACAACACTTCAGGGTCATCGGGTACATCCTCTTTTACAACTGAAATGTCAAAAGATGGTATATTCCTGACAAGCGGGTTGTTGTTCCTGTCATAAATTACACCTCGCGGGGCAGGTATCTCTATGATCCTTAATCTGTTGCTTTCAGCAATTTTTTTATACTTTTTCCCCTTCACCACCTGCAGGTCCCAGAGTCGCAGAAAAAAAACAACAAATATAAAGATTACCAAATATATACTTGCTAAAATTCTCTTTTCCATACTGTTAACTCCGGCTTCGCCTCGGAAAAAATGTTCTGCTTTCCCTTTCCGGGTTCAACAGGGGATACAAAACCAGGCCTGCTAAGGTCGTGTACACAACCTGCATAAGCAAGGACTGTACCGGTCTGTTAATAAATGATATATCTGCAAAAGTGTTAAGGCACAGATAGACCAGTAAAATATCAGCAAATGAAAAAATGCCTATCATCGCAGCACATATAAGGGCATTCCACTGGAACAGCTTCTGTATGAGAAAGCTTGCAAAAAACCCTGTAAGGGCCTTGCTAAGGATATTGGGTCCAAGTATAAAACCGCTTGCCGCATCAATGAGCAAGCCGGTTAATGCCCCATAGGCAAGGCCCTTTATCTGACCGTGTTTAACCGAGTAAAAACATACCAGGATGATTATTAAATCAGGCCTTGTTATTTTATGTAATAGTGTGGCCTGAACAGAAATTGCCAGCAAGGCAAACAAGATATAAAGGATAAATGCCATCATCTTTTAAGTATTGAAACTTCCTCAATAGCTTTAAGATTCTCCGCAGTTGCCACCTCGATTACCTGGAAAAGTTCTCCGCTCTTTTTTATTACATCTGCTACATACCCTATCTGAAGCCCCGGCGGGAACATCCCGTCAAGGCCTGAAGTTATTATCTTTGCCCCGATCTTAACATCTGCCTCATGGGGCACATATTTCAAATAACATTTATTATCGCCGCTGCCCTCAAGTATACCCTCAATTCTTGATGACTGGATCCTGGCAGCCAAAGAGGAATTTATGTCAGTTATGAGGATAATACTGGCCCTGTTTTTTAAAACTCTTAATACTCTTCCGACAATACCTGAAGGAGTTACAGCAATCATATCCCTGGATATGTTATCAACCGACCCCTTGTTTATCCACAGGAGCTGAAACCAGTTGGTTGGATCCCTTGCAAAAACCTCAGCTGTTGTAATATATTCTACCCTTTCAGACTTTAACTCAAGCAATGCCCTGAGCCTTTTGTTCTCATATTTAGCCTCTAAATACTCATTTTTCTCATGTTCAATCTTTTTAATCTGTTCCACGAGCCTCCTGTTCTCTTCCTCTTTTCCGACAATCAAAATGTAACTTTTAAAAAAACTCTTGATGCTTTTACCGAGGATTGAGATTCCCTGTTCAAGGCTTTTCAGGGGGTGTAAAGGAAGGTCAGAGATACTATTTTTCTCATCTTTAGTACTCTGATACGTCAGCAGTGCAAAAACAAATAGGATAAAAACAGCTAAAATAAGAAATTTTTTTTTTAATAACATCTAAAATTAATTTTTAAAAAATATTGCCCCTGCTGGTTTATCATATATATTATATCGACACTCTGCTCAGGATATCCAGATCATCGAGCACTTTTCCAACCCCGATAACAACAGCGCCGAGAGGGTCCTCGGCAATTATCACGGGCAGGCCTGTCTCATTTTTCAGAAGGAGGTCTAAACCTCTTAAAAGGGCTCCTCCGCCCGCAAGCACGATACCTCTGTCAACTATATCTGATGCAAGCTCAGGAGGGGTATTTTCAAGAGCAATTTTTATTGTATTTATTATTACCGTTACCGGCTCGCTTATTGCCTCCCTGATTTCGTCCTCAAATATGGTGATGGTCTTAGGAATACCCGAAACAAGGTCTCTGCCTTTCACCTCCATACTCTTATCGCCTTTATCTGACTTATAAGCAGAACCAAGCTGTCTTTTAATAAGCTCAGCGGTCCTGTCGCCTATCAGGACCTTTGTTTTACTCTTAATGTAGCTTACAATTGCCTCATCCATTTTGTCGCCGCCAACCCTTACAGCCTTGCTGTATACGACCCCATGCAGGGAGATAACTGCTACATCAGTGGTTCCGCCTCCAATATCGACTATCATGCTTCCGGAGGGTTCCCCGATTGGGAGGCCGACACCAAGTGCAGCCGCCATTGGTTCCTCTATCAGATATATCTCTCTTGCGCCTGATGCCTGGGCAGCTTCTTTAACCGCTCTCTGCTCCACCTGTGTTATACCGGAAGGAACACCGATAACAATCCTTGGCGAAATAAAGCTCTTTCTGTTATGAACCTTTCTAATGAAATATTTTAACATCTCGCCTGTCTTGTCAAAGTCTGCAATAACACCCTCTTTTAACGGTCTCATTGCAATTATATTTGCAGGAGTTTTGCCAAGCATCCTCTGTGCCTCGGCACCAACTGCTATAACCTTGCCGGTATCCTTCATAATAGCCACAACAGAAGGCTCATTACATACAACACCCCTGTCCTTCACAAACACAAGTGTGTTAGCCGTCCCGAGGTCAACGGCAAGGTCATTTGAAAACCACCCAAGAAGCTTCTGAAACACTTAATCCTCCTTATTTATTATATCTTCCGTTTCTTTACTCTCATTATCTGCAGTTGCAGGGTTTTCCTCAATTACCCGGGTTTTTGCAAGCTCGTCGCCAAATCTCATATACCTTTCATTTCCAATCATAAGCAGGCCTTCAAAAAAAATAACCAGCAGGGGAAAGATAAAGCCTATTAGCGGAACCTTCATCAGGATGTAGCCGACAACAAGAGGGAAATTTCTTATTACCGATTCCCTGAAAGCACAGGGCTTTCCTGATTCATATTGAAAAACCTTAATCTTGATAAGCCACTTGCCTACGCTCTTGCCTTCAAACAGGCCATCCCCTATTAAAAGATAGGCTAAACCGGCAAAATAACCTGCCTTGGGTATAACTTCAATTAAAGCCGCTATAATTATAAAGTCTATGCCCTTTGCTATTATCCTGTTTAGAATTTTGGCTTTAATGATTTCTTTCCGGCCGGAATCGTCCCCTGATGTGTTCATTATATATTTAATTTAACGGGCTTGCTGAATTCTTCAGAAAACCTTTTAACAAATGTTATCCATACTAACAAATCGTCTGTTTTATTTCAAGGAGAGGCACAGGGACTCTGTCTACTAAATGTCCGGAGTTTAAAAGCAAAAAACAAAATTCAAATACTGAATTTGATCTGAAATTTGAACTTTCCGGCAGAATTTATTGACTACTTTCCCTGACAGCCTTTACAACCCCTGCATAGTCACCGGAATTAAAAAAGGCACTCCCCATTACTACAATATCTGCCCCTGCCTTTGCTAAGTCTCCTGCATTATTTACATTTACTCCGCCGTCCACTTCTATCTCTACCGTGTAACTTTTGCTTTGAACCGTATCTTTAAGCATCCTGATCTTATCCAGGGTCTGCGGTATAAACTCCTGGCCTCCGAAACCGGGGTTGACAGACATCAATAGCACCAGGTCTATATCGGTGAGTATAAACTCAAGAATATTAAGAGGAGTTGCGGGGTTAAGGGAAACCCCTGCCTTTGCCCCGTTAGATTTTATGTAATTGATACTCCTGTTGAGATGTGTGCAAGCCTCGGAATGAACAGTTATTATGTCAGCACCGGCCTTTGCAAAATCACTTATGAACCTGTCAGGCTCCTCAATCATGAGATGCACATCAAGCGGCAGTTTTGTAATTTTCCTTATGGCCTGAACAACTATAGGCCCGATTGTAATATTTGGAACAAAATGGCCGTCCATAACATCAATATGGATTAAATCACCCCCGGCCTTTTCAGCTGCCTTCACTTCTTCAGCAAGCCTGGAAAAATCTGCGGACAGAACAGACGGCGCTATCTTTAGCATGAAACCTCCCGAAAAAATTAAGAATTATAATTGATTACACCGATGTTTCAACAGGACAATCCGGATTGTCCCTAAAACCACAGCCCCCAGCCACGGCCAAGGGTAACCTCTACGGAGTCACCTTTATTTATAATTGCTCCGGCTTCCGGTTTCTGAAGAACTATCACCCTGCCCTCTTTACGCTCAATCAGTTTAAGCCCGAGGGCGTTTGCTGTCTTCCTTGCTTCAACAACTGTCATGTCAACAAATTGTGGGCATCTATAGGATACATCGTATGGGCCCAAACTTACAACGAGATTTACTTTATTGCCGCTAAAATAACCCGGCAGGGGCCTTTGGGTTATAACCCTGTCCTTTTCCACATTGTCCGAATGCAGCCTTGTAATTTTCCCTATTTCCATGCCGAGTTTCTTTAACGAAAGCTTCACATCATTAATATCCATCCCTTCAAAATAAGGTGTTGTAATCATCGTCTTCCCTTTGCTGACAAACACCCTGATATTGGTGTACTTTTTAACCTTTTCACCCTGTTTTACGTCCTGCTTTATAATATGGCCGGGGGGTAACTCATCACTATAATCTTCTCTGTCTATTTCAAGGAAGAGGTCTCTGTCTTTTAAAAGCCCGGTTGCCTCAGAAATGGTTTTTCCCGCAAGAGAAGGAACCATAACGGTTTTTTCAAAATTAATTAGCCTCAAAATCAGCAGTGTGGCAACCGCTCCCAAAACAACAAAACCTGAAAAGTAAAGTATTAGCTTGAAGAAACTTTTAAGCATGTCCTAAGATTAAAATGTTCAGTATTTATTCCGGATAAGGTCATTCCCTTATCTGGCAAAAAAACTGATAGCGCCCTTTACTTTATCAATATCAACGCCTGTATTAAAACAGGGGCCAAACGGCCTTTCATTAATAATACCTAAAATCGGCAGGGGGAATGTGTCTATTACACCGCTTGAAAGGTCACGTTCACAGGCAACTGCTACGATTGCTTCCGGGTTTGTGTCAACTACAATTCTTCTTGCTATTGTCCCCCCTGTAGCAACAAAAAGATTTAAACCAAGGCTTCTTGCCAGAACAGTAAAGTTCTTTATCTCACATTCGCCACATCCTTCACAGTTATATACGTTGTAGGTAATCTTAATCCTGCACTCGCTGCGCTGAAGGCAATGGGGGAGTAAAAGAAGCAGTTTCCTGGCAGGTTTTCTCATGGAACTGCGAACAAGGCGGTTATTAACATCTATCAGCAGTCTCTGAAGTTTTTCCTTCTTAACCCGGAAGACCCACCCGAAGATAAGCATCAGGGGGTAGCCAAGCTTAATAAATAATCCTCTAAGCCACTGGTTTCTCATAAAGTCTTATCCCTTTTCTAAGTCCTCTCCCCTGCAAAAATGCCTTTACATTCATAACCGGTTTCCCGGACGGCTGAATCTCGGTAATAGAAAGTAGTCCCTTCCCTGTACCAACGAGTAACCTGTCTTTTGTCACTTCCTCTATCACACCCTTTTCTCCATCTCCTTCCATGGACACTGCTCTCAAGATTTTAACTCTTTCACCATCGAGAAAACCATATGAACCGGGCCAGGGGTTCATGCCCCTGATAAAATTACACAGTTCATCGGCTGATTTTGACCACTGAATAAGTCCATCAGTTTTTTTCAAAACCGGGGCATATGATGCTTCGCCCGTCTGGGGAACAGGTTTTAGCCCACCATCTTCCAATATTTTTAAGGTCTGAATTAAGACACCTGCTCCGATGCCTGAAAGTCTAAGAGTAAGACTTCCCGCCGTATCGTCAGATTTTATCCGTACTTCCTCCTGAAGCAAAACAGGCCCGGTATCCATTCCTTCGTCCATAAGCATCGTGGTTATACCTGTTTTTTCTTCACCATTAATTATTGCCCAGTTTACCGGGGCAGCACCGCGATATTTTGGAAGAAGTGAAGCATGCACATTAATGCATCCAAACCCGGGTAAACGGATTATCTCGGGAGACAGGATTTGACCGTATGCAACTACAACAATCACAGACGGCCTTAAAGACTTTAAAACCTCGATAAAATCTGCATCTTTTACTTTAACCGGCTGATATATTTTGAGTCCTCTGTTTTGTGCTTCAATTTTGACAGGACAAAATATCACACGCCCTCCCCTGCCGCTCCGCTTATCAGGCTGGGTCACAACTGCAATTACTTCATGGCCCGAATTCAAAAGTGCTTTAAACGGCTGGAGGGCAAATTCAGGAGTGCCAAAGAAAATCAGCTTCACAGGGAAACACCTCTCATTTTGCAACAGGGACGGGGGGATAAAGTAAAAAACTCATTCCCTGTCTTTATTATCTATTTTTTGTTTAATAGTCTTTCTCTTGCAAAGCGCTTCTTAAACAGTTCTTTTTTAATCCGGCCTATCCTTTCAATAAGCAAAATACCGTTAAGATGGTCTATTTCATGTTGAAGCGCCCTTGATAACAGCCGGGGACCCTCAATCTCTACGGGATTTCCGTTTCGGTCAATTCCTTTTACTTTTACTTTCTCGTGCCTTTTCAGGACTGTTGTATAATCCGGAAGACTCAAGCAGCCTTCCTCAATCTCGCACTCCCCTTCAGAAGAAATTATTTCGGGATTAATAAGAACAATCAACGGGACTTTTTCCTCACTTCTGCTTACATCAATTACTATAACCTGTTTTGAGACCCCGACCTGATTGGCGGCAAGTCCGACACCAGAAGATGCGTACATGGTCTCTATCATGTCGTCAATGAGCCTCTGGAGTTCAGAGTCAAATTCCTTAACCGGTGCTGTTTTCACAGTCAAAATCTTTTCCGGATATTTCTTAATCTCAAGAACGGCCATAAGTTTAATTTAAACAATTTATCGCAGAAATGACAAGCTGGACATCATTATTTTACAGGCAAAAAAGCAGATATGAGATAGTATTGAACTTTATGTTAGAATTATTCGAGTTCAGGAATAAGGGGGGTGAGAACCAATGTTCAGATTTACCAGTAGGAGCTCGAAAAACAGGGGCCTCGTACCCGGCACACCGGTTTTTGTAGGTGAAAAAAAGGCTGAGGAAATCAAGATAACTATAGTTGATTATGATGAGAAGAATTTTGAGATAAAAGAGGCACAGGCTGTTAACGAGTGTTTTCCTTTTAAAGATACACCTACAAACACATGGATAAATATAACCGGCCTGCACGAGGTAGATGTTATAAATGAGTTGGGCAAACACTTCGGTCTTCATCCGCTTATTGTTGAGGATATAGTGAACACAGAACAACGCCCGAAAACAGACGTATTCGATGATTATATCTTCCTTATCATGAAGATGCATAAATATAATGTGGAATCCAAAGAGATTAATACGGAACAATTAAGCATAATTTTAGGTAAAAACTTCGTGATAACCTTCCAGGAAAATCACGGGGATATCTTTAAACCCATAATGACCCGCATTAAGAATAATAAAGGCCGTATAAGAAAAACAGGTACTGATTATCTTGCCTATGCCCTTATGGACACTATAGTTGATAACTACTTCAATATCCTCGAGGATATCGGCGGGGAGATAGGGTATATTGAGGACGAGCTCGTTACCAATCCTACGCCTGAAACATTACATAAGATACACTTCCTGAAAAGAGAGATGATATTCCTGCGCAAGTCAGTCTGGCCGCTGCGCGAAATTATCAGCGGGCTTGAACGTGAAGAGTCTCTCTTAATTAAAGAGTCTACTAATATATATTTAAGGGATCTCTACGACCATACAATCCAGGTAATTGATTCAGTTGAAACCTTCAGGGACATGATATCCGGCATGCTTGAGATATATCTCTCAAGCATCAGCAACAGGATAAATGAAGTTATGAAGGTGCTGACAATTTTTGCCGCTATTTTCATACCGCTCACATTCATTGCAGGTGTTTACGGTATGAACTTTAACCCGGGCAAAAGCCCTTTAAACATGCCTGAACTCAACTGGTATCTTGGTTATCCCTTTGCACTGGTTTTAATGGCTGGTGTAGCAGTTGTCTTGTTATTTTTTTTCAGAAGAAAGAAGTGGCTATAAAATGTATTTTCAGCTTCTCGCCTGATAAGCTGTCTATAACAGGGGCTCTTATATCCAGGATTCCGTCCTTTCAAGCGAGGCTACGATGTGATAATTGACAGGTGGCAGGGGCTTTGATAGTATAACTCGCAATAAGGGTTCACATCAGACCAGGAGGTCGTTATGAAAGATATTCTTCAGATATCATATTTTCAGAACAGCATATTAGACTACATTATTTTCCTTTCAATTCTCATTGGCGGTGTTCTTTTTGTCCGGATACTTAAAAGCATTGTTTTAAGCCGGTTAAATGTATGGTCAAAAAAAACCGCTACAACCATAGATGATTTTTTGATTCACAGCATTGAAAAGACATTACTGCCAATACTATATTTCGGGGTATTTTATATATCAGCACAAAGCCTGATATTTAACCCCAGTATCAGCAAAGTCATTGATGTTCTTGGAATAGTTGTCCTTGCAGTATTTGGTATCCGCCTTCTGGTTTCACTAATTAACTACGCGCTCGAGAGATACTGGGTAAGAAAAGAGGTTGATTCAAGCAGGCAGCGAAGTCTCAAGGGAATAGCTAGCGTTTTAAAGGTTATTATCTGGGGCATAGGCATAACCTTTCTCCTTGACAACCTTGGTTTTAAAATATCCACTGTAATTGCCGGACTTGGCATTGGCGGTATCGCAGTTGCCCTGGCAGCTCAGACCATTCTTGGAGACTTGTTCAGCTATTTTATTATCTTTTTTGACCGTCCTTTTGAGGTCGGTGATTTCATCATTGTCGGAGATTATATGGGGACTATTGAGCACATAGGCATTAAAACTACAAGGATACGCAGTTTGGGCGGGGAGCAGTTAGTGTTTTCAAACACCGACCTTACCAATTCCCGACTGCGGAATTACAAAAGAATGGAGAAGCGCCGCGTGGTCTTTGCTCTCGGCGTTACCTATCAGACCACTTCTGCACAAGTAAAGGAAATTCCCGGGATAATCAGGCATATTATAGAAAATATTAAAGATACGGCTTTTGACCGCGCTCATTTTTCGTCATACGGTGATTTCAGTCTTAATTTCGAGGTGGTTTATTATGTCCTCAGCAGTGACTACAACAAGTACATGGACACACAGCAGGATATAAACTTCGCAATAAAGGAAGAGTTTGAAAAACTCGGGATCGAATTTGCCTACCCGACCCAGACACTATTTTTGGAGAAGTCACAGGAAAATTAAAACATGCAGGAAAGAAAATACGGTAAAAGGGCAGTTTCAGGGGCCAAACTTGAAAAATGGCCTAATCCCTCTCCTGACAGGGACTATAACATAGAGATAAACTTCCCTGAATTCACCTGCCTTTGCCCACGCTCCGGGTATCCTGATTTTGCAGCAATAAAAATCACCTACATACCTGACAAATACATTGTGGAGCTTAAATCCCTGAAACTTTACCTTAACAACTTCAGGAATCAGGCCTTGTCCCACGAGTCCGCTACCAATAAAATCTTTGAGGCCCTTAAAAAACTCCTCAGGCCGCGATACCTCGAAGTGGTCGGTGACTTTAATCCAAGGGGAAATGTGAAGACAGTGGTAAGGGTAGCTCTGTAAATTTCAAATTTGTAATGATATCTTATTAATGTGAGGTTCCACCCCATAGCACTCAAAAATATTTAATGTGGGGGTTTCACCCCACACCCGAATCGATTCGACCAAAGAAATTAGTGGGGCGCTCCGCCCCCATCCCCGGGATACTTTCTTTTGTCGAAAAGAAAGTATCCAAAGAAACTTTCCCCTCGACAATTTCCGGGCGGCTCGTTCCGCCAGCCTCCGGTAAATTAATTCAAACTCGCCCCTTCGGGACTCAAACACGAATTAATTTTTCACCCTTCGGCTTACCTCTCTCACCTGAAATTTTCGAATGGGGAAGAGCAAAAATGAGGAAAATGGTGTTCTTTGAACGAACATTTAAAGATTTTAGGAAAACTGAGGCAATCAAAAGAAAAGGAATTTAAACTGTCTGACCCCGATTATTCGGGGGAGTTTTTAAATTCCCTTTTGATAACGATAATTTTCCGTATAAAAATCTTTGCAGGAAGTGAAAAGAACCCATTTTTGAATTTCATCAAATATTCAACACCTTCATCCCTTTACCTAAAGAAACAGCTGACTTCATTGCCGTCCACACAAATTCCTTTGCCTTGACAACTGCCTCTCTCACATCATAGCCCAGTGCAAGCCCTGCGGTTATAACAGATGAAAAAACACACCCGGTGCCATGATATTCCCCTTCAAGCCTTTCATTTTCCAGTAATAAAAAATCCTCACCGTCAAAAAACAAATCCAGTGCCACTGACTTCAGGTGCCCTCCGGTAATCACCACTGCACCGGGTCCGGATTCTTTAAGCCTGACCGCTGCCTTTTTCATATCTTCCTCATCCTGGATGTTTATCCCGGTAAAAAGCGATGCTTCGTAAATATTGGGAGTAATAATCCTGGCCAAAGGGAACAAATAATCCTTCAGAATTTCAAGCGCCTCATCTTTAACAAGCGACACGCCGGAGGAAGAGGCAGTTACAGGGTCAATGACAAGGCTTCCCAGTGAATACTGTTTTACCTTTTCCGCTACAACCTTTATAATCTCAGTGCTGTACAACATCCCGGTCTTACATGCATCAGGCCGAATATCCTTAAGGAGTGCGTCGAGCTGTTTTGAAAAAAAACCCTCAGGTAAATCATGGATATCAAAAACTCCCTCGGTGTTCTGGGCAGTCAAAGCTGTGAGCACTCCAATGCCGTATACATTCAGGGATTTAAAGGTCTTTAAATCCGCCTGGATTCCTGCACCGCCAGTTGGGTCAGAGCCTGCTATGGAAAGTGCTATTTTCATAAAAAGACTATATCAAGTTATTTATAATATTTGCAATAACACTTAAGCAATTTGAACGATTAATTAATGACTGAACAAGAAGAACTTTTAGAGGTGGTAACTAAAGAGGGCAGAATAATCAAAACACTGCCAAGGTCCGAGATACACGGCAACCCTTCTTTAATTCACAGGGTCGTGCATGTACTTGTATTCAACAAAAAGGGCGATTTGCTTCTTCAAAAACGCTCAATGAACAAGGACGTTGCTCCGGGCAGATGGGATACATCTGTCGGAGGGCATGTCAACGCCGGTGAGACACTGAATAATGCATTGAGACGCGAGATGCAAGAAGAACTCGGTATTACGGCATGTAAGCCCGGGGTTTTATATACCTACATCCATTCAAACCCGTATGAGACAGAGCTTGTATACACGTATTCGTGTGTTTATAAAGGCAGGATAAACTATCAGCAGGAAGAGATTGACGAAGTACGGCCATGGAGCATGAAGGATATCCATAAAAACATTGGAAAAGGTATTTTCAGTGACAATTTCGAACTTGAGATTAAGGCTTATATAGAACATAAGAGCTCAAAAAGTTCAAGATAGTTAAACAGTTTGAACAGCTTGAACGTTTTAAACTATATTAGGAAATGAAAATTACCAATTATTCATTTGGCAGGATTACAATTAACAGTGAAACCTACACCTCTGACGTCATTATATATCCTGACCATGTTAATTCATCATGGTGGAGGAAAGAAGGTCACCTGCTTCAGGTTGCCGACCTTAAAGAAATTATAAGTGCAGGGGTGCCTGCCTTAATAATCGGCACAGGTTATTACGGGACAATGCGCGTCCCGGAAGAGACCCTTGAATACCTAAAATCAAAAAACATGGAAGTCCTTTTTGATAACACACAAAAAGCTGTCAAGCTTTTTAACGATATAGCATCCAAAAAACCTGCCATTGCCGCACTTCACCTGACCTGTTGAGTCCTGAAATACTAGATACTGGATACTGGAAGCAGGATATCAGATTTTCTCTTCTTTTTTTAACAACTTCGAGACAATCCTGAATCCAAGCAGCACTGCCAGTATCCCGGCATAGATAAGCGGCTTACGAATATCTACCTTAACCAGCCAGAGAAAGTGGATTACCCCGCCGATTGCAGACAGATAGACAAGCCGGTGAAGCGCCTGCCATCTTTTAAAACCAATCCTCTGCACCATGCGGTTAGTTGAGGTAACTGTAAGCGGGACAAGCAAGACATAGCTTACAAAGCCGATTATAATGCGCTTGTGTTTGATAACATCCTCCAGAATGGCACCCCATGCAAAAAACTGGTCAAGAGCCACGTATGTGAAAACATGAAGGGTAGCGTAGAAAAATGAGAAAAGCCCTGTCATCCTTCTAAGGCGCATTGGCCATGTAAGGCCTGTCAGACGCTGTAAAGGACTGATTGCAATGGTAATCATCAGGAAATTAAGCGCCCAGTCTCCCATATGGTGAAGCATTCTCTCTATGGGATTTGCACCGAACCCTGATGTAACAGCCTGCACCGCCAGCCATAATAAAGGGAATAAAGAAATGATAAAAACAACAGGCTTGAGAAGTTTTATGAACCGGTCATCTGACTCCATATTAAAAGAACTTTTTTAAATCCATGCCCTTATACATACCTGAGACCTGCTCTTCATAGCCGTTGAACATCAGGGTTTTACTTTTCCTGAACTCGCCGATTCGCCGCTCACGAGCCTGGCTCCAGCGAGGATGGTCCACATCAGGGTTCACATTAGCATAGAAGCCGTATTCATCCGGGCTTGACTTCATCCATGAGCTGACAGGCATCTTTTCCTCAAAACTAATTTTTACGATGGATTTAATGCTTTTAAAGCCGTACTTCCAGGGCACTACCAGCCTCAAAGGGGCTCCGTTTTGATTGGGCAATACTTCGCCGTACATGCCCACTGACAAAAGGGTCAGAGGGTGCATGGCCTCGTCCATTCTTAAGCCTTCCACATAAGGCCAGTCAATAATTTTACGCCGCTGTCCAGGCATCTGCTCAGGGTCAAGCAAAGTGGTAAATTTTACATACCTGGCCTTTGATGTCGGCTCGCAGCACTTCTTTATAAAATCTCCAAGCGGGAACCCGACCCAGGGTATAACCATTGACCATGCCTCCACACAGCGGAAACGGTATACCCGCTCTTCAAGCGGAAACATTTTTATAATGCTGTCAATGTCAAAAACACCGGACTTTTTAATATGCCCCATGGTTGAAACAGTCCAGGGGCGGGTGCGGAAATTTCTGGCAAGCCTGGCAACATTATCTTTATCAGTGGTGAATTCATAGAAATTGTTGTAGGTAGAGGCACTCTCAAAAGATGTCTGTTTTTCAATTACTGAAAACTGCCCGCGCTTTACTACAGGAAGTTTCTGCCCTGCCCGGACTTCAGGTTCTGTAATTAAACCGGTCACTGCCACTGAAGCTGCCATAGCCATAAACTGGCGTCTGTTCAGGTAAAGCTCCTTGTCTGTAATCTTAGAGCTTTTAATGTCTGAAGGCCATTTAATAAGCATGGTTTTTTTATTTCAAGGTTTAAAACTCAGCAATGTATATTCCGAACTTTTATAAAAAAGTGCTGCTGTTTAACCCTGTAAAAGGTACAAGAATGATAAACTTATAAATTCATAATACGGCAAATAAAACATTTTTCATAAATAACCGCATGCCTATTTACCGTAATGGCATTCTATTTCTATGGCTTATATTTTTTTAAAAGATAATCCCGGTTTTTCATGAAAATTTCCACCTGCTTCTTGATAATTGCTTCTGACATCTCCCAACTTTTACCCATAACCTGTGAGCAGTATGTCCCTGTGCGGCCGAAATAAAGGGGGGTAATAATGTCTACAAGCCGCCTTCGGTTACGTTTCCAGAGACGGAAAGCAAAGAAAAAATCATAAAGTATCCTGGACCACAAATCAGCCTCAAGGATAAATTCATTCTTTTTCCGAAGATGGGATGCCACCCTGTTAAGCTCGTTAAAGGTTTCAGCCTCTAAAATATGTTTATACATTGGCTTAAAATGATTGAATCCTTCTTCAAATTCTTTCTTCAACTTTCTCAGGGATACATTAATCTTTTCCAGTTCAAGGGGGGGATTGTTATAGGAAATAATCCCCACTGTTGAATACTCATATGACTTTCGCCAGCTATCTTCGTAAATCCCCATTGTGTAAAAAAGCGTGCTCAGCACCTGAAAAAACATCATGCCGAGGTCAGCAGCCGGGTCCTTGGGCTTGTGAATTTTATTCCCCAGGTCAACCTGTACAACCTTAACCTTCTCATTTAATGCGGTGAGCGTCATCCAAATGTCAACTCCAAAGCTTGCCACGTCCGTAAGCCATACCTGCTTGGATGACCAGTATTTTGCAAGCGAAAGGCTGAAAGAGAAATCACCGCCTATGGGCTGGCGAATATCCTTTCCGAATATCGCAACGGTTAAAGGATAAACAATCGTATTGGTAATCGTACCGTCAAACGGATGCCTCCTGTAGTAAGGAGTACAGAAATCAGCCATACCGTTGAGAACCGGGTCAGCCATCCACTTTACCCATTCAGGAGTGATACTGCGCAAATCCGAATCAAACACCAGTATTGCCTTAGGATTCAGACGGGCTGCACATTCAAAAACAGAACGGAAGCTCGTTCCCTTCCCGGGTCTCCCCCGGTAAATGCTTACCTGCTTACTAATGCCCCTGGGGATTTCTTTTTCACTGATATTCTCGCGCGTATCGTCAACAGAGCCACCGTCTGCCACAAAGATAGCTGTTTTTAAATTACCGTAATATTTTTTAAGACCCCTGCCTACCTGGGAAACCACAAAACCAACGGTCTCATCATTGTTATACGTTGGAATTCCCACCAGGATATCAACCTTCTTTATCCTGCTAATCCATTTTAATACAGGAGCCCTGAGCGCGGTCTTATACTGTTTTTTACGTTTAACCATAGATTACCTCACTTATATATGTATAATAAAAAGAATTAAAAAAATACCCAAAAGCCTGTCTCACAGCAATCAGGGCTTTTCTTATAAATTATACATTACAAGTATAATCTTTATCATTTTGATAAGTGCAGTGAATAAAAAACCGGCGAAATGCACAGCTACAGTACCAGGGCAGTTTATTCCCAGGTTAAAACAGGATCCATGAATACAGGCCCCGGCTACAACTTAATCAGGAGTAAAAAAAGGAAGAAAACAATTTCACTCTGCATACAGAAAAACGGTACAATTGTAATTCACGCCCCCTGCAACACCCCCGGAGATGAGATAGATAAATTCTTTTCAAATAAAAAAAAATGGATAGCTAAAAAACTTTCCCGGGAAAAAGCAAGAACATGTAAACCAAAGGAATTTATCCAGGGAGAAGATTTTTTCTACTTAGGCAAGAGTTACAATCTTGATATAAAGGATTCCGCCCTCATGAAACAGCCATTGGCATTGTCTGGCAAAAAATTTATCCTCCATGAAAATCACAGGGGCTGCGCAAAAGAGCTTTTTATCCAGTGGTATAAAAAAGAGGCAGGAAAAAATATTGCAGAACGCGTTAAGTTTTACAGCAGAAAACTCAAACTGTTCCCTGAAAAGCTTAAGATATCCTGTGCTGAATATCGCTGGGGCTCTTGCTCATACAGGAATGTATTGTCTTTTACCTGGAGACTTATCATGGCACCATATCCTGTAATAGACTATGTTGTAGTTCATGAGTTGCTGCATATGAAGGAGAAAAATCATTCCCGTTCATTCTGGACAAAGCTGGAAAATATAATGCCGGAATACAAAGAACAGAGGCAGTGGCTTAAAGAGAACGGGTGCCTTTTATCGCTCTGAAAAGAGATTTAAAAATACTGTTTCACCATCACCCGCAAGGGTATTATTCTTTAATAAAATATATATTGACTAATATTCCTAAACATGTTAGTTTCATTCAGGAAGTTTCAGAAGTTTTTGTAACTGTAAAGGCCACAAAGACTTTAAACTTTGTGGCTTTTTTTATGAAGCGGAGGTATTCTGAGACTTCACTTTAAAAGAAAGGAGGTAAAAAATGGCTGAAGGAACAGTAAAATGGTTCAATGAGTCAAAGGGTTTTGGCTTTATAGCAAGCGAAGAAGGCGGCGATGTTTTTGTCCACTATTCTTCTATTTCAGGAGATGGATTTAAGTCTCTTGTAGAGGGTGATAAAGTCAGCTTTGACGTCGAACAGGGCGATAAAGGCCCAAAAGCTGTAAATGTCGTTAAGCTGTAATTGACCTGGGAAATACCTCTGCTATGCGGGGGATTTCTTAATTCAGTTAAAGATTTCAGTAAACACGTATATTTTTTAAAGCGGGACTGGTAAGGCTTTTATGGTTACAAGGCTAAATAATTAAACAGTAGCAAGTTAGCACAAAGAGTTATCCACCGCAAATCTGTTTAAATCCCGGGAAAAAACGTTGTTGAGGGGAATTATTTGCCCAGAACATATTTCATAAATTCCCTTTTTCAATGCCTTTTTAATCCCTCATTTTAATCATTTTAAGCAATTCCAGGTAAGAAACAGTTTTTACCCCGAGGGA
>Ga0255052_10000350_pt1 | contig 37287 bp, 29 predicted proteins | sample JV7_2_21_MG_FD_188632 | JGI IMG/M metagenome (GOLD analysis project Ga0255052, IMG submission 188632) | Seawater microbial communities from Jervis Inlet, British Columbia, Canada - JV7_2_21 | ecosystem: Environmental > Aquatic > Marine > Inlet | place: Canada: British Columbia | collected...
AAGCACATCCTGTGAGGCCGAGTAAATCTCGCGATAGTGTCCAGGACCTGGAGCGGGTGAAGGGAATTGAACCCTCATTCTCAGCTTGGGAAGCTGATGTTCTACCGTTGAACTACACCCGCTTTATTGGTGATCTGCGTCAATTCTACTGCTGGCGAAGGTGCTGAGTCACCATTCGTCGTCCTTTGTCGGTTGGGTGATCGGGCCAGCTCCAGATTTTTCAGTCAATACCTATTGTTGATCAGCACGATGCAACAAGCGCTTTACTGGTTACAATGCGCCAACAATAAGAATCGTTGAGGCATTCATGACACAGACGGCCGACCAGGCACCGGGCTACCGGGTCGACACACAACTGGTACACGCACATGGGCTGGCGGCCATCGTCACGCTGCTGATCGCGATGGTTTTTGGCATCGTCGTTTCTCTCCAGTTGATTTTCCCCGACCTGACCGGTGACTGGCTGCCGCTCGGCTGGGGCCGGCTGCGATACGCTCACACGCAAGGCATCATGCTCGGCTGGCTTGGAAACGCATTTCTCGCATTTCTTTATCACGCCGTGCCGGTGCTAACAGGGAAATCTGTCTCCAGCAGGCGTCTCGGCGTCTGGCTCTTTGGCGTCTGGAATTTCGCCGTGATCATACCGGGCTGGATTCTCGTCCTGGCCGGAATCAGCCAGCCACTGGAATGGGCAGAGTTTCCGCTGATCGTCGATGCCTTCGCGGTTGCAGGACTTGTACTGGCGGCATTCCAGTTCCTGCCACCTTTCTTCAGACGTGGGCTGGAGAATCTGTATGTCTCAAGCTGGTACATCATCGGCGCGCTGATTTTCACGCTGCTCTCCTACCCGATGGGCAATATCGTGCCGGAGTTCGTCCCGGGTGCCGCAGGAGCTGCATTCAGCGGCCTCTGGATTCACGACGCCGTCGGACTCTTTGTCACACCGCTGGCGCTGGCCATCCTGTATTTCGTTATCCCGGCAACAACCGGCCGGCCGATCTACAGTCATTTCCTGTCGATGCTCGGATTCTGGGGGCTTTTCTTCCTCTATCCGCTCAACGGCACGCATCACTACATCTTTTCCGTCATCCCGATGGACGCACAGATTACGGCAATCGCGGCGTCTGCCTTGCTGGGTGTCATCGTTGTTATCGTCGTGACCAACCTGCTGCTGTCGCAGCGTGGGAGCGGCTGGTATCCGCGCGATGTGGGGCTGCGCTTTGTGGCGATGTCGGTCATTTTCTACCTGATCGTGAGTGTGCAGGGGTCGTTGCAGGCGCAAATGAGCCTGAACCAGGCAGTGCACTTCACAGACTGGGTGATCGGTCATTCACACCTTGCAATGCTCGGGTTTGCAACATTTGCCGGTATTGGTGGAATCATCCATGCCTGGCAACGCATCCCGTGGGTTCACTACAACGCACGCGCCCTGGACTGGGCCTACGGACTGCTGGTGGTCGGGATCACGATCATGGTGGTTGATCTCACGATTGGCGGCATCATCCAGGCCCAACTCTGGCAAAGCGGCGCACCGTGGCTCGAGTCCGTACAGGCATCACGACCCTACTGGATCATTCGCTCGTTCTCAGCCATTCCGATCGCGGCTGGCTTCATCACACTGCTGGTTGGTCTCTGCACAGGACCGCGAGGCGCGGGCGCGGCCGCCATTCAGGATGCACAAGAGGCCGTGATCCAGGTGACGCCTCGTCTCGCAGGCGCGTCGGCTGATAATGTCAATGCGCCGGGTCGTGCGCTGCTTATGTCCTACGTCGTGGCAGCCGTTGCGGGCGTCGCATTCTTTGTCATGTCAGTTTCCCTGCTCGGTGTCTGGCCGGAACGGGTCCTTGCCGCCCAATCAGAATTGACGGCTCCCGAACACCCTCTCCCACTGACGGTCGCTGAAAAACGCGGCCGTGCGATCTACGCACGTGAAGGCTGTGCCTATTGCCACAGCCAACAGATTCGATACACCGAGGCCGACATCGCTCGATTCGGTGCGCCGACACTCGCCTGGGAAACACGCTTCGACTACCCACACATGATGGGAACACGACGTATCGGCCCGGACTTGACCCGGGCTGGTTCAACGCGAACAGAAAACTGGCATTTGGTGCACCTGTTCGCTGCTCGCGCTGTCGTGCCCCGGTCGATCATGCCCTCCTATGCTGCCTTTTTCGACGGGTCTCCCGATCAGCCGAGGCAGGAGGCTCGTGACCTTGTCGCCTACATTGAATCTCTCGGTCGTGCACGCGAACTCGCGTGGCCAGAAGGTGACGCAGCAGCGCGTGCGGCAGTGCCCGACGACAAATGGGCCCAGATGTCACTGAATGCGCCAATGCTGAACGCGCACCCGGCGCGAACCCGCCCCAGGGGAGATGTGCCGGCATTTGGCGAGCCATCATCCGAAGAAACAGGACAACGGCTCTGGCGAGACAACTGTTCAGGCTGCCATGGTGACCAGGGCCGCGGCGACGGGCCTGGTGCGGTATGGCTCAGCCCGCAGCCAACGAACCTGACAGCCCGCGAATACACAATTGAACATGTCAACGACGCCCTGTGGAATGGCGTCCACGGTACGTCAATGCCTGCCTGGCGCGACCATGCACTCGCAAATCTCGCGGCACTGACGACCGTGGTCCGCGGTTTCAGCGAAATTGTGGACGAAGCCGAGCCGTCTGAGGTGGACCTGGCACTGGGCGAGGCCGTCTATGTCGCTAACTGTGCCGAGTGCCACGGAGACGAGGGAGCTGGAGACGGATTCGCCGCTGGCGAGTTGCCTGTCACGCCCACCGATTTCCGGGGCAAACGCGTGAGTACGGCAGAAAGTGTAAGGGTTATCCGGTATGGCGTCGACGGGACATCTATGGCAGCTTGGACCAACCGGTTGAATAATGACGAGCTGCTCGCGGTGACCCACTACGTTCGCGAGTTTTTTGCAGGTGACAACAACATCACCGGGGAAGGCCAATGATCACGGCGATAATTGTCATTGCGACCGTCGTGCTCGCTGCCGCATTCACGATTGCCTGGCTGGCAAATCCGGGCTTGCGTCGGCAAATTGAACACCCGAAATACTGTTTTCAGGATCAGGTGAAGCAATATGATCGAATATATGATCAACAGCGTCACGAAGACCGGGAAGACGAAATAGGGGGATCCGATGAGTCTCAATAAAGGCCATCTGGGCATGCTGGGCGCGGCGCTGCTAACGACAAGCGCTATCGTCATCGGTGGCATCACCATTGTAGAACGATCATCTGCGAACGCTGCGAGCAGGGTCCCGGTTGGCGCTACAGCCGAGTATGGCCGGCGGTTGTTGCGTGAGACCGCTGCGCTGATGGGCCCGGGCCACGATGACCCTGAGATGCGCTACAGTGGCACACACCTGGCTTGCGCATCCTGCCACCTGGACATCGGCACAAAACCTGGAACGTTGTCTTTGCTTCAGACTTCTTCCCGATATCCGCGGGATTCCGGCCGTGATGGCGGCATACGCGACTTGCGGGACCGAATCAACGGATGTATGCAGCGCAGCATGAACGGCCGGATGCTGCCACGAGACAGTGTAGAGATGATCGCCATGGAGGCATACATCAATAAACTCGGCAATCAGTATGCGGCCATGAGCGAGAGTCGCCGAACACCGGTTGAACCACCAGCATTTGTGGAACCTGGCCGGGCGGCCAGCGTGGAAGCCGGCCGGGCTGTCTACGAGGATCGGTGCTATGTCTGCCACGGCGTAAACGGTGCTGGGCTCCAGGCAACACCGGATCGGGGTGACGGCTATATTTTTCCGCCCCTTTGGGGTACGGACAGCTTCAATAACGGTGCGGGCATGACCCGTGTTCTTACTGCGGCACGCTTTATCAAGGCGCGCATGCCCTTCGGCCAGCCCGATCTGAGCGATGATCAGGCATACGATGTGGCAGCCTTCGTGAACTCACATGAGCGGCCGGTAAAGCCGAACCTTGAAGTGGACTTCCCTGACAAAGCCCGAAAACCGGTTGATAGCCCGTACCCGCCTTACGCTGACTCTTTCCCGCAAGAGCAGCACAAACTCGGGCCATTCAAACCCATTCGTGAGTATTACGAGAACCTGAAAAAAGAAAGCCCTTAGTCAATTCGCGGCTGAAGCCGCTCCTACATTGCTTCGCAAAACCGTAGGAGCGGCTTCAGCCGCGAATGTAATCGGATTAATCCTTAGTTCGACAATTCAGTACCGTTGATCGGAATCATCAGGTGGGCACCTGGCGTCCCTTCCCGCATCATCCATGGCGTACCTTTGCCTGCCAGTGAGTTATCACGCTGACTGCCTGTTGGCATACCCAAATCCGCAGCGGTGGCATCCGGCACTCTCAAGACCCATAACAGTTTGAGACGATCGTCCTCTTCGTAGAGGCGGTAGAAAAGCTGGCCAAATTTCCGTGGCGCGATCGTGCCATCTTGCTGGGCCGCCGCAACTGCTGCCTGAACTTCCTCGTTCGACATGCCTTCAGCCCGAAGCTTTGCCTGCAGGTCCATCGCACCCAGGTTGTCCTTGTGGCCACATCGCGTAAATCCGGATTCTTCATCGCGCGGCTGGCAAACGATCATGTTCGACCCTTCTCTCAGCACTTTCTGTTCGCCTCTGTCCTGGTCGTAGGAAACAACTGTGGCACCGGCTCTCAGATCCTCAGGCAATGGAAGAGTCGCCTGCGTGACCATGTCGTCAATGGCTTTGGTGTCCATTGCCATCTTTGCGCCACCCATGTTCGACATCCCGGTTCCGTTGATCGGAACCATGAGGTGCGCCTGAGGCGTTCCCGAACGCATCATCCAGGGCCTGCCCATACCTGCCAGCGAGCTATCACGCTGACTCTCCGTTGACATACCAAGATCTTCTGACGTGGCATTTGGTAGCAATACAACCCACAGCAACTGAATCCGATCGTCTTTTTCGTACAACCGGTAGAGCATGGAACCGAATGGGGTTGGCTCGACAGTGCCGGCCTCTTCCGCAGCGACTACCGCTGCCTGCAACTCTTCACCCTCCAGGCCGTCAGCCGAGAGTTTTGCGCTAAAATCACGACGCGCCGCCGTATTTTTCGGGAAGCAGAGCGTAAAGCCGCGTTCATCTCTCGGCTTGCATTCGACGTGGTTGGAGCCCTCGCGCAGCATCACACGTTCACCTGCGTCGTTGTAGTTATAGACTGCCGCATCGGCACGCAAGTCTTCGGGCAGAGGCTGAACGGCTTGTGCAATCAGCTCATCATTTGACTGCGCGCTGACCGCCACAAACGCGAACAATCCCAGCATTGAAACGGTCATTGAAATTATTCTTCTCATTTTTCTAATCTCCTGTTCGGCTCAGCCTGCGTATAACAGGCTGTAGCCATATTCCTGGGCACGCGTCGTCGCAAAGACGCCGGCGAAAATGAATCTACTGTTGGGAATCGCGGCATCAACAAATTCCTTATAGATATCATCTGCATTGCCTCCCGTCGCGTCTGCAATGAATCCTGCGTACCACTGCGTGGCAGCATTACAAATCGCTACTTGAACGCCTCTGGCCAGGGTCTTGTCGATCGTATTTCCCCCGTTATCCAGATCCATGCGGTCGGGAATGTTTGCCGGATTCACGTTGTATGCCTTACCGGTCTGCGGATCTGTCAGCCCCATGACAGCGCAGAACTGCTCTCCGTATTTCGACCAAGCTTCATCACCGTAGGCGAATGGTGTTGCGTAGTGACGCCAGCAGATGACCATCGCGTAGTCGGCGTCCTCGCCACCATCGGCGTTGATATTCGAATTGAGAATATTGTTCGCATAATGCAACGCTTCCATGCCACCAGTCGCATACGACGTGTCGATCCACGCCCGATGCGTTCCGGGCAATTCATCCATCCATTGATCTTTGCTGTGTCGCGCTGGTTGAAAGCCTGACTGCGCATTCGCTGTTGTGGCGCCTGCAACCACACCAGCCACGGCAACGCCCATTCCGGTCAGCAGCGACCGTCGCTGCGTCAATTTGTCATTCTCAGTCTTCATGTTTCCCCCGGGCGCGTTCGAGACTCGCCTTTTGTTTTTATGTGCGGTTATTCAACTATAGCAGGCTAGAACGGTCAAACGTGCCTGAAACCCTTATGCCGCCTTGCGCTTAGCTACGGTAAGCTAATATGCGATGGCATAGCAGTCCCGTCGCGGGTCCGCTGCGGCGATTCGATTGCCGGTATCCGGATCCAGCATGACGGCTGTCGCGCACCCGGATATCCTGAAAGGCGGAACGACGTTGACGTCATGGCCACGTTCCCGCATCGCCTCGATAACCGCTGAATCAATATTGGCTTCCACATTGATTCGGTTGAATCCCGTGTTGTGCGGCCAGAACGATGCCTGAAAATGCAGTGTCTGCACTCGCGGCCACTCAATGGCGCTGTGGAGATTCGGGTACCAGGCATCTTTAAATTCAACGATGTTCAATAACGCTTGCAAAATCGTTTGCTCCTGGTTGTCGCCGCCAGGTGTTCCGATCGCAAGAATTGGCTTGCTCCCCTGCATAACAATGCTCGGCGTCAACGTGTAGCGCGGTCGTGATCGAGGTCGTAATTGCGCGGCTTTGGTCTTATCCAGCCAGAACTGTTCGCCACGAACGCTCATGCCGATCCCGGTATCACCAAGAATCACTGCGCCGCCGATCCAGCCGCCACTCGGCGTGCTGTCGAACACATTTCCTTCTTCATCAATGATCGCGATATGCGATGTATCTTTAAGCGACTCCGGATGATCGGTTAGATTCGCCGCGAGTGTTGCGACGGCTTCTCCTTCACCCGCAACCCAATAGGGCCAGGAATCGACGGACGAATCGAAAGGCAGGGGATTACCAGCGCTAAATGTACTGGACGCATGTGACATGTCGATTTCACCAGCTCGCTGCCGGGCATATTCTTTGGATAACAATCCTTCCGCCGGAACCTCGACGAAGTCCTGGTCCGCGTAATACGTATCGCGATCAGCAAACGCAAGCTTGAGCGATTCGATAACCACATGAAGGTAATCGGCACTGTTATGCCCCATTCCCTGCAGATCAAAATTCTCGAGAATATTCAACGCCTGTAACAGGGCCGGACCCTGACTGTTGAACGGTTGCTTGTAGACAGTGTAGTTCTTGTAGTCCGTCGCAACCGGTTCCTCGATGCGTGCATAGAATTCCGCGAAATCGGCGAGTTCGTACGGCGCACCGTGTTCATTAAGGAATGCGACCATCTCCTCGGCAATATCACCTTTATAAAACCGATCACGGGCAGCGACGATGCCAGCTTTACGACCTTCATCGCTGTTCATGCGTTCCGCTTCGACCATTTTTTTTAAGGTGTCGGCGAGCGTCGGCAATCGAATCGTTTCACCTGCTTGATAAAAAGCACCGTCGGGCTTCAGCCAGTAAGCCTGGTTGTCTGGCCATTGATTGATGAAATCTGCTTCACCTTCGATCGAACGAGCTGTGCGCGGACGCAACGGGAAACCAAGCTCGGCATGTTCGATCGCACGCTTCGCAACAGTCTCGAAGTTCATTGTTCCCCAGCGCTCCAGCACCGTCAGTGCAGCGTGGAATGCACCAGGCACAACAGACGCATCCAGCCCCTGGCCACGCAGATTTTTCGACTGGCTAAGATAGTCATCGATATTGGCCGATGCCGGCGCCCATCCCTGCCCGGTAATCGAAGTAACCTTATGTTCACTTTCCGGGTAAATCAGGATCAGGGCTTCACCGCCGATCCCGTAAAGATCCTGCTCCACAACGCCACCGACCAGCAACGCGGCGACTCCGGCATCAAACGCATTGCCTCCCTGCTGCAGAATTTCGAGTGCGGCCGCAGTCGTGAGTGGGTGCCCCGCAGACACGCCTGCGTTACGGCCAATAACGGGTGGTCGTAACGGACCTTGTGGGAATGCAACCACCGAAGGTGCCGACGAGGCCGTTTGAGGTGGTAACGCACATGATGAAAGGGCAATTGTGAAAACGGCCGTAAGAATACCTGTGTGTAAGCGAGTCATTAGCGCATCCTATTCTTGTCGTTCGAAAGTAACCGCACCGCCGACAACGGTCATAACCACATCAATTGAGAGCAGACTTTCCGGGGCTGCTGCACGCGGGTCTTCTCCGAGCGCAGTGAAATCCGCATACCGTCCAACGGCCAACGCACCAAGCTTATCTTCCTGAAATGCTGCGTACGCATTGCCAGCACTCATGCTGCGAAGTGCAGTATCAACATCGACCGACTGCTCAGGAAACCAGCCACCTGCAGGCTCACCATCGAAACCGGTTCGTGTGACGAGCCCGTTTAGTGTCGTACGCGGATCACCCGAGTCTGACGCCGGATAGTCTGTGCTGGACGCAAACCTGGCGCCGGATACCAGCAAGTCGCGAATCGGCATGATCCATGGCGCCCGATCCTCGCCAACGCGATCAACCCCCCAGCGTTGGTATTCGCCGATAAAAACCGGCTGCATCGATGCAATCGCACCAAGCTCGGAGAATCTCTGCAAATTGGCAGGCGAAATTATGGAAGCGTGCTCAAGGCGGAATCGTTCTTCGGCCGGCACGTCGTTTCGTTCGATCGCGTCCAACAATCGCTGCACGCCATAGTCGCCGATAACATGACCGTTAACCTGGAACCCTTTTGCACGAGCGGCGATGAAGAACTCATCGATTTCATTATCGCTCATTTGCTGCAAGCCGGTTGTCGCCGGCGCATCGTTGTACGGCTGACTCATCTCTGCACCGCGTGCACCAAGCGCACCGTCGATCATTATCTTGAAGCTTCTTACGGTGAGCCGATCGTCGCCCAGGCCGATTTCCGGCCCATTCGCCAGGTAGTGTTCAACTGCTTCGCTACCCTGGGCCATGGCATAAACCCGCAATGGCAGCTCCCCGGCATCGAGCAACTTCTTGAGAATCGCGATTTCTTCCAGACTGCTTCCAGCGTCATGAACCCCGGTCAATCCCCAACGACGATACTGGTCAAGTGCCGCGCGAATGTAGCGTTCTGTATATTCAGCTGTATTCATGTTGGGCATTACGGCCGTCACGAGGTCCGTTGCCTGCTCGAGCATCATGCCGGTTGCGTCGCCATTGCTATCACGTACGACCTGCCCGCCTTCCGGATCCTGTGTGTCCTGGTCGATACCGGCAGCGTCAAGTGCAGCCGAATTCGCCCAGGCCGAGTGACCTCCAATACGTTGCAGCAAGACCGGGTTCTGAGGGCTTGCCGCGTCAAGATCAGCTGCAGTCGGATATTCGGGCACGTCGAAAAACCCTTCATCCCAGCCACGACCAAAGATCCAGTCGCCGGGTGGCGTGACCTGAGCGATGTCAGCAACGGCTGTGAAAACCTGCTCTTTAGTCATTGACTGAACGTTCAGATTCAACAGCGCAGAGCCCAAACCCGATATGTGGACATGACCATCGACCCAGCCGGGCACGGCAATACCGGGAACTTCAACAACTTCTGTATCGTCACCGGCGGTAGATAGAACCGAATCCGCAGTTCCGATTGAGACGATCACACCGTCTGTCACCGCAATGGCTTCAACGTCGGCCCGGGACTCGTCGAGGGTCACAAACTGACCGGTAAAAATAACTTCAGGCGCCGTCAACCCGGAATCCTCCTGTGGCTGACATCCGGTCAAAACAAACGATGCAAGTGTCAGGGCAACGAAACGAACCAGGCGCCGTTGAGTATCTTTCATACGGTCATGCTCCAGAATCACGAGAGAACCCCGATCGACAGCGGGCAAGTATAACGAATGTCGATTCTCGAATGCCGAAACAACTTCGCTCAACCAGCAAATGATAATTGAAAGGGGTCAGAGCCGACTCTAACCCCATCAGTACGCTACTTCCTGAAATCGACATCCATCTCGGCGGCGAGATAGAAGAGAGTCGCATAAGCTGCCGTCAGGTAGCGCATGTCCTCAGGAATGATCTTGTCAAAAGTATCGTTCGGTGTGTGGTGATACATGAAGTAGTCGTTTGAGTTCTGACTGAAATTGAGCGCCGGCATCCCCGCCCTGCCAAGCACGCTCATGTCAGATGCGCCGGTGGCATCGTTTGCATCACTCCACTCGACACCAAGCGGTGCAATTAATTTGTACATTTCACGAATCACCGGAACTGACGCTTCGCCGACACCGGATGTCAGCATGTTGATTCTGCCGCCACCGCCGTCAACCTCAGCGCCCAACAAGTGGTCATTCAGTTCTTCCTGATGTGCTGTCGCATATGCCTGTACGCCGACCAAACCGATCTCCTCCCCACCGAGCAAGAGCACACGAATGCTCCGACGGGGGCGTTGATCCATTTGCCCAATCATGGCAGCTGTTGCCATCATTGATCCGACTCCGGCGCCATCATCGATGGCACCTGTGCCTTCGTCCCATGAATCAAGATGCGCGCCCAGCACCAGGTACTTATCCGATCCATCGCGACCGGTGACTTCTCCTATAACATTGGCACCAACAACTGGCCCGGTGATTTCCGAGGTCATGTTCAGTTTCATCGTGACCGGATTGCCACGGCTCAGCATGTTCTGCAGCAATATGGCGTCCGGGGCCGACAATGCGGCAGCCGGAATTCTCTTCACGTCGTCTACGTATCCGAAACCGCTGCCCGTGTGACCGTTACGATTGTTATCCATGCCGACTGACCGGATGACGATCGCTTCCGCACCACGTTTGGCGGCCTCGACATGCCCTCTTCCACGTGCCCTCGTGCCCTGACCATAGCCACCCATGCGGGACGCATCCGGCGGCGGCACGTAATCCGCCATGCTGAACGAGACGAACGCGATCTTGCCCTTGAGGCTGTCACCTTCCGGCACCGCCAGCAGGTCATCAAAGGTTGCAAACTCGACGACTTCACCGACAAGGTCACCTTCGGTGCCGACGCTGTAGCCAAGCGCCGTCAGTACGAGGTTATGTGGATAGGGAGAGACAATTTCTGCTTTGGCTTCACCCCTGATCCAACCTCGGTCTACTGTGAATTCTTCGGCCCAGGCACGATCGAAACCGAGTTCTTCAAATTTTGCCAATGCCCAGGCGATCGCACGTTTGTCACCTTCTGTACCGACCCGGCGAGGACCAACTTCGGTCGTGATCGACTCGACGATGTCGACAGACAAATTATCGAGCAGTGCTTTCTCACGAAGTAATACTGCGTTGTTCGCGAGCTCCGCTGGAATAATCGAATGATCGATTTGCAAATCACCGACAGAGTCGCCGGCAATCGCCGATGCGCACAACAGCAAGCCACCCGTTGCCGAAATTATTGTTTTACTGAATTGCACTGCGCTCATCCCCTCGTTCCATTGTTAGTGAGTTGTAGTGACGGATATTGCAGTCCGTAGCAGCCAATTGCACGCGGAAGTTGCGGAAGACGTATCAGCCGTGCGATCAATTTGCGTCCTTAGAGACCACTGCAACGACCTTTCCACGGATAGTACTTACCTGTTCTCGCGTCGAAAGAGATTACGATTGCCAGAGGATTTAGGTCTGGATGTAACGATTATCCTCAGTGGTGGGCTGGCCATGAATTTCATCGCAATGCCACATCGACACAGGCGATATTTTTTGTGCATAGCCATCCTGTTGCTGACAGGATGTGCGACCGTTGGGCCGAAATACACAGACTTCACTCTCGAAGACAAGTCCAAAGCACTGGTATTAATTTACCGGCCAAGCCCCCCTGTAAATATCTTTCTAACGAACACCTATGCATACGCCCATGCACCTGACATTTATCACGAAGACACGAAACTGACAGGCCTCAACGTCAACGCATACACCTACGTCGAAATCGGTCCCGGTCTTACCAGGATCTCTGCCCGGGAAAAGTTGACCGGCTTGTCGCTGGTAGAGTTGGAAGTCAACGCAAGGGCCGGGCAAATCTATTACCTGCGGTACGAGTTCCAAATGGGTCTCGCGTCACCCGCCTACGAATTCAAAATTATACCGTTGGTCCTTGCAAAAGAAGAGATTCGCAAGACTCGGTACGTACGGGCGTCAAGATGAACAAGATGTTCAAAATCCTGGGGCCGCCGCTGTTGTGCATGCTGCCTGTTGGCTGCGCTACTAACGATTCGGAACCAGCACCCATCACCGAGGCGATGTTGGTGGCCCAGGAGCAAATGTTCGACAGCCTTTATGAAGGCCAGGCACTGGAGGAGACACTGGCAGTGATCGAAAACTCCAACGTCCGGTTTTTTGAAGTCAAAGAGAACGACGTCGTTCATCAATATATCGAAGCTTTCCGACCGGACACAGGCGCACAATTCGCCGTGTACTTCGAAAACAGACGCCTCGTTGCTTTGATATTGGAGCACGACGTCGCGATCTTCTTTTCATGTCGAAGAACAGGTCCAGATGGTCACTGGTTAAGCGACGGCATTACGCCTTACATTGACTGGATTACCGCACGAAACATGCTTGGCAAGGACTTTGACAAGCGCGCCTATCACATCAGAGCAGCCGCCTCCGGCGGCGTAGATTTTGAATACGCTGTCGAAGCGATCGCATGGACGCCGGTTATATCGATCGCCCTCGTTGGAGCCGGTCTTGACCAACTGGCAGGTGGCCATCAACGCGATAAAAAGGCCCGGCGAGAACGCGAATACATCCAGCGAATGGCCTCGACAATTCAGATTGGGGCATCCGAATACGCGCTAATCTCGTTGATGGGGTCGTCTGACCGCAAGGACGATGTCGGCGCGACGACGGCGTTCACTTACCGGAACCCCTCTTACTCGTATGGGTTCCTGGATGACAGATTAGTCTGGAAAGAATCGCCGGCAATGATGCTGAGAGAATCAGTCCACGCCGATCAGTGCTCTGGGTGAAACACCGGTGCTGACCAGTCGTCAGGTCCCTTAGTTATGCCGTATACCTAATGTAGTTTCGAGAAAGTTTCCGCGGTAACGTCGCCGTGAGCTTTTGACTCAAGGCAAACGTTCGCAAGCCTCGTCAATACCGCACCATCGGGATACAATTAGCGGCTCGGCTAATCCACCAAAAAAACAGATTTGACTGAATCACGCCGATCCCGAGCCGCATCGATAGCCATCACGGCCCTGATACAAGGTGTTTTGCTCTCCCGTTACTCATTTTTAGGAACTCCAATGAAAACATTAATCACTGGTTGCCTGGCGACACTTCTCTTGATGAGCGCCTGCTCCGGTCAGAACAATGAGTCCGCAATGGAAACTGCAACCGAGGCCGATCCACAAGCTGCTTCTGATGCATTGGCCGCATTGGTTGAAGAGTATTTTGACCGCAGCCTTGAAATGAATCCGATCATGGCTTCGTCAATCGGTGATCATCGATTCGATGATCGTCTCGGTAATCCCTTGAGCCCGGAGTTCATCGCCGAATCCGAGGCGATGCAAAAGGAATTCCTCGAACGGTTATTGATGATTGACGAGAGTGCGCTTGAAGGACAAGACCTGTTGACCTACGGGACATTTCGCCTGAGTCGTGAGATGAATATCGAGGGTAGTCAGTTCCCTGGCGAGCTGCAGCCGATCAATCAATTTTTCTCTTTTCCGAATATGTTTGTTCAACTCGGCAGCGGCGCCAGCTTACACCCGTTCAAGACAGTCAAGAATTACGAGGATTTTCTCGGCCGGGTGGATGACTTCGTCGAAATCATTGACCAGGCCATAGTCAACATGAATATCGGCATGCAGGAAGGCATCGTCCAGCCTCGCATCCTCATGGAGAAAGTATTACCGCAACTTGCGTCCCAGTTGGCGGAATCGGCAGAGGAAAGTGCGTTTTACAAGCCGATAACAAGCATGCCCGAAGAATTCAGCGATGAAGACCGGGAGCGATTGACCGCTTCGTACAAAGTGGCAATCGAAGAGAAAATCATTCCTACGTACCAACGCCTTGGTAATTACATCGGGGATGAGTACCTCAGTGCGACACGTGAATCTGTCGGACTATCGGAGCTGCCGAATGGCGAAGCCTGGTATGCATACATGGTCCGGCTGAGAACCACTACCGTCCTGTCGCCTGCCGAAATACACGAGATCGGCGTTGAAGAGGTCGCACGCATTCACGGTGAGATGCATTCGGTGATGGATGAGGTAGGCTTCGACGGAGATCTCAAAGAGTTTTTTGAATACCTGAACACAGACGATCAGTTCTACTTCGACGATGCCGAACAATTGATTCAGGGCTATCGCGACATGTCCGATCACATATCGAGCCTGACGCCCAAGCTGTTCGACATCTCCCCCAAGGGGGGCTTCGAAGTGCGCCGCGTTGAGCCGTTCCGTGAAAAATCAGCTTCCGGAGGTTCCTACATGCGTGGCACGCCTGACGGGTCCCGTCCCGGCGTTTTTTACGCCAACGCATACGACATCAAGGCGCGTCCAAAATGGGCGATGGAATCCCTGTTCCTGCATGAGGCGATTCCCGGGCATCACTTTCAAATTGCGATCCAGCAGGAACTCGAAGATATTCCCCAGGTCCGCCGCTTTGGTGGCTATACAGCCTTCAGCGAAGGCTGGGGGTTGTATGCAGAGTCGCTCGGCAGGGAACTTGGCGTATACACCGATCCGTATCAGTATTTTGGCGCCCTGAACGCAGAACTCTGGCGTGCAATCCGCCTGGTTGTGGATACCGGCATTCATTCGAAGGGGTGGAGTCGCCAGGACGTGCTCGACTATATGTATGAAAATTCGGCCGTGAAAGAAGCCCGCGCTGTCAGTGAAGCCGAGCGGTTCATGGCAATCCCGGGCCAGGCATTGGCTTACAAAATGGGACAGCTGAAGATTCGTGAGCTGCGAACCAGGGCCGAACAAACGCTCGGCGACAAATTCGATGTGCGAGCTTTTCATACAGCGGTGCTGGGCGATGGCCCGTTACCCCTGAATATGCTGGACGCGAAAATCGATCGCTGGATAGCGACACAATTTTGAGCAAAGTGAAGGGGCCGCAAGCGGCCCCTTCATTCGCGGCTCATCGCGCCTGCATTTACCTGACTAGTATGCAGGTCCATCCTTGTATTCGAAACCGGCTTTCCCGGCTTGTTCCTTGACGGCCTCATAGAGCTTGAGGTCCAGTGAATCTTCCATGCCACCGGCTTCCTCGACCTTCTTCGCAATGAAATCGTCGCGATCTTCAGCGAGGGCCTGGATCCTTTGCTGGATGTCGGCTCGTTCGCCCGCCAACTGAGCGACATAGGCCCTTTGTTCAGCCGGAGCCATTGGCTTCAGGGCAGCAGGCAGCGCTTCGGGCTCTATCTCCTCGAGCTCGACTTCACCGCTTGCAATTGCATCAACCAGTTCTTTTTCGCCGAGCAAGTTCTCCCTGCCCGCCTCTGCGGAATTGAACACACCGCGTCTCGCAAGAGCACCAACCGAAGCTACCGCTTTGACCTTTTCCGTCGCAGCGACTTTGTCTCCCATCCGCTTTCTTTCTTCATCAGTTCCGTAATAAAGACGAGTGTCATCAAGCTTCGCCGACAAATCTGCAATCTCTTTATCGAACGGTGACTCAAAAGCAACCGCACCACCGGCCTGGTCAACCTGGAAGAAATTCCCATTGCCGAGGCTCGCTATTGTCGTCCAGGGCACTACCGTCGTCGGAATATTGCCGGATTGAATCGTATTGATGACAATGCCTTTCTCGTTCGCGGCGGCAATGGTCGCTGGATACTGTACTTCGCGGTAGTCCATGTGTGGAGGCGCGTCACCGACCAGGAAGATCGTTTGATACGCCTGATCCGCTTTGCTCCATGACATGTTGTGAACCGCATCGTAGAGCGCCTTATTTACACTCTCTGGTGTATCGCCACCACCGCCTGCCTGGAATTCCATCAAGCTTGCGTAGACCGAATCAAGGTCGTCACTCAGGTCGACAATCTTGGTGACGTACTGATCACCTTTGTCACGATAGCCAACGATGCCAATACGAATATCAGGCGTTGGTTGTGCCGACGCCATCGTCGATGCGATTGACCAGATCTTTTCCTTGGCCGTCTCGATGAGTGCCGACATGCTGCCGGTTGTATCCAGAACAAACACGACATCAACCACCGGTCGCTGTGACGTAATGTGATGACCAATCGGCGGATCGACCTTCACATTGCTTGCATGGATCTGCGGGTAATAAGCGACCGCACCGATTGTCAGTGCAAATAGCGCTATTCCAATTAGTTTCGTTTTCATTGTTCAGTCCTCTTGAATAATTACTGAGTAAAAAGTTGTTGAAGCGCCTGGTCCGCCTGGCGGCGGGCACGATCGAATGGCTCGTTGTCTGTTGCAGGAGGTTTCTCCGCTTTCTTTCTGCCGCTAATGCTCGCGGGAATAGCAACGAACAGCGCTTGCACAAGGAAGAAACTCCAGGCCGCGAGAAAAATGCTGCCTGTCCGCGATAGCGCCCAGATGAATGCCGAGACGCTCATCGCGCTTAAGCCCAGGTCCATCAACGCCGGAAAAATGCCCGAGTAGAAGTAGAGGGAGCGCACCAACCAGACGGCCCCAACGTGGACTAACACGTAAAACGGCAACGGTGGACCGATCCACCAGGTGGAAATGGCCAGTACGCTCCAGAGCGATAAAGTCGTGATGCGCCCTACCCGTTCAGTGCTGGAACGGATGAGATACAACACATAGGCAAGTGAGACCGCCGGGATCACGAGCCGAATGACGCTGCCGACGCCGATGAACGGCGTCAGGGCGCCAATCACCACGCTGGCTGCAAACGCCAGAACAGCTGCGACAACGACACCATGAAAAAATGTTGGCCTCTTCATGATGCGCTCCTCTGTGCTTTCTCGCGGAGGTAGGCGATTTCGATCTCGTCGTCGCCAATGCTCAATTCACGAGACATCCAGCCGATGTCATCGAAATCAGATCCGGGTCCGGAAGAGGTCGGGCGATGTGAAATCAGCTCTGCCTTTTGCTTCAGGCTATCGAGCGCCGACCGGTTTTCATCCAGCAACTTTTGCTGCTCTTCCAGGTACCGTTCGTTTGCCTCGAATTTAGAAAGGAGCTGCTTAAGAATGCGTTCGGCCTCAAGCTTCTTTCTAATAAGAGACTTTGCGAGGTCGTCTTTGTCAGACTCAAAGCAAAGATCCAGCTGATCGTTGTACTCATCGATTGCTGTACGCAGTTCATTCCTGCGAACGCCAAGCGCTTCCTGATCATGTGCGCAAAGAGCAACACGTTGCTCGATTGCCGCGAGCTCGTCTTCCATGTCGCGGATAGCCTGCTTCAGTAATTGCTCGGGTTCTTCGATTTGGTCAAGGACAGCATTGAAGTCCGCCTTGAAGAGCCGTGAGACTCGGTTGATTAGTGCCATGATGTTGCCTCCATGAATTGATCGTGGAGGAATGGTAGGCAGGAAGGCCTCTGGCTATAAGACAGCGTTTGGTAAATTCTGCGCTGGCTGGTTTACACTAAGTTTACGTTTCATCAATGAACCAGGAATATAATTGCGCCAATCTCCCAAGAATGGGGTCAGTGCACTATACTGAGGACAAATAACAATAAGGAAGCGGAGAACTCAATGGTCCTCTATCGAAATGCGTCTTTCTATCTTCTTGTGCTGGCCATCGCCGTCGTAGCAGGATTCTGGCCGAGTTATTTTGGCATCCCAGCGGCCGAAACACGTCTGAGTTTGCATACCCATGCAATCACAATGTCGCTGTGGCTATGCCTTCTCATCACACAACCGTGGCTGATCCGGACCGGGCGACGTGAGTGGCACCGGCGCCTCGGCAAAGCATCGTACGCGTTGTTTCCGTTCATTCTGGTCACGGGACTCATCGTCACATTTCAAAACATGCAAAATACGTACGAAGGCACACTAGACCCTGACAATCTCGGTATCTTTTTTATCGGCTTCATGCACGTAGCCATTCTTGGCTTCTTTTACGCCATGGCCTTACTCAACAAAAAGAATGTGCAACTGCACGCCCGGTACATGATCGCGACGTCGCTCGCTCTTGTGACGCCCGGTTTTTCCCGAATCTTCTATTACTACTTCACCGGCAATGGCATCCCAGCGCCTGATTTTTATTCGACCATGTTGATTGCCAGCGTGCTCCCCATTGCACTGATCGGATACGACAAGATGCGCGGCCGGATCTATCCGCCGTTTATCTACCTGGCAATCGCATGGGCAATCAACCTGATCGGCTACAAGCTACTGCCTACGTTGAATTGGTGGCAACAATTCGCCATGTGGTCGCTGGAACTCAATATTTAGTGATCGCGTTTTTCTTCGCGGCTAAAGCCGCTCCTACAGTTCTACTTTGATCTTGTGACAACCATTCGCGGCTGAAGCCGCTCCTACAGTTCTACTTTGATCTTGTGACACCCTTTCGCGGCTGAAGCCGCTCCTACGATTCTGCTTTGATCTTGTGACACCCTTTCGCGGCTGAAGCCGCTCTTACAGCTCTACATTGATTTTCTGATACCTATTCGCGGCTGAAGCCGCTCCCACAGTTCTAAATAGTATTGTGGGAGCGGCTTCAGCCGCGAATGTTTTTGGCTACTCCCCCGGGTGGTAGGTGCGCGTCGCTCTCGCTTCGACATCCTCCCGATAATAGGCGACGTCTTTGAATTCCCTGTCTGCATAGCGCTGCGCCTGGTCATCAAAGTGTGGTGATGATGGATCGCCGCTCTGCCCGCCTGCGAGCATGGACTTTGCTTTCACCTTGTCGCCAAATTCAACGGCAGCAACAAAACTATTGCCTGACGTACCGTAAATTCGTTTCGTGCCGTCATATCGCCGCGCACCGAACGATGCCAGCGCACCCCAGTTGCCCGACCCCATGCCGATCGGCAACGATGGCTCATCATCATTGAACGGCTGACGAATATCACCGTTAATTCGCTGGTAACGATTCACCTCCCCCCATGGCGTGTTCCATTGACCGAAGTCCGCTTCGAGCATGGCAACGGTGTCCATGAATATCTTGAGTCGCTCTTCATGCGGCGAACCAGTACCGAAGTAATTGATGCGTTCCATAAATGACGCGCCCTCAATCGCATCAGGCCTGTCGCCGTCACGGTTGTAGTTCGTGCCGTAGAAATGCGCGAGCGTCATAGCGACGGAATCTTCAGATACGCGGAAATCCCAGCCTCGCAAGAATTCGATGGCACCGACTATTCTTGAATCCTCTACACTTAATTGATCGAATGCCTCGATCAAACCTGGAATCAGTTTCTCGAATCCGGGCAGGTAGGTGTCGTAGGCTATGTCAATCAGTCCATCGAGCGTCAGGTTCGAAACACCCTCCAGCACGCGAACGGCATGCAAACCGCGAAAGTTTTCAGCATCCGGTGCCATGTAGACCGGATAGTCCTCGCGCTTCGGACTGAATTCCGCCGCTGAAGTAAACGGAGTGGAATTCGTGTTTTGAATCCAGCCGTTGCCTGGATTCACGACAGTGACAATCTCCTCCACAGTGTGCAGACCCTGCCAATCCGTTGCAGGGTTGCTGCCGTCTACAGGCTGAGAATAATCAAATGTCGGATCGCGCCGTGGCACGAAATTTCCGTGGTAATAGGCAATGTTGCCGCTCGAATCGGCATACACGGTGTTGTTCGACGAATTCGTCCTGATGTCCATCATCTCCCAGAACTCTTCGTGATTGCTGAGCTTGGTTCGGATAAAAGACTGCCGCAACGCATTGACCGGATCCCAGTTCAACTTCGTGGCTGTCCAGCGACCCTCCTCCATGTGCGTTATCGGCCCATGATGCGTGTGGTACATCGGGAACGTGCGTTCAGACATCCCGTCGCCATCCTTGTATTTCAAAGTCACTTCGGAAACCTGGACAGGACGACTTTCGTCGCCGTAACGATAGAAAAGCTCACCGTCCTCTTCGTAGACGTCTTCGACAAAGTCATCCATGAAGTCGAGGCGCGTGGACGTGTGCATCCAACCCGTGTCCTCATTGAAGCCCTGGTAGACAAAAAACTGGCCCCAGGTGACAGCCCCATACGCGTTGAGACCCTCTTCGCTGACTACGTGAATCTCGCCGCGGAAGAAAAACGAGGTGTGCGGATTGATCAGCAACATTGCGGCGCCGGACTCGGTGTGCTCACCGGATATCGCGAAACCGTTCGATCCTGCTGGCTCCTTGAGGTCCCTGTCTTCGACCACATTGCTGCGCAAGGTGTCCAGCGGCGACATTCCACCATAGAGCGCCTTTATGCCATCAACATCCACCGATTCGATGTCTCCGCCAATAGAACCTTCGCTGAAGAACATCGGCATCCAGGGTTCGAAGTGCGTCAATAACCTTGGCTTCACATCCGGGTTCGTGCGCAGGTAGTAATTGATGCCATCAGCATAAGCATCGCAAAGGGCCTGCAACCATTCCGGCGACGCATCGTAGGCCGCTTTGGCTTCGTCGACCGTCATATAGAGACGGGCGCGCAGATCGCTGTAAAGCGCTTCCTCGCCCTCCACTTCAGCCAGACGGCCGGTTGCCCATATATAGTTCTGTTCCACACGGGGAAAATCATCCTCGCTTTGGGCGAACAGCATGCCGAAAACGGCATCTGCATCCGTCTTCGCGTAGATATGTGGCACGCCGAAGTCATCGCGGATAATCGTGACGTTGGCCGCCCGGGCCTGCAGCCGGGCGATCTCGGGATCGACAGACTCTGTCGCTTGCTGTGAACAGGCAGACAGGAAGATCAGGAATAAAGCGAAAACACGGATGAAAATCGATCGATTCAGTGACATGGAACCCCCGGTGGACAGCTTCTTGTGTAGTGATTGCTGGATAGTCCTTTTACAGCATGCGTGGCCCCGGGAAAAGCGACTTGTTGAATCCTCGTAACTGGTTGAATTTACAAAAACGTTACATTCCTGCGCGCACATAAGTACTTGAAGCTGCTAGCCTTGGTGTCGTTATGAGTCGAGCTGCCCGCATATTGATTGTCGAAGACGAAGAGGCCATCCGTGAAGGCCTTATCGACGTGCTCGTTTTTCACAAATACGAAACCGACAGCGCCGCGACCGGGCCGGACGGGCTCGAAAAGGCCCTGACGGGAAAATTCGACCTGATTCTGCTGGATATCATGCTGCCCGGCATTGATGGATACGAGATCTGCGACCGCATCCGCACTGAGGACCGCAATCAGCCGATCATCATGCTGACCGCCAAGACATCGGACGAGGAAATCGTCCAGGGGCTGAAACTTGGCGCTGATGACTACGTAGCAAAGCCGTTTTCCATTCAGCAGCTGGTGCTGCGAATCGAGGCCGTGTTGCGGCGTTCCCAAATGGGCGTGGAACACGCCAGGACGATTAGCCTCAACGGCATCGACATCGATACCGAGAACCTCAAAGGCAAGAGTGACAGCGAGGAGATTGACTTCACCAAGCGGGAAGTGGAACTCCTGAGCTACCTCGCGCAGCATCCGGACCGACCGATTCCAAGGGAAGAATTACTTTTAAAAGTATGGGGTTATGCGAGAAACCTCGACATTGAGACAAGAACGGTCGATATCCACATCGCGAAGCTCAGGCGAAAAATAGAGACAGACCCGAAAGAGCCGAAGAACCTCATCACGGTACGGGGCGCCGGGTATCGCCTCATCGTTGCGGCCTGATCGATGCTGCCCAAAGCACTCATCAAGAACTATGACCAGCGGCGACTGAGAAACCTGCTCGCCGTCATGTTTCTTGCGCTGGCGATACCGACTGGCGTCGTCATATGGCAGGCCTTCAGCCAGCTCAAGTGGGAGTCCTTTTATCAGCACCGCGCGCAGGCCGAAGAACTCACCAACCGTATCGACGCTGAAATTACCGCGGAAGTCAGAACGGCTGAGTCGCGTAACTTTGCAGATTTCGCATTTCTCAACAGCGCACCTTTGGCAAAGATCCAGCAACGATCACCACTGGCAGCCTGGCCGGTCGCCGAGGATCTGCCAGGGCTAATTGGATATTTCCAGGTCGACGCTGAGGGACAATTCTCGACCCCGCTGTTGCCGATGCCAGGAATTTCGCCGGCCGATGTCGGCCTGGATAACGAAGAATTCACGCAGCGCCAGTCAGTTGCTAATGAAATCCGGACGATCCTCACAACGAACAAGCTGGTCCGTGACCGGGTGTCGGTCGGCGGACGACTGGAGGCTGAACCTGAAAAAGCACCTTCCAGCGTAGCCACGCTGGTGCCGGCGGCGCCGGCGGCCAGCGCCCCGGAACCTGGCAAGGAAGGCGATGACCTGGCTGACTTATCAATGCCAGTCGATGAGATCGTTGAATTGAGCGCGTCAATGGAACTCCTTTCTGTTGGCGAGCAACAAATGGAAGAAAGCGACCCCGTGTACAGCCAGCAAGCATTTGACCAGTTGAATCAACCTGCACGCGGGGCATTCGCAGCATCTGCCGACCGCGAATTTGACGATGCGGCAGATATCCCTGCCGAAAAGTCTCGTGCCAACGTATACGGGAGGGTTCAGGACCTGAAACTCGACGATGAGTTGCAGAAGAAAAGCGAGGGGCTGAAGCGTCAGGTCGCAGAATCTGAGGTAGAGGACAAGGACGGCAACGAATCTGGCGATGCCCGTGCCCGGCGTGCCAAACAGGCTACCCTGGCAGAAACCTTGCCGTCGATAGCAGAAATCCGTCGGGAAGACTTCAGCGACGGCTTAGTGACAATAACAACCTTCGAAAGCGAAATAGACCCCTTCGAATTCAGCTTGCTGGACAGCGGTCATCTCGTTCTCTTTCGAAACGTCTGGCGCAATGGCAATCGAACAATCCAGGGATTACTCGTCGATCAAAACAGGTTTATCAGTTCAGTAATCGACGCTGCATTTCGCACAACCACTCTGTCGGACATGTCCAATCTTGTCGTAGGCTACAATGATGACGTGATCAGGATGTTGCCGGGTGGCAGCTATCCGGGTGATTCATTTAGCAGCGCAGCGGATCTGGACGGCGCCCTGCTCTACCGCAGCAGGCTTACCGCTCCATTCGACGGTCTTGAATTCATATTCACGGCGAACCGGCTACCGCCTGGTCCGGGCGCCAAGGTGCTTGGCTGGACCACGCTCGTTATTGCGATCGTCTTCCTGGGCGGCTTTGTTGCTCTGTATCGACTTGGTTTGACCCAGATTCGACTGGCACAACAACAGCAGGACTTTGTCTCAGCTGTCAGCCACGAACTGAAAACGCCACTCACATCGATTCGAATGTATGGAGAGATGTTGAAGGAAGGCTGGGCGGACGAAGCCAAGCAGAAACAATATTACGAATACATCCATGACGAATCTGAACGGCTCACTCGACTGATCTCGAATGTGCTTCAGCTCGCGAAGATCTCGAGAAACGAGCCGCAATTCAACCTGAAACCAACAACTGTCAACGCATTGATGGATCAGGTCCACTCCAAGATCGCGAACCAGGTTGAACGCGCCGGGTTCGAATTCAGGCTGGTGCAGGATGATATTGCTGCCGATGCCAGTGTCGAAATGGACGATGACTGTTTCGCGCAAATCATCATCAACCTGGTGGACAACGCTATCAAGTTTTCCAAAGACGCAAGAAACAAAACGATCGAAGTGGGCTGCAAGCTTACCAACGACAAGCAGGTCGTTTTCACTGTGCGTGACTACGGGCCCGGCATTCCGGGAGATCAGCTGAAAAAGATCTTCAAGCTGTTCTACCGCACAGAATCGGAATTGACGCGGGAAACCGTTGGGACGGGAATCGGGCTGGCAATTGTTCATCAACTGACGACCGCCATGAATGGCAGGGTTGACGTCGCTAACCGCGACCCCGGTGCACAATTCAACGTATCATTCCCGTCACACTAACTCCTACGGTCGGACTCCGTGACGGCACTGTCAAACCGAAAACTTCGCTTGCGACGCAAAGCACTTTGGATCCCGGTGCTACTCATCATCGCAGTGCTGATCTTCATGAGTATTCCGGGCTGCACGGTGTATGTGGCCGAACAGCGCGTTCCCACCTATGCGATCGAAGCCAATGCGGATGATTTCGCTGTTGCCGATGATGTTGCCGCACTGCACTACTACGGCGTTGGTGGTTGGGGCATCAAATGGCGAGGCGAATATCTGCTGGCAGCGCCGTACTTCTCCAATCACGGTTTCCTCAGCTACTACGGGAAGAACGGTCCTGACATCGAGGCTGTCAGAAAAGGCGTGCGCAACACTCCTTTCAGCGACACCGGATTGATACTGGTCGGCCATGGACATGTTGATCACGCCGCCGACATCCCCGCCTATGCCGAGGCCGGCTTGCCGGCAAACCAGGCTGGCGTGATAGCTAACCCTACAACATTGAACACGCTTGCCGAGCTTATGCCGCCGAATGAATCATTCCGCTGCGCCGAGGCACCGCTTGAAGATGGCAGACCAATTGAGGGCTGCAATCTGAATGGCTTTCGAATAACGCCACTTGCGAGCCACCATGCGCCAAACATCAAAATATTGGGCATCCCAATTACAGTATCCACTGGGACCGTAGAAGAACCGCAGGAAAATATTCCGGAACGACCTTCTGGTTACCACGCCGGAATGACCTGGGCTTACCTGATCGACCTGCTGGATGAAAGTGGCAAGATCGTATTCAGAATTCACTACATGGATGCCGTCGCAGGGTCAGACAACAGCAGCATTCCCGCAGAGTTAATGGATGAACGCGTCGTCGACGTTCATATCGCCTGCGTTCCTGGTTTTGCCTACGTTGACGATTATCCGGAATGGGTGATGGAACAGGGCAAGACCGGTTATGTGTTGCTCGGACACTGGGAAGATTTCTTTCAGCCTCGCGACGACCGACTGAAACCCGTGACCGTTGTGTTAAGCGAAAGCAGACTGAATAAATTTACAAAACGAATTGAAGCCGCATTGTCAGACGATGCAGAATCAGTTGCACCGTCAAACAAATCAACGGATGACTGCCCGGTTGACGGCGAGAAATGTGGTCCCCGCGGAGACGCATGGGCAATGCCGGTTCCCGGCGAAACCTATCACTTCAGGCCTGACTCTCGTTGAACGCTTAATCCGGTCGATTTTCTTCGGGAACGACCACCTCAATAGAGTGGACTTGCTCGAAGGGGTGTATCGCTACAGACATTGAATAATCATCGAAGAGAAACAGAAACTGCGTGGTCGACCCAAGCATCGTCGTTTCTACAGCTCTTGGATCGTCAGTCAATGTCACGTTGATCTGTTGTCCTTTGCCTTCAAGGACACTACTTGCCGACATTGTCGCAAACAACCAGATATAGCCGACGATCAGTATAACGCCCGCTATATAGTTCGTTTGCCCGTAGCGCGACGACCCGTACCAAGCAAACAATCGGGACTTGATCCGCCCCTCGGCGCGTCGGCTCATTGCGTTGTCAAAAGTAATAATCAGCCCGGCTGCAATAGCAATCAACCAGGTGATGGGTTTACGAAACGACATCATCAGGAAGTCGCTGACATCTGCAAAATCGAAAATATTAACGCCGAATACTTTGAAATAGACCCAGTAGAAGAACATACCGATCGATGATGCGAACAGATAGAGAACAGGCAGTACCATTGCCCGTTGGCTGACCAACCAATCGAAGACATTTCTTGGTGACGAATTGCTCATAAGCTTCGCTTCGATTTATTAGAACCAGGCCAAACATGATTCCCTGTCAACTATATGCAATTCAATGCTCGATAGTAAGCACAGACGCTGATGAACAGGATCATTCGCGGCTGAAGCCGCAATTGATTATTCGCCCTCGATTGCATTCACCAACGCCGCATTCTCTTCTGTGTCCTTGAACACATCCCACTCAATGAAATATCCGCCAGGATCATAGGAAACAAAAGCGCGGTAGCGATCAGTATCTGAAATTTCTTTCGAGCGCATCTCTATTGTTTCCGATGCGTATTCATACCAACCATCAATTTCACTCGTGATCAGCGACAACGTGACCGCTTTGGTCTCCGTAAACTTGTGCATGCCGAGCTTTTCGTCCACGAGCCCGAAGTAGCCAGTCGGCCCTATCGGATAGATCTTTGCCCAACCTTGATCAACGATCAGGTCAAAACCAAGCGTCTCCTCGTAGAAACGCTGAATGCGTTCCATATCCTTGTAATAAAACCAGACTATGGTTGCTTTGAAGCCGAGGCCTTCGGGTACATTAGATTCCGGATCAGCGAATAGCGTTTCAGTTGCATCCAGCAGCGGCATGAATTGTTCGTTCTCTTCGTGTTCGTTGAAGCGCTCAAACTCAAGCAAATAGCCTTCGGGATCGACAGCAACGAAACCATGGTGCGCTCTGCCCGGCACGGGGTTGTATTCCTTTGTCCTCACTTCAATGTCCTGCGTCTGTACGTAGTCCCACCACTCATCCAGTTGGTCCGTAACGACGGCAATTGCCGTGGTTTTCGGCTCATCTGCCGAGTGCATTCCCTTTGTGTGGTCGACGAGTGTGATGAATGACTTTGGAGCCACATGCATAATCTTCGCGAAACCGTAGTCTGCCGCCACTCGGAATCCCATCACGTCTTGGTAAAACGTCATGGCGGCCTCGACGTCTTGATAATAAAAGAAGACATTGCTTGCGGTAGTGCTGAACTCGGTCATTGGATCCGCCGCCACTGAAAATGATGGCGTAATAAGAAAAGAAACTATTAATAAGACACTTACAATTGTTTTATAACGCATATTCTGGCACCGCCCTGCATTGGAATTCCTTGTTGCTGGTCCATCGATTATATTGGCTCGCGACCCCAACCACACCCTCAGGTGCTCCCGTGATGAATCGACCAGCGCTTCTTATTCCCCTCCTGTCCATGCTCTTCGGCACTGCCAGTGCCCAGCAAGAAGAGACTTTTGATTACTTCTCAGCAAATCGAACGGTGATTCGAAACGGTGTGCAGGCCGTGCTGATGTGCAATGGTCTGTTCACATCGAACCGTACGCTTGAGCAGGTTTTTGATCAGGAGCTCGCCTACCTGACGCCGACCAGGTTCGTAGGACCCGTTGGCACCGCGAAGGGCGGCGAATACGAAGTCAGAAGAGACCTGAAGGCCGTCGCCATCGGCGGGCCGGAGTCAGGAACCGTTATTCGTGCGGCGTTTCGCGAGGGAATAGGCTGCGTGGTCATGGCGCCAGACCAGACATTTGACGACATCGATTCGCTGCCGCAACTCCTGCTGCCATACGAAGGTGATGCCGCAAATATTCCCTGGCCCAATGGCGACCTGGTCGAGAAAAAACCGTTACCACACAACATTGACGCCAATGCATTGCAGGCGGCATCCGACTGGACGTTTGACCGCGACACGCCGGAACAGGACACGCTCAGCCTGACAGTCGTCTATAAAGGTGACATCATCCACGAGCGCTATGCGCCGGGTGTCGACATGAACACCCGCACACGGACGTGGTCGACGGCCAAAAGTATCGCGGTCACCTTAATGGGCATGTTGGTCGACGAGGGCAAGATGGACCTTGACGGGCCACTCGGGTTCGAGTGGCTGCCGGAGATACTTACGCCGGATGCGGATCCGCGCAACGAAATAACACTTCGCAACGCCTTACAAATGTCGACCGGGCTCTACCCGGTTGATAACGGCGGTCTCGAATACGTCACCGGATCCGGGATGGCATATTGGGCCGGCGCCAGCTCGATTAATGGTGCACGACACCGTGCACTCGTTCGCGAACCAGGTACTTACTGGGACTACGAAAACTACGACACCCTGCTCGCCGTGCTCGCAATGAAAAATGCACTTGGCGACGACGAGACATATCACGAATTTCCACGTCGCGCTTTGCTCGACAAAATAGGCATGCGCAACACGCTGGTCAGCGCAGATCGCTTTCACGATTTCATTTTGAGTAGCCAGGTGTATACCAATGCGCGTGACCTCGCACGTTTTGGATTGTTATATCTTCAAAATGGAATATGGGACGGTGAACGCCTCCTCTCCGAGGAATGGGTCAAGTTCGTCAGTACGCCGGCACCATCAACCGCGGAGAGAGGTAACTTCTATGGCGGCCAGTGGTGGTTAGTTCCCGACAACCGGGATGATGTTCCGCCAAGTGCCTATTCCACCGCTGGCAATCGTGGGCAATACGTTATCGTCGTTCCGACGCACGATCTTGTCATTGTTCGTCGGGGCCTCGACTATGGTCGACAAGGGTTCAACAATTTCGATCTCACCCGGGAAGTACTAAAAGCGATCGGATCAGACGACGCAATAACGCGTTAGTCGATAAATGGGCCTTGTCCACAATCTACTTCCGAACTGATTCGGCCACGAAGTGTCAGAACGATCGTGACTGTGTATGATGCGCGGCTGCACGTAACTCCCATATCTCCTGACAGGGACTAGTTGAGAAAATACTTATGAGAAAAATCAATTTCCGGCTGAGCGTGTGGCTCGCTGCCGTGATCGCAGTATCAACCCTAATACCGAAGAATTCAGACGCAACAATTGTTGAGTTTCAAACAGTTATGGGGACTTTCGAAGTTAATCTCTACGATAATGCAACTCCCGCGACAGTCGCCAATTTCCTCAGCTACGTGAATAATCTTGCGTACACGAATTCGATCTATCATCGCTCGGTACCGGGTTTCATCGTCCAGGGCGGTGGTTTCACGGGCAACCTGGGCCTCCCTGTGGACCCGATCACCGCAAATGCGCCAGTTGTCAACGAGCCCGAGCTGTCAAATGTCCGTGGCACGATCGCCATGGCCAAACTGTCAGGTGACGCAAATAGTGCTACCAATCAATGGTATTTCAATTTGTCGGACAACAGTGCCAATTTAGACGGTCAAAACGGTGGGTTCACTGTATTCGGAGAAGTGATCGGCAACGGAATGGATATCATCGACGCCATCGCCGGACTGCCTACTTATAATTTCGGTGGCGCGACAGCTGAACTACCACTCAGGAACTACACTGCCAGCGACTTCACAAATAACGTGACCGTGGACGGCACACACCTCGTCACGATCTCCGCGATTGTAGTTACGGATCCGGCAGTGGATACCGCCGCTGGGCTGAACCCGATCCCGAACACGATCATCAATCAGCCACCCGCGCCGCCTCCGGCACCGGGCGGCGGTGGCGGAGGTGGAAGTCTCGGCATTCTAGCGCTACTCGGACTGTTGCTGATCAATCGGTTTGGTCAGATTACGGAGTATCGCCGCAAAGTATAAATCGGCGACAAGAAGTGCCTCGCTGGCGTCGAACCAATTGTCAGGAAGTGTAGAATTCCAGGAATTGCTGCATACCATTACTTTGGGCCGACGATGAATAGATGTATCGCTGATCAAATTTCGCCCTATGTGATCACCATCGCTCTGTGCATGACGGCTCCGGCGATGGCCGATAACCTCGCGAACATTGAGGCTTACGTCGCCGACTATCAGGAGATGGCGGCATATGACGGTGTAATCCTGATCGCCGAAGGCGACGACATAGTCTGGCACCGTGCCTTTGGTTCCGCCGACTACAGCCACTCCTTACCCATGACCACCGATACGCGCTTTCGTATTGCGTCATTGTCAAAACAGGTAACCCAGGCTGCAATCGGCAGGTTGGTCGATGATGGAAGACTTTCCCTTCAGTCGCGACTATCCGATTTCCTGCCTGACTTTCCCAACGCCCGCCGAATCACGATAAGGCATCTCCTGGATCACACAGCTGGCATTGCGCATACGAATCGCCTTGAATGGATGGACATGTCGGTGGCCATGTCACTGGATGACATTGTCGACGGCCTTGCAAACGAGGATCTGCTGTTCAAACCAGGTATCGACTCACAATACTCCAACGGTGGCTATGCCCTACTCGCCAAGGTGATTGAAGTTGTGAGCGGTTTGAGCTTCGGTTACTTCATTGATCAGGCATTTGCCAGTCGCGGATACGCGTCGATCGGCGACGAAACTGCGCAGGCAATCGTGCCGAAAATGGCGCAACGATACGCACCGGGACCGACATATGGGGAAAGAGTCGCAGCCGAGGTCTACATTACGGCCAACCGAATCGGTGGCGGATCGCTTTATGCTAACGCTGAGGATGTATTTCGGTTTTTTCGCGACAGCTACAACGGCAATTTGCTCGAAACAGAAACGACGGCGGCTATTTTCGAAAAACCCGAAGATGGCGATAGCCGGATAACCGGCAGATCACCCGGCGCCCTCGCTCAGATCTACATGAATTTCGATGACGACCTGACGGTTGTGACGCTGTCATCGAACTCAGCATGGCCTGGAAGCTTCAACGGCGACATTGTTTCCCTTTATCGGGGCGAAGATTCGGATCTGACTCCTTTTGCCCTGTCTGAAACGGCAATGGCGAGTAGTGATTTGCAGGCGTTCAGCGGCGAATTTGGCATGAATCAATTTGGGTGGACAGTATCCATCGAACCATATGGCGGCAGTCTGATATTCGTACAGGACAGAATCAGGACGGCATTCGCCCGAACGACGGACAATGAATTCCATCTACCGATCTATGACTGGCTATGCCGTTACTCAGCATACAATACCGAGTTCGTATGTCGGCAACGTGACCAGAATGCCGACATTCGTTTTCTCTTCGAACGACAGTAGGACGAACACGAATGGAAGAAATTCGAAATCGGGCAAGAGCTAATTTGCCGACTGTGTTGCTGACGCTGCTCAGTATCGTACAAGCCCTGGCGCTTGAGTTTCTTTGGAGTTATATCAAGGAAACGCCAGGCTTGCTTGTCGCGTCATGGTTGAACATGCTCGTGTGGGTACAACTTTTTACTACGTTGATCGGACTGGTGCTTATCTGGATCGTGTATGCAAGCCATGTCATGAGATTGCGCTGGGTACCGACAACCACCGATTCCGTATACCCGTTCGCCATCGGACTCCTGGAATTCATCCTGGTTGAACTCCTCGGGACTGACAGCCTGGGTCAGTGGCTTGTGTGCTATGCAGTGATATTCGCTCTAATGGTCTGGGTGAGTCACCGCACAATGCGTCGTGCAAGACTGGATGGTGCAAATGAACCGTTTTTCAGAACGTTGGCGCCTGCGACAATCACGGACTTCTATCCGGCAATTGCGATGATAGGTGCGTTAACTGTCGCCGGCTTCTATCTAACAATAAGCCACGACACCGGCGTGATCGCCTTGCTGTCGCTGATAATGACCGCCGGGCTCGCAATATATCAATTCCGAATCACCGCATCTTTTTGGGAAAAGTCACTCTCAGACGACTAGCAGCCTGTTGAAAAAGTCTCAGGTGAGTGCGAGGCAAGGAAAAAATGGCCGAGAAAAAGCAGTGTACACGCCAGTACATGAGGCTTTTGAGGCCGTCTTTGACGCCGTATCGTGCCGCATGAGGATTTTTCAACACGCTGCTAGACACAGAAGCCGAGCTGATCACAGTTCGTCTTCTGCCAGTACGACAAAACAATCGTTCGGTTGCAGGTCGTAGACCGTGTTCTTCTCAGGGATTAATGTAATTCCATTGTTATTCGCTTTGTCGAGCTCATTCGCTGTTATCTTGATGCCGATACACACTTCGCCACGTTTCTGGGCGATCGCCATCATGTCCGCGAACGACGCTTCTGCTGGTAATCCTTCGAAATACAGGTCCGCCGGTTTCAGGTAAATCTCCGAGCCATCTTCCTGGAAAATGTCGTCATAGACTTTTTCGATGTCGCGGCTCTCAGAAATCTGGGCCATGATCATGCTCACGAGACGATTGGAAATAATTACATCCTGAACACCCGCCTTGGCGACAAGCGCGTCATTTTGTGAATCGAGAATTTCAGTAATCAGCTTCGTATTCTTACTTTCGTTGGGATACTGGCTGAAGATACGACGTAACAAAAGTAGCGCCACGATGTTCTCAGAATCGACTCGAGCCGCATCAACTTCGACATCGCCCGAGGCGTTGCCAGCAAGGATAATAATGTTGTCGTACTGAAAAGGCTTAACCGACAGCAGGTCCTCGATGTTGAGGCAGTCCTTCTCGACCAATGCGACTTCGATCGAGTCGAGTTCGTCATTGAGCGCAGCAATTTGTGCGGCCTGAGCCTCGCTCGGCTTCTTCAGCAGAACGTGGATCTGGCTGCCATCAATAATGTAATCAGAGAACTCACGGATGATCGCTGCTGACTTGAATGACCAGCCGATCATCAACTCCCGCTCAATGCGTTGCTCCTGCCGCCGATCCGAGAGCTCATAATCAGCGGGGCTCGCAACCGGCGTGTCCATCATTTCAATGGTTGAGTCATCATCAGCAATGATCAGGATTTCATCTGTTGGTTCGAGCACGCGACCGGGTTCAGGGTTCATCGCGATCTCGCCATCGGCGTTCCGGATGCCCATCGGCACACCATAGGGGAATCGGTAACCGATTTCACCAAACGTACTGCCGCCCCACTCCGCGTCATAGAAGTACAACTCGCATCCGTCGAATGAGAGCATTTCGTTGTAAACCAGTGAAAGGCCGACGGAGCGTGAGGTCTGGACGAGGAGCTTGGCGAGTATGTCGCTTGTATTCACAGTGATGACATGATCCGGGAAACTTGATCTGATGATTTCCCGATGGGTCGGGTTGAAGATCTCGACCACGACGCTCATGTCGCCCTCGTCTACGTCATGACCCATCGTTGCGAGCACTGTCTGGATCGCCTTGGCATCACTGGACGCTTTGCCCTCATCGCTGTCGGTGTCGTCGCAGCTTGCAAGAATGATGACTGCGCTGCAGGCCTCCAGAGAAACCATGTCGAGATTAACCAGCGACGAGACGTCACCGCTACGCGTTACAACGCGGGTCGTTCCTGTTTCCTTGACACGCAGGCGTATTACGTCATCCATCTCTTCCTTATCTTTATCCGCGAGAATAACGACGCAGGCATCCTTTTCGCTTTCGTTCGCGATGATGAGTTCGCGCAGGATTTCAGCAATTCGTTGATCACTCCAACCGAGTATCAAGGTGTGACCCTCCTCGATCACTTTGGTCCGGCCACGCTTCAGTTCATAGATCTTCTGATCCATTGCGGTCGTGATAAACGCGATGAGTGCCGACAACATGACAATGCCCGCCAAACCTGCCAGGACAGCGAAGACCTTGTAGCCAACGCCCGAATAGATATCCTGGGCCATGTTGCCCGGGCCGGTAATCTCCAGGAAGGTGATGTAGAGGTTGCCCCAGAAGCCAACCTCATCGTGCTGCAGGGCGACATCCGGTGCAAGCATCAACAACACGCCACGCAGCAGACCTATTGCGAGAAAGGTGATAACGAACACTGCGGTGAGTGCCTTGAATATTGAACCGCCGCCCTTCGCCATGAAGGAATCAAACTGATATCGCAGTCGCGTCTTTCGCAAGTCCGTTTTCGGCGGCGCCACAACGACACGTTTATCAGTGATCTGGGCCAGGTGACGAACCTTGGCCGTCGCCGTCAGATCATAGGGATTGGTATTTTCGTCATTCCCGGCTGGCGGCGTTGGTGCCGTCTCGGGCTCGCCTGCCGTTTTAGCCTCGGTTTCACTGACGAGCCCGGCGGATACCGTCTCTGACTCTTCAGCCGCAGCAACTTCAGACTCATTTGCAGGCTCGGCGACTTCGACCTCGAAATGGTCGCCGTACTCATCAACCAGGTAGACAATCGCACCAATAGACCTGAGGCTTCCGGCGGCGGCGTTCGCCCTATCGAAATCCAGCTCTTTTGCGAGCGTAAAGGATGCGCCGGAGAACAGGCGATCAATGACCTCCTCGTCCTTATGGAAACGCTCGGCAAAATTACTCCTGACGTCCTCGATGGAAAAGCCGTCAGCGACCTCACCTCTGAATGCGATGTTGAATAGTTTGCCCATGCGATCAAATAAGTTGGTGCTAATTCAGTGAATTAGCGGCCAAAATACATCGCAAAACGCAGCAAAACGGCTACGTCGGTCACAGATTTAGTAAAATCGGCCCGGAGTCGGGCTTTTAGTGCTCAACGTGTGAAACAGAGTGCCAAAAGGGGCGAGATCAGCCGTCTGTTAAGGCCGTACCGAGGTCCGTTACGAGCACTGGCTTGATAATTCAAAAGAATCCATGAATTTCGGCAAACAATTCGTCGCGATTCTGAAAATCGATCTGTGGGATCCCGTCGTAGATACGCGCGCCGAATCTACCCTGCAAAAACTGCATCGGCGTGTATTCCCAAACCAAACTGTAGCGGACCTGTTCATTGTCGCTCAGATTATCGTCCGAATCGAAGTAGTCGTAGCTGATCTTCAGATTGTGCCCGTCGCGAAGCAACCAATTTGCTTCGAGCAAGCCCGCGGTAGCGTCTTGCTCCAACCCCCCGGGTAAATCATCAGTTATCAGATCAAACTCCGCGAGCCAGACCAGGGGGCCTGTCTTCAACCCAAAGAAAACATTTTGCATCTGTCGATCACCAGCATCATCGTCGTTGAAATTGAAGCTGACCCCGGCCCGCCAAAGCGCCCGAACATAGTTCGTGATAAAGCTGATCTGTTTCCCGGTATCCGTTTCCGTACCTCCCCCACTGCCATTTGTCACGGACAATTGCGAAGACCAGCGAGCGTTCTGGAATCCAACCTGGATGCCACGATCGGGACTAGCGAAGTTGACTCCGGTTGTTTGACGCACGAACGAGCTGTCATCTTGCAACCTAAGCCCATAGGGCAGGTAGAACTGCCCGGCAACGAATTGAAACTTGCCGCTTTTGCTGAGTAACTTGAGGTATGCCTCACGATTCAGGCTGGAGCCTGGCGCAACCTGCTGATCAATATAGAGCGATAAACGATTCTCAATAAGGCTGGCCTCGACGTATACGGTGGCCCGGGTAACACGGAACTCGGATATCTCCGGACTGTTTGGTATGTCTACATTGCGATAACTGGCACGCAAATCACCACCGACCGACAACCATTTGGTAATTTCTCCAGTCCATAGTTCACCGTCACCACCCAACCTCTGAGCCGGCAGCTCGGACTGTGCAAAGGCATTTCCGTAAACGTTACGTTTGCCACCGCCTGCCTGGTTACTATGGCAGGATGAACATTGCATTCCTTTGTAGACGGCAAGGTACGGCTCCGCATTCGCCGTGACTGCCAATAGCAGTGCTACAGAGATGACATACAGAGTACGAAAGAAAAGCGTCAGACCTGAGATCATAAGCGGATATCCTTTTTCTATTCTCTTCTAGCGCGGTGCGCCATTCGAAATCCATTCGCGAATGTCAGCAATGAGCGCAGGATCAAGCGCACCGCCGCCGAATGGCATTCTGATGTCGCCTGCTGCTGTTCCCTCAAGTTTCTGGATCAGGTAGCTGTTGTCCGGATCATTTGCAGCCACACGAGACAGAGCCGGAACTTGCAGGCTGGCTACCCCAACCAGGGAGTTGAACCTCGCATTAGCATCGGTAAGATCCATTCCGCCCGGAAGGATATTGCCGGTTGGTCCCGTATGGCAGCCGGCATTTGAACAAGTCGGCGTAAAGACCGCCGCCTGAATTTCGTCAAGTGTCGCACCTGCTGACACTGGCGTCGCGACAACGAACTCAGCTTCGAAATCTCCTCCCTCTGTACCGTCACCGAAAGGGCACGCCCCTGAGATCTCGCCATCCAGGGCATTTGCGACCATATCGAGAATCATTGACGCACCCGAGCCGAGGAGCCGAACCTGGTACGTGTCGTCAGCCAATGCGACTCCGGTCACGTCGAAAACGGCGGTTGACGTGTTGGCGCCGGGGACTGATATTGATGCCGCAGTAATCGGGACTTCGTTGCCGTCGCCGAAGGTAGTATCGCCGCCACTACCCTCGAGAATGAACGTGTTTGCGGTGACAGTCGACGCATCCGGATCACGATCGAAAACGGCGGTGATTGCCGGCGGTGCCGTAGCCAGGGTACTTCCAGGCAACGGTGACAATGAGCTAACTCGTATAGGACTGTTCGCCTGCGCCCGGTCATCAATAGCGCCATCGGTGATCCACTGTCGGATCACATCAATCATTGCCTGTGACAAGGCCGGGTCGCCGAACGGCATTTGTTCGCCAATCAACGCCGAACCCTCCAACTTCTGGATCAGATAACTGTTGGCGGGATTGCCAACAGCGACCCGCATAACCGATGGCACGTCCGAACTCGCGACTCCTACCAATAGTGCATAGCTGTTCGCCGCATCCAGTCGAAGACCCAGTGGCGCTCCTGCCCCGCTGTGGCAGCCGGACGTTGCGCAAGTCGGCGTAAAAACGCCAGCCTGAATTTCCGAGAAATTCGCACCAATTGGTGGTGGTGGTGGCGGCGGTGCCGGCGGGACCGCGCCAGATCCGCCACCACCTCCGCACGCGCTGAGGAAACCTGACACCAGTCACAAGATCAGACCAGAACGAATATTGAATATCGATTTGTGCTTCATGATTTGGCTCGCCCTCAGGTTCTTGCTCGGTTTCGCGGTAAGTGCGCAACCAACAGGAAAAGGTTCAATCCCCAGGGCGAAAAATCAGGAAATTCTCAAATCGAAACAAACACTTGAAAAACATCTCACTCGATTGAACCCTTTTGCTGGTTTAATGGCACTTACGCAACGTGTCCTCCTCAAACTTAATTGGGCGGGCAGGGAAAATCGAAGCGAGACAATGCGCGCAAAACAGACTACTGAAGTCATGAATGAGCAAGAGTTGACGCTTCTGAGGCGAGTTGCCGAGCAGGATCGGGAGGCGCTGACAGAGCTGTTTCTGACTTACCACCCACGGTTGTTTAAGTTCGTTTTCCGGTTAACGCACTCGTACACGATCGCGGATGAAATGGTAAATGACATCATGCTCCTCGTTTGGCAGAAGGCAACGACGTTTCGCGGCGATTCGAAAGTTTCTACATGGATCTTCGGCATCGCCTACAGGCAAACGATGCGAAGAGTTACACGGAAGCAAATCAAGATTTCTGCAGTGGCAGACCTGAATGAGTTGTCATCAGACGATGATTCATCCATTGAACTGGAAAACTGGGTCCAACAGGGACTCGACTCATTACCGGCAGCACAACAGATTGCGGTTGAACTGGTATTTTACCTGGGACTGTCTTATCAAGAGGTCGCCAAGGTAACAGACTGTTCAGTCAATACAGTGAAAACACGGATGTTTCACGCGCGGAAAAAGCTAAAAGGTTTTCTCGCAGTGTCCGCGGAACCAACCGATTCAAGAAACTGGAATAACGATGACTGAGAACACAACATGCAGCGACCACGAACGGGTTAGCCTGTTGTTGCCATGGTTCGTTAATAACACATTGGACAGCGCAGAACGGGAC
>Ga0255052_10000351_pt1 | contig 37255 bp, 33 predicted proteins | sample JV7_2_21_MG_FD_188632 | JGI IMG/M metagenome (GOLD analysis project Ga0255052, IMG submission 188632) | Seawater microbial communities from Jervis Inlet, British Columbia, Canada - JV7_2_21 | ecosystem: Environmental > Aquatic > Marine > Inlet | place: Canada: British Columbia | collected...
TGCCCTTGTTTATCGCGTCGTAAATACCGCCGTCCGGTTCACTGATTATCCTGGCAATTTCCTCCTCATATTCGTGGAGAATATCTGCCGTTCCATCTGTTGATGCACCATCCACCACAATATATTCGATATCCGCATAGGTTTGTCCCAATACAGAATCTATAGCATCGCGTATTGTAGCCGCGCTATTAAAGCAGACCGTTATGATGGAAACCTTCATGGTAGATTATCTGGGAACCACGTCGATCCTAGTTAAGTTGCCGGAACCAGGCGTACGATTCGGCCATGCCGTCGGCAAGCGATTGGCGATTACGGCGACTCAGTCTACTAAATTGGCGTGCCTGCTGTCCCAAGCTTTCATTATGCCCAAAACTGATGGTTTTGCCGACGGTCCGCCCGACCAACGACAAGGGCGCCGACCAGAATACGGATCTTAAATAGGGTGTATCCTGCGCCACAGACACGGCATATGCAGGGCACAGTTCGAATCGATGACAAGAGCGACATTGTTGTAGGCGGAATTAAGGTTGTCGTCCGGTTGAATGAAAAGGTATGTTGCGCTGCAGGCAACAAAGATCAGAAGTATGAGAACAGCGATAAATAAGACGTTAGGAATATTCGGCCTGAGACTCAGCAGAACTCGAAACGATGCGGCGCATCAAATCGCTAAAAGTCTTGCAAAAAATCTAATAGATGTAGTTCTCGACGTTGGCGCGAATACTGGCCAATTCGCAAAATCGATAAGACGCGCAAAATATCGCGGAAAAATTGTGTGTTTCGAGCCATTACCAGATGCACACGAGAAACTAAAGAGTCGTTTTATCCGAGATGGAAGGACCTTCGTACATCCACGCACTGCTCTGGGTGATGTGCGCGGCTCAGTTCAGTTCAATGTTTCTGGCAATTCCGTTTCCTCCTCAATATTGAACTTACTCCCATCGCATTCCGATGCGGCCCCTGAATCGACCTACATCGACACTATAGAGACCAATATCGATTGCCTTGATAATATCTTCACCGATTACGTTGCACCGGGAAACCGGGTTTTTCTCAAAATCGACACCCAAGGCTATGAGTGGAATGTGCTCAACGGTGCAGAGAAATCCTTTGGAAGGATTGATGGCCTGCTCCTCGAGATGTCCCTGGTACCTCTTTACGAAGGGCAGCGACTATGGAAAGACATATTGGATCGGCTCGAACGAGAGGGATTCGTATTGTGGCAAATATTGCCTGATTTTTCCGATCCGTTAAGCGGTCGAACTCTGCAATTTGACGGAGTGTTCTACAGAAAGCAGACATTAAGTGGCTTTTAGCGATCTTGAATACAGCTCATAATAAGCGTTCAGGAAAGTGTCGCGAGAAAACTTTTCCGCAACATATCGAATTAGCGAGTCTTTCAATGCTGGCGTCACCTCATTCGCGATTTCCCCAATCGCCTCTGCCGCATCGCTGTAACTGTGACGCCCTACAATACCTCGATTCATGAATCCCGGTTGTATCTCACGACCCGCTGAAACATCGTATAGAACCACCGGGATCCCACAGGCCATGGCCTCTACAGTAGTCATACCAAATGTTTCTTCTGAAGAGGGATTGAAGAACACATCCATAGATGCATAAAGTGCCGCTAGTTCCTCCGGGACCAATATTGGAGAAACGCCCACGATGCCAGGCGGCAGGCGCCGAATCTGGTTCTTGGTCAATCCGACGACCAGCAAAATGAATGAGTCACTGAGCAGGTCCCTTACTTTCAGTATATCGTCGAGCCCTTTTCGTTCGTCCCATATTTTTGCGACGCAACCAACCACGCTCTTTCCTTCAAACTTCATTGCTGGCGCCACAGGCTTGAAAGTTGACGTGTCAATTGAGTTGTAAATCGTCGTCACCGGGAAACGCGCCAATATTGACTTGCCAAGAAGTTTTTTCGAATGTTCTGACACGGCAACAATATGAAGATTGTTCAGCTCATCGTAGATTGATTGCTTCTCGGAAAAGTTTTTCGCAGATCCGTCCATGTATGATTTCGGATAGCGTCGAATCTGCGGGCAATCTCGGCAACCCACTCGCCATTTTTCGCAACCCACTTTCTCGAAATACGCACAGTGACCCGTTATTGGCCAATAATCGTGCTGGGTCCATACAGTCGGGATATCAAGTTCGGCAAGGCCAACTAAGATCTTCCTCTGATTTATCCAGTAGCCGTGCAGATTATGTATATGAACCAAGTCGGGAGGATCATCGAAAAATCGCTTTAGCACGGCGGTAGAGGCTGCACGCGAGTGTTTTCCAGCCCGGTCCAAGAGCCTACTGCATAGCAGGTCCCAAGCCTGGTTAGGCAACCTTCCAACGCGTTTGTGTTTCAAGGCGCCGGGTGCCTCCCCCCTGCCAAACAAAACTTCTGCAGAGAAACCGAAATCTCGCGCACCTAGACTCAACAACTGGATGAGACTTGGAATTGAGCCGCCAGATGCCACTGTATTCAGGTGTACGACCCTTCTGAAGTGTGTCACTTTGATTAAGCTTCGAAACTGTTAGATACAAACGTCACAGTGGTTTTGGCACCAGTGTGGTCGTGCGCAACGCTGTAAGTGCGATATCCCCATCCTTCAAACTTCGATAAACACTGTAGTACAACACCAGAAAAAATGGGAACCCGTGGATTATATAGTTACCACTTCTAAGACTATTCACAACAATCAATCCAAGAATGGCGGTGCTCGTCAGCTTTTTCCAAAATATCGGAGAAGGATCATTACGATCAGGAAAACCAGTCCAAACAAGCAACGCAATTAGATAAAAGACCATGGTAAATGGCAGCCCGAATTCCGAGACGAGTCTGAGCAACAAGGAGTTTGCATCTTTTTCATTTAGATTTAATCCCTGCGCCGTTAGGGTATCAGGCAGATACTTAAAGTAATTATATTCGTGTCCACCTAGCCCGGCACCGAATAATGGCTGATCGACGACAGAATTCAGGCTTACGAGAAAGTTCTTATACATCGTAAGCGAGCTTAAGTTTACGTTCGCGTACTCATTGGAGACGAAAACGGTGTACGTGTCCATTACTCTCGTATTGATTTGCGGAATGACTGCGAATATACCGATTACAGCTATCGCCAGCACTGCTTTTGCCGCCACTGACGACACCGATGCACGACGAAACAGGAAAGCGAACAGGACCAGGCTCAGCATGAAAATTCCGACACTCGAGAAGGTCAGGATATACGAAGCAACGATAATCAGGGACTTGCCGGCGGGCATGCATGGACGCCCCAACAGGGCGCTGATCAGGATCGCAACCACGCTCGGGGTCATCACAAAACAATAATGCGAGGGCTCCATCGCAAGCCCGGAGATCCGATGCATATTGAGAAACGCGTAATCGATTCTGGGGGTCAGGAATTCGAAATAGATTCCGAACAAACCGAGAACTAGCTCAATAATGGCTACTAGAGCAAAAACAAAGGACAACTCCAGGTAAGTGGGGAATATTTTTGCTGCAAGCGCACCGCCGCCAGAGACAATTACGACGGAGCATAATACAACTAGCGAGATTGCAAATGCCTGAGTTAAATACGAACCCATAGATCCACGATCTAATAGAATCCCGACGGCGCCTACTGCCAGAATAACAACAAGCCCAATAAGCACTTCGCGTTGTGCAAGCAGCGGGCCGCTAGCCAGCGAAATCGTTGTCGCTCCCAAAGCCAGTACGATGACACCTAAGAACAGATTTAGCTCGACGCCAGGCAACGTGTAGCCGTAAAGGAACACGGACAACACACCCAGGAAAATTCCAGTTTTCCGTATACTCATCTGGATCTGGTTAACTGCTTTCTGACAAGGTACTTGGCGATGCTCGTAGCATAGTCCACGAGACTCAAAACTCGACCACGATATCCATGCTTGAGTTTCACGACTAAAGTCTCATTGAGAACCCGAATACCATCACTCAACCCACCCACTTGCATGCAGATTGGAGCACCCGGCCAGTGAGCCGCTTTCAGAGTGTCTCCCGCACGAAGCAGCAATTCGTAGTCGCCACAGATTTTTAGCGACTCGTCGAATTCGCCAACGCGACGAATATAGTCCAGGGAAGTGAAGCTGCCTGGATGAATAGCACACATATACTTTTTGAAGGACCTCCAATCCCAGGGCCGGCCCACTACGCGGATTGTTCGACCGTCGATGTCTACATATCTCACCTGACAGCTCACGAAGTCGGTACCCTGTTGATTCTTCACGAAGGATAGATACTCCAGGAATTCAGATGGACAGACGTAATCATCACTGCCCAGAAACATCACCCATTGGTGACTGCAAAATGCCAAACCCTTGTTCCACGCCTCATAGACCCCGGAATCTGGCTCCGAGATTACAACATCTACAATGTCAGCGAATTCCTTAGCTACACCAAGTGTATTGTCCTCCGATGCACCGTCAACCAATATTACGTTGCACGAAACCTCTGCTGAGATTGCCCGGACACTCTCCAGACACCTGCTGAGAGTGTTCTCCGAGTTATATGTAGCGATGACAATATTGCAGCCCATCATATTCAGCCAACAGACTTGCAGGTTGATCCTCGCATTAAGCATCAGTGCCGCGAAGGGCATCCCGGTATAGCTCCACGTATTGCCGTGCGATTACTCGAGAATCGAATCTTTGTTGCGCCCGATTCTGCGCAGCTCGGCATATTTCTGCATATGCCACCGGCGGTTGCTCAAGCACCCACTGGATGCCCTGCGCAAGGTCCGGCGGACTGAAGGGCTCGGCCAGGTAGCCGCTTACGCGGTGTTCGACGATATCCTTCGGCCCGGTCGCATTGAAACAAATGACAGGCGTCCTACATAACATCGCCTCAACAAGAGTTTTTCCGAAAGCGTCCATTCGGGATGGCGCGACAAAAACGTCCGCAGCACAGTAAGCCGCGCGCAGGGCCTCTGTGTCGGACAAATATCCGAGGCTCGTACTCTGCACGCCAAGCGAATCCAGATCGCTGTCAGTGGACCTCCCGAACATGACAATGTGCACGTTCTCCTTCCTGAGACTCTTTAACGCTTCCAAAAAAAGATCGAAGCCCTTGTAGAAACTGTCCACATCTTGCGCCCCGATCAGCACGATCTTCTTATCCTCATCCAGTCCGAGGGCCTGTCTGGCCTGATCCTTGGGTAACGGTGAGAATAACCGCGTATCGACGTTGTTGCTGATGGTGGACACGCGGCATCGGCGGAAGACTTCAGACCGGCGTGCGCATTCCGAAAGCCAGCGACTGATGCCAACTATGCGAATATCTTTAGGAACTGAGGCTCGCTTGTGCCGCACGATGAACCGGGACAGATCACCTACTCGACTACTGCCCAACTGCGGACATTTTCCACAGCCCTGCATGAATTGCTCGCATTCCATTGAATAATGGCACCCGCCTGTAAACGGCCACATGTCGCGTAGTGTCCAGATCACCGGTTTTTTTACTTTTCGGAGCGCTCTGGTGCTAACCAGACCGTTGACCCAGTGCAGGTGCACCAGGTCGGCTGACGTATATGCTGGATGTCGGGTGAACTCAATGCCCTCGAAACCGGTATTGAAGATACGGTTCTTTCTCTTGCGATATGCCCTTACCGGAATCTGGCCAAGTTGCCGCCAGACAGCGAGTTTCAGCTTGGCGAAACCAGAACCAGCGAGCGAGATCACCGAGTCGTCGCCAAACGTCACTTTGCCGTTGGTGAGGATCGTAGAGTCAACCTCAAGATCACGCAGCGCCTTATGCAACCAGTACGCACCAAGCGTGGCGCCGCCACGCAAATCCCAGGCCACCAAATGCAGTACCCTCATGCACTCTCGCAAGGGTGGTAGTCCGCATAAGCCAGACGCAGGCCTTCCTCGAGGCCTACCCGCGGGCGCCAGCCTGACGAGTTGAGACGAGTGCTGTCCAGCAACTTCTGCGGAGCACCGTCGGGACGAGTCGTATCGAAAACGACCTGCCCGTCAAAACCGACGACTCCGGCAACGACCCAGGCCAGCTCGCTGATGCTGATATCCTCGCCGAAGCCCACGTTGATGTGGCTGAGCATAGGCTCAGTATTCATTTCGTAATCGCTTTTAGGAAGCTGCATAACATGGATGCTGGCTGCGGCCATATCGTCCACGTAGAGAAACTCTCGCCTCGGTTTTCCTGTTCCCCAGACAACGACCTTCGCTGACGATTCCACCTTGGCCTCATGAAACTTCCGAATCAACGCGGGAATCACGTGGCTCATTTCCGGGTGGTAGCTGTCGCCCGGGCCATATAGATTAGTCGGCATGACGCTCCGATAATCTGTGTTATGGCTCTGCCCGAATTGACGGTTGTAACTTTCACATAGCTTGAGCCCCGCGATTTTCGCGATCGCGTAAGGCTCGTTCGTGGGCTCGAGCGTACCCGTCAACAATGCATCCTCGCGCATCGGCTGCGGTGCATGCTTCGGATAGATGCAACTCGAACCAAGAAACAGAAGCTTTCTGACGCCGCTCCGGAACGCCGCATCGATGACGTTGGCCTCGATCATCAGGTTCTCATAGATAAACTCAGCCGGTCGGGTGTTGTTGGCATGAATACCGCCAACCCTGGCCGCGGCGAGGTAGACCTCATCGATGCGCTCCGCCGCGAAAAACGCTCGAACGGATGCCTGGTCCGTCAGATCGAGATCGGCGCGCGTCCGTGTGATGAGGCAATCCTCGGGCAGTCCTTCGCCAAGCAGTTGCCGGACAATTGCCGACCCTGCCATGCCGCGATGGCCCGCCACATAGATTCGCTTCACTCCGGAATTCACGGCTTACTCGTGATAGCTGTACGCGGCATAGCCATGTTTCTTGACCACTTCGTCGCGTTCTGCTGATTTGAGATCCTCGCGAACCATCTCGGCGACCAACTCCTCAAAAGAAATCCTCGGAGTCCAGTTCAACTTCGACCTCGCCCTGGACGCATCGCCCAGCAGCGTCTCCACTTCGGCCGGCCTGAAGTAGCGCGGATCGACGCGAATAATCACCCGATCCTGATGCAAACCAATCTCATCCGCCCCCTCGCCCTGCCATTGAATCTCCATATCGAGTTCATCCGCGGCCGCTTTGACAAAGTCCCTGACACTGCGCTGGATGCCCGTGGCGATGACGAAGTCCTCGGCCGTCTCCTGTTGCAGCATGAGCCACTGCATCTCGACATAGTCTTTAGCGTGCCCCCAGTCGCGCCGCGCATCGAGATTGCCGAGGTACAGGCAGTCCTGCAGGCCCAGCTTGATACGGGCGAGTGCGCGGGTGATTTTGCGCGTGACGAAGGTCTCACCCCGAACCGGAGACTCGTGATTGAACAGGATGCCGTTGCAGGCGTAAATGCCATAGGCCTCGCGATAATTCACCGTAATCCAGTGAGCATAAAGCTTGGCGACTGCGTAAGGACTGCGCGGGTAAAAAGGTGTCGATTCATTCTGCGGCGTTTCCTGGACGAGACCATACAGTTCAGACGTGGAAGCCTGGTAGTAACGTGACTTGTGCTCGAGCCCGAGGATTCGTATCGCCTCGAGTACGCGCAGCGCCCCGAGCGCATCGGAATTGGCCGTGTACTCCGGCGCCTCGAAACTGACAGCCACGTGACTCTGGGCAGCGAGATTGTAGATCTCGTCCGGCTGGACCTGCTGGATGATGCGAATCAGGCTGGAACTGTCCGTCATATCGCCATGGTGCAATATGAATCTCTGGTCCTCATCATGCGGGTCCTGGTAAATATGGTCGATGCGATCGGTATTGAACAGCGATGTGCGGCGCTTGATGCCATGAACCTCATAGCCCTTGCCCAACAGTAATTCCGCCAGGTAGGACCCGTCCTGCCCGGTCACGCCCGTGATCAATGCTTTTTTCATCGGAATCCTCTCGGGCGAGCCCGACCAGTCAATTGCGGCGACCGTCAATCACAGACTGCACGGTGGCCCACATTTCTTCGCTCAGGGATTTCAGGCGCGCGGAACTCTGCAGCAGTTGCGCCGTAATTTCCTTGTTGGCTTCGGCGTCAATAAGCCTGTCCATCATCGCGTCAATACGACCTGCCTCGTCATCGATCGATAACACGCCCTCCGGAAAGCCGTAATCCTCGAACAACTCAGTATACTTGTGGCTCCAACCGGTGGCCACCGCCGGGACCCCCTGACTCAGAGCGCTTACGAGTGCGTGATAACGGCTCGCGACGACGGCGAGACTCGCACCCAATATGCCCTTGATCTTGAGCGGATCATCTTCCTTTACAATGGGAATGCCTCCACTGGCCTCGGAAATTCGTACTGCGAGTCGCCCGTCATCGATGCCTTCGTGCACCAGCATGTACGGCCGTGCACCCAACTCGATCAAGCGCCTGGCGCATCCCGTCATAAACGGAAGATACTTACCACTGGAAGCTTCGCCGGTCTTGTCGAGCATGCGAAAGTTCGGCACGATCGCGACGCCGAGGTCCTTCGTCTCGAACCCGTCCGGAACAATCCCCTCGATGAGGTTGGTGAAATCGGGATACTGCCGGATGTATTCCCGCTGCCCTGTTACCTCGGTCACGTAGCGGTACGAGGTCGAATCCCGCGGCATAACGAGATCGGCGTTGTCCACCGCATGCAGAATTGCCGTCCGGATCGCCCGATCGGAGAATGGCCCGAAGGACTGCGGCATCAATATCACTTTTGTACCGTGACGTCGCCAGCGACGTGTTGCCCGCGACAGCTCCAGTGTGCTCTCAATCCCCCATTGATCGCTGTATGCGAAGCCTGCCGTATCGATTACCACATCAACTTCACGATCCAGCACCAGCCCATACCGCCGGCGCAGTCTGCCCGGGATCAGACCCGCAGCATCACCGAATTCGATACCCCGGCGATTCAACGAGGCCTTGGGGTAAAAGCCCAGCGCCGTCAGTTTCGCAAAAGGCTGCGAACCGTTCGGCGCACTGGGTACCATTGTGAGGGTGGCCTCCGGGTAGGCTGCACGCAGTCGTGCAACGACCGCAAGCAGCATCAATTCAGCACCCTTGTTGCGAAATCCGGCCTTGCGAATCTCAATAATCATACGATAATCATACGATCATCATTCGGGCGAAAACTCTGTGACCAACAGGTCGCTCTGTTTCTTCTGCGAGTAAGGTACGCCGCTTGCCGGGTCGCCATAGCCGATCGCCATCAGCATGATAACGCGCTCATGCGCCGGGAGTTTCAGGAGCTCCCGGATGCGTTGCTCGGCGCTGTCGACGTCCGGCCAGTTGATCGGGCAAGTGGCAAGACCGAGCGTTTCCGCGGCCAGCATCAACTGCATGTTGGCCAGCGACGCATCGATGTAAATCAGGTGCCGGTCGCGCTCAAACGGATACGCCGATAGATCTCCCACCACGACGATGATCGCCGGCAGTTGCTGCGCGAAACCAGCAGCACCACCCGGGCATTCCGCGATCCGGCTCACCCACTGAGGCTCCGTCGTCACGATGAAACGGAACGCCTGGCGGTTGCAGGCCGACGGCGCTTGTGCCGCTGCCTCGATCGCCTTGTAAATTAGCTCGACCGGAACCGGTTTTTGCAGGTACCAGCGAACCGAGCGGCGCCTCACATAAAGGCGATGCAAATCCTCGAAGGTCACGGCCGGCGCCGGGCTGTTGCAGCGAGGATAGGGCTTGCTTCTGTGCTGCCGGCCATCGTCCGGCGCTGCCGGGGAGTTGCCTGGGGCAGCAAAGGCGAGCCTGGCCTTTTTAATAACGGCCGTGTCCGACACCACCGAGAAGTATTCCTCGAGCACGTCCGAGGCCCATTGCAGCTCCTCAGCCGAATACTCGGGCGTACCACGAGCCCGGTTACAAGCCTGCACCGTCTCCAGGATAAAACCTTCGGCGAAAACCGGTCGCCGAGGTTTCATTATCAGGCCTTTCTCCAGGCGATGTGTGTTGCGTCGTAATTGTGGGGAGCTTGTCCCGCCCCCTCGCAGGTCTGTGTGGTATTTGACGCGGCCCCGCAGTACCGCACGATGCTCACTATAGAACTGTCGGGAGAATAAAAAATAATACAGGCTGGCAAGAAATCCGTTGCTTGAAAATATGCGCACCACTGTCAATTGGGCGATCGCACGACCTTTGTGGAGAACGGCTTTCACGCCGGGCGGCAAGCGGGCAACCATCGATCGTATCATTCGGGATTATCGCGAAGAGAGGAACTTGAGAGGATAACGCACAGGTGCAATGAGCGCCTTAAGCATTAGCCAGAATACCGGCCGAGTGCGCGGATACAGCAACACCGCAAAAAATGACGCTATCGCATACGATACCAGCGTGGCCCATGCCGCTCCCTGTCCGCCGTAAACCGGGATCAGAATATAGTTCAGGACGACATTTGACAATGCACCCAGTCCTTGTGTCAGCAGCGAGAAATACAGGGCGTTCTCGATAAGAATCCACCGGGAGAGAGCCGCGCGCATAAAAATGAATACCGCCGCCCAGGTGTGTATGACCAGGATAGCGGCACTCGCGGCGTAATCCGTGCCGAACATCCACGCTATCAGCCACGGCGCGACAACGATCACCAGCAGCGCGATAAACATCCCGAGCATGGCGAGGCTGTCGAACAACTGTTGCAGGCGGCGCGTGAAGAGCGCCTCGTCAGATTCCCGCAGATCGATCAACCCGGGAAAAACGGAAGCCACGATCGCGGTCGGGATGAAATACCAGACCTCCGACAATCGAGCAGCCACCGCGTACACGCCGACCTCTGTCGAATCCGCGAGCCAACGCAGCATGACCTGGTCGATCTTGAGGTAGATGACCGCAAAAAACGACGCCAGGTAAATCACCCAGCCCTGCTTCAACAGATCCCGCGCATGCGTCCTGTTGAAACGCCATGCCGAGAGCCGGATGCCTGCTTTCGCGCGAAAGAGCAAGAGCAGGATAGTGGCCGCGATCAGGGCCTGCAAGAGATACGGTACTGCAAACATGACCACGCCCGAGCCGAGGAATACGAACAGGAGGGTAAGGCCGACGTAGGCCAGTTGCGACGAGACGCGGGCGATCGATACGTAACGGGCCTGCACGAAGGCATTGAACCAGTAGTCCACGACATCGACCGGCGTAAACAGAAGTGCGGCGCCGGCGATCGCAATCAGGGAAAAGCCGACCGTGCCGAGGCCCTCATAAGCACTGGCGTACAGCAACAGAGCCAGGTAGCCCGCCAGGACGCCGAGAAACTTCAGAAAGGCGGCCGTGCCAAGCGTCTCAGCGCGCAAATCCGGCTTCTTGACAATCTCGCGAACCACCAGCCCGTGCAGACCGAGATGACCGGTCACCCCGAAAAGCGCCACCAGAGAGGTGGCGTAGGCGAGAGTTCCGAAGCCCTCTGGTCCGAGGTAGCGCGCCACCAGCACCGTGGCCACCAAACCCAGCCCCATGGCCAGCACCTTCTCGCCCATGATCCAGACAGTGTTGTGGAGGTACGGCCGGAACCGCCGGTAGGCATTGGCAAACATGAACGCTGGTCCTCGGGCCGCGCCGGCGTATTTTAACCACGAAAAAAACGGCGGGGCCGAAGCCCCGCCGTCTTATTCCCTCACGGGAATCTTACTAATAGCTCCTGAATTAATCAGGGATTAGCTGCTATCAAGGCCGGTTGTCTTCGTGCAGTGTGAAAGCACGGTTACCACTAACGTTGTACTGGCTGTTGATCTGTACGTCAGCCGCCGGCACGTTCGCCGTGACGGTGAGCGCGAGGCGACCACTTCCCCGCTGTGTCGCCGGCAGAGCATCCCTGATAATGTTCCCAAGCGACAATGTCCTGGTAGCGCCGAGAACCGCTACAACACCCAGAGATCCCGTATTTCCATTCTGATCGATCCAATCCACGGTGACGTCACCGGACTGCGTACCACGGTTAGCCAGGTAGATGACCTGTGAGATCGTAGTACCGTACGGCATGTACGGAATAAGTGCCTGGAAGCCGTTCAGTACCCATTCGCCTCCAGCCAGCGTGAAAGAGACCGTCCCCGTTGCGCCGCCGAATCCAGTGAAGTTGACGGTTACCGTTACGGAGTACGCGGTGGCCGGCAAAATGACCAGGTCGCCCAGAGCGTCAAGATTAACGGACGGATCCAATATCAATGACACCGCACCAGCCGGGCAGGTAGCGGAAATGGTCGTCGCAGTAACAACAATGCTCGCGCAGCCTGCTATAGTCACCACACCGGCAATGGGCTGTATACCAGCCGTCGCGTCATCATCGTCGATGATCCACCCGAAGTCGCCTGTCCAGACTATGTCCTGATCGACAAAGGCAGTCTGGCCAGCAGCAAAGACGAGATCGACCAGAGTAGTCTCTCCCTCATCGTCATCACCGGCTACGAAAGCCTCCCGGTCCTGCTCGACGTCAACGGTCTGGTCAAATGCGATGGTTACGGTGACATCATACTCATCTTCGGCCGCAATGAATTCAAGGCTGCGAAGGTCTCCACCGCCCGTATCCAGCGGAATGCCGGTATCGGTCGCAGCGGAGAAAGACACAGTTACACCACCCGCAGCATCGATCTCCCGGGCACCAAATTCGAGATCATCAGCAGCCGCGAAGTCCGCGAGCACACCGACTGTCGTGTTAGTAACACCCGTAGCATCGACATCGGTGACGCGGTAAATAGCCTCATCAGCTGTTGCGCTCAGAAGACCCAGTGTTATGCCGTTTAATGCACCAGCGGCTACCGTAACGCTCGTAGGCACCGTTGCGCCGTCCAACGCACCACCTGAAAATGCCAGGGTGATGATGTCGCCGATCGCGTACTCCGCTCCGAGCGCAACTGCCAGAACATCTCCCGCAACGATGTCAGCCGCTGCCGCAGTCCCGAGGAACTCATTCGAAACTGTGCGAGCGGTAGAATTACCTGCAAGATCTGCGGCCATCAATGCCGGGCTTATCATCAATCCGGCGACCACAGGGATAAGAACTTTTCTTATACTCATTTTTAATCTCCAAAATTATTGGTATGAGTTCCGCAAGGCGATATCCAGTTGCCCCGCACAACTCGCTTGGTTTGCAAACCATCCCTAGGCCGGAAGCCCAGAACACAGAGCAGATTGTAATAGTTGCAAGGCGAGAGTCAATGCCTTACGTGAAATTTCGTGAATTCTGTTCGTTTATTTTTTGCGTCATACAAAATCGAAATATCGTTATTTGGCCGTATTTTCGCCGTTATCTGGCGCGTTTTCTGCTGGCGGGAGCGACAAATACCGCAACGCGCTATCGAGCCTCTTGAGGATTCCGTCCCATCGGGTGGTCTCATCGAGCACCCGAGGGGTGATCATTATCACCAGTTCTGTCCTCTCGGTTGTCTGCGTGGTGGACCGGAACAGCCCGCCCAGCAAGGGTATATCGCCCAGCCCCGGCACTTTGGCCACGGTCTCGCTAATGTTCTCGGAAATCAGTCCGCCGAGCAGGATGGTTTCTCCGGAGCGCGCCACCACCTCGGTCGAAAGAGACCGCTCGAAGATGGCCGGCGTGCCTTCCACCTCGGATCCACCCTCCACAACATTGGAGATCTCCTGATTGATCTCCATGACCACGAGCCCCTGTGCATTTAGCGTTGGCCGCACCGTCAGGTTCACGCCGGTCTTGCGATACTGCACGCTCGTGATCTGCGTGTCCGACTGGAGCGGGTCGAAAAAAGTGGCCCCCACGGTCGGTATATCATTACCCACCGATATGCTCGCACTCACTCCGTCCCGGACCACCAGGGATGGATTGGAAAGCACATTAATCAGGCGATTAGACGCCGATAGCTGGGCTCGAATGGCGCCGTCGCTGCCAATCACCGAGATAAAGCCGCCGCCGTCCGGCAGGCCGAGCCCGCCGGTTGTCCCGAGCGAGACATCACCGCTCTCAAGCGCGAACTCGACCCCCAGCGCGAACTCATCCGTCAGCAACACTTCGGCGATCGTGACTTCCACCAGAATCTGCCGTGGCGGTATATCGAGCCTGCGGATCATTGGCAACAGCGCCTGGTAACGGTTGCCGGTGGTGTTGAAAATGAGGGCATTGGAGCGCAGGTCCACCGACATGGTCAGGTTTTCCGAGCGCACGGAAACCGGAGGTCGGGCCGCTCCCGCGGAATCGCCGCTGTAGTCATCCCGGCGCGACCGCAGCGCCTCGTTGACGGCAGACTGAGCCGCGGGACTCCCCAACGCCGAGCGGGTGTCGCGCGCTTCGGTCTCCGCACTCGCAATAGCGATACCTGCATCACCGAGCAATGGCACGAGCGACTGGCCGAGTTCGTCCGCGCGTGCATAGCGGGGTGTGTAGATGTAATAGCGCCGTTCCGCGCCACGAGTTGGCTGGTCAATCTGGCGCGTCCAGTAATCCACCCGGTCGAGCAACTGCCTGGTAGCCGCGAATACCGCGACGGCGCCCACCGATTCCAGGCTCACGAGCGCGACACTCCCGGTGCTGGCGTCCGACCCGATCCCGGCGGGCACACCCTCGACGCGCAGCAACTCGACGATCTGGTTCATATACTCTTCGGCGGTGATGTACGTCAACGAGACGAGCCCCACGTGCCGCCCCCGCCGGGCCGGTTGATCCATGAGGCCGACCACGTCCAGGACCCGCAAAATCTCGAAACGCTCACCGGTTACAAACAGTGCACCCTGCTGTACATCGCCGACAACTTTTGCATCCACAAGATCGCGAATGGTTCGTTCTATGCTCGCACTCAGACCGTAACGCAGCGGGATGATCTGCATGATCGGGCCCGGCATGTCCGGTACGTCCTCAGCGCGCGCACCAAAGCCAATGAATACGTCGCCCTTACCCCGTCGATCCAGCGGATGCAGGTAAAACACGCCGTCCCTGAACGTCACACCGACTTCGCGCCCGGCAAGCAGCTCCGTGGCCAGGGAATACAGGCGCCGGCTGCTGACCGACTCCTGCAGATTGAGGCTGACAGGAGCCTGCAGGTTCTGCAGACCATCGGAAATCAGGTAATTCACGCCCAGCAACTCGCCGAAAGCATAATGCAGAAATTGCGACAGCGGCATGTCTTCGACCGCCACGCGGATTTCATCGTCCGCCGAAAAGCGACCCGACCAGTCCTCCTGCACGCGGCCGCGAGTTGTACGCGCCAGGGGACTGAGGCGCTCCATGCCGGCTTGCTGGGTGCTCGCGGCCGCCAAATCCTCTGCTTTCGCCGTTTCCTGGTCCTGCGCAGCCTTGGCAGTACCTACCGCCATCGGAGTAACCGGCACGTTCATGACCGACGCGCTCGTCTCGCAGCCGGAAAACAGCGGAAGCGATACAAGGAGGACAAAAGCAAGAAACTTATTCACTATATTCATCAGCGGGAATAATGTCGTCTCTTGCATTAATAAACAGCGCCAGTTCAGTCACATTCTCTCCGTCCGACAGACTGACGCTGCGACCGGAAATTCGCTCCACGCGCACACCTTTTATACCCTCACCAGCCGACAACCGGTGCTGCTCGATTTCGCCGCCGGCGCTTGGCATCACATCGAAAACCGCGAAGGGCGGTCCGGCGTCGAACACGCCGCGCAACACGAAATGCCACCCGCCAAGGTCTGCCCGATCCGGGATCCGCAGCACGGAATCCCGGGACTCATTTGCCACGTCGATCGACGCTGCCTGCGGCCCCGACGTCTGCGTCGCGAACCAACTCTGCAACCGTTGCCGGGCCGATGCAAGCGGCATGGGCAGATCGGGTAAAGCGGCCGCCTCCATTCCCGCGCCGCGGGTTGCCAGTGAACGTGGTATGTGGATCCGCTGCACGAAATCCACTGCTCCCGCCAGCGCGAGAATCGCTGCAACGAGGATGACCTGCATCCGGGGTGTCACGCGCCCCCCTCTCGCCGGTAATGAAGATCCAGCTCCAGCGTCGCGTTCGCGATACTCGTCAGCTGCCCGCCACGGCGGACGTTGACGATCAGATCCCGGACGAACACGTGGGGTAGGCTGGCCTCTATGCTCACATGTGCTTCGGCCACGTCGCGGAGCGGCCCCTCCAGCTGCAGCCGCACACGGCCGAAAACCAGCCCGGCGGCCTCGATTTCGCCGTCAAGGACCCATTCGAAGACATTCAGCCTGAGCCCGACGGATTCAACCGCTGCGCGCAACTCTCTTTGTACTTGCACACGGTGTTCGCTGCCCGGATTGGCAAGCGGCGCCCGTTCCGCAAGCGTGCGCACGACGTCAGCCAGCGTATCGCGGCGCGCTTGCAGCTCCGACCCGGCATCCACTATCGCCGCTGCGCGGTCAAGTTGACGAGTGATCGCATAGAGCCGGTCATGCATGTCGGCCTGCGCCTCCGTCCAGGGGACGACGACGAAACGCATGGCGGCGAGAATCGCCGCCAGACCCAGCAACAGACGGACGCGGCTACTCATCGCTTTTCTCCGACCCGGCGCGCACATCTGACAGATCAAAAGAAAGCGCGAAATTCTGACGCCCGTTGCGAGCGGACCTTACCGGCGCATCGAACGACACATCGCCGAAGCCGGGCGTACTCGCGAGTACGGTGAGAATTTCCGTGGCGTCCGGTGCTTCCCCGCGCAGGCTTATGCGCCCGTCCCGCAGGTCAAGCCGGCTGACGCTCGCACGGTTTTGCAACGCCAGCGAGACGCCTTGCCAAAGCCGCTGGGTATCGGACCGCCCGGACCAAAGCTCGATCAATGCGTCTCTGCGGGCCTCGTAGGCACGCGCCTCATTGTCAGCAACCAGCCCCTGCTGTATGTCCGGCCCGAGCGCCATGAGCGCGCCATCGCGCTGGCTCAGCAGCGCCTGCAAATAAACAGACGACAACGTGAGATACGCGAACAGCATCAGGCCAGCCGTCAATCCGATCGGTTTCCAGGCAATGCCAGCGGTGCCGATGCCTCGCGGCAAGGGGTTGCGACAAGACCACCAGGTCGACGCAGACAATGAAGGCAGCGCCCGCCTCAAGCGCCCGAGCAACTCGTCAGATCCGGACCACTCCTCGGGCGCGCGATCGGGATCTACACCAGCCGCCATAGCCACCAGGTCGCGCTGCTCCAGGGCACCGCCGGCAGGCTGACTCGGTCCGCCGCGAAACAGGAAGTAGCGGTAGCCCTGCCGCTGCACATCGGCCCAGCTTTCTGCCGCGAGCTGGCCGCCAAGCAAGACGCTTTCGGGAACGATAAACAGGCTGCGCGGTAACGACTCGAAAACGTCGCGATCCAGGCGGAAAAACGTGACCACGCGCCTGTCGCCGCTGATTCGACCCGGCAGGGCCAATGTCGGTGGCTCGCCCGCAAGTTCCTCATGTAACACCTTTTCCAGATCTCGTCTGCGCAGCGCGGGGTAGCTTTTGCTTCGTTCGCTGTAGTGTTCGCGACCCAGGATCATGACCAGCGGATAATAATCACCCGCTTGACGCGAGAGACTGCGGTTCTCTGCCGCATGCCATGTGACATAGCGCAAGAGCCGATCGACGACTCCCTGTACGATACGCTCGAGCGCTGCGCGCGGCCTATTTCGCTTCATTTTGGAATCCCGCTGGCAAAACGTTCACGGCTCCACTGGGCCAGCGGCTGCACCTCGTAAGGCTCGACGCCTACAATCAGGTGACGTCGCAGCGTGACTCCACGGTATTCGCCTGTGATCCGAATGCCGATACCCGGGCCTGTGAACGGCAGTACTACGTCGTCTGCGCCGATACGGGCCAACTGCCACAGGCGGTTCTGGTCCAGCGCCCCTTTTCGACGCGCTGCAAGCACTGCCCGGAGCGTCGATTCCGGCATCCACATGCGCAACAACGGGGCAGGCGCCGTCAAAGGATTAAAACCGGGTGTGGGATACAGTGTCATCAGCTCTGCCAGTTTTCCATACAGTGGTTCATCCATTCCCGCGAGCAAGCGCAGCTCGCTAAAATACTGCACCGGATCCGCAGTACCGGCGCGCATCATAGCATCGCCAGGCCGGCCACCACCTGGCAGACTGATGCCGATCCAATGCGCAAGTCGCTCTGCCATTTCGCGTGCGCGGGTCGGACCGAGCCCCAGAACCGTCAATAGCTGTTCGAAATCTGTCACATGCAAAACAGGAAAAGGCATCAGGCCGGACTGGTCCTGCAGCGTTATTTCCAGCCCGTCTGCGACGAATGGCTCGCCATGAAAATTCCAGCTTGCCGCATAGGGATTGCCGCTCCCGGGTGAGGGAAGCAGTGATTCTGTCAACAGTGTGTAAAACAACGCAACTTCCCGTGAATGCAGGTACAACGCGGCTTCGCTACGATCCTGCAACGCCTGTGCTCGTCGCACCTGTTCTGCGGCCGTAAGCGACAGCTGCATCACGAGCAGGATGATGATGGCTGTGACGAGCAGTACCTGCACCAGTGCCACGCCTCGTTGTCGGCACATTATTCCGGCCCCGAATGTGTGGCGACGAGAAAATCGACTCGCTCGGGAAATTCGAAGACAGCAACATCGCGCCCGAGACGCAGCTCGATTTTCCCGGGATGAAATTGCCGCACCAGGCCGTCGTATTCATCAAACCACAAACGTTCGGCACTCAGCGACTCGCCGACCGTCACGCGGGACCGCAGGTCAGCCCAGCCAAAATAGCGGAATACCGGCACTGGCAAGCCGCGCGCAATGACCAGGCGGTGGCGGAATTCCATGCGCTGATCCGCGTGCGCCAGCAAGGTACCCGCAAAAGGCGCCTCTTCGTATACGAGCCGCCATGCGTCTCCTTCATCGGGTTCCCTGAATACCCGAATCAGGGCCGGCTCCCCGACGCCGAAGATCGGGCTCATGGTCACCAGTGTCAGCCCTTCGTCGCGCCCCAGAAAATAGAAACCCAGCGCACCCTCATCGTCCCGAACCACGTAAGGCAGCGTATCTTCCAGCGCGGCCGCCAGCCACTCAAGACGCTGATATTGCGCCTGCGCCTCATCGAATCGACCCAGGTGCCCGTCCCACTGCCGGACGAACATCGAGTACGCGTAAGTCGATATCCCGATTACCATCGACAGCACCGTCATGGCCACCAGCATTTCCAGCAGACTGAAGCCTTTCAGCGCTCGAGGGGTTGCCATGCCAGTTCCTGGTAAACGAAACGGCTCTGCTCGCCCTCTCGCTCGAGTTCCAGTTCGACATCGTAAAGCCCGAACCGCGGCGCGTATTCGATGAACTCCGCTGCATCAACGTCAAACCGGGACGGCGGCGCACCGGAGCGAACCAGACTTGCGTGGAACCGATACTCGACGCCGAACACGACGCCTTCGCCGCTGCGCTCAGTGGCCAGGTTATCGCCTGGATATTCGCGCAGCCTTTCGCGAATCGTCGGCGTAATCCAGGGCAGAGGCGCCAGCAGCTCGGTCTTCCGTGAGGCACGCTCACTGGCATGCATCGCCCCCCGCAGCGAGAGAGTCGCCGTCGCCAGCACGGTAAACATGATCACCGCCGCGATGAGCACCTCTATGAGAGTAAAACCGCGCTCCCCACGCAAGCTCATTCCCGGGCCTCCGGCAGGATCCTCAGACTACGCCGCCGGTCACGCTGCAGCACCTCGATCACCAGCCGATCAGCGATCCCGTTCGGATTAATCGTGATCCGCTGTTCCGGAGAAAAAAAAAGATGCTCGAACTCGATGACGCCCTGCTTCCCGCCACGGAATTCCCAAACCAGTTGTTTGCCGGCAGCATAAATGGTAACGAAATCACCATACAAGAAGGCATCCAGCGACAGTCGACCGATCTCTCTGTCGAGCGTCAGCCATTCTGACTGCGCACGTGCCTTCTCGACCTGCTCGATCCCGAGGGGCGCCACCAGGGCGGCGAGTATCGAGGTCAACAGCACGACCAGAAGTATTTCGATCAGCGTAAAGCCGCATGTCTTTCGCAGCATCAGAATGCTGCTCCCGTGATAGCCGTGATGCTGAGCATAATCACTACGACCACGGCGCCGACCATGATCCCCATAAAAAGAATCAGCGCCGGTTCCAGCAGGCTGGTGAACCGCTGTGTCCACTCGGCAAACCCCTGGCGGCTCCTCCGGGCGATTTCAACGAATACCGGAGCAAGTGCACCGCTCTCCTCGCCCACCTCCAGCAGGGACGCATAGAAATCAGGAAAAAGCCGCGTCTTTCTCAACACCATCGAAATACTCTCTCCCTGCCGCAGTCTCATCAGTGCGACGACCAGCTCACGTCTGATCGGCGCGCTCTTGACCGAACTGCTGGCCAGCTGCAAAGCCCGGTCCACTGGTACTCCCGCCTCCAGCATCATCGCCATTCCGCCGGTCAAACGGATCCGCTCCACCATGGTTATGCCACCGCCCAGTCCCGGAGCGTTCGCCGCGAATTCATGCCAGGCAAGTTGCATTGCGGGCCACCGTGGCAGATAAGAAATGACCACTGCCATCGCTACGATTATGCCGCCGAGGAACAGCTGGTAGCGTTGCATGAAAGCGCTGACGCCCATCAGTGCTTGCGTGTACCAGGGCAGGTCCGGATAACCCGCGAACAGGCTGGCCAGGTTCGGCACGACGAAATTGAAAATGAACAATAGCGAAATGACGCATACTGTGAGGATGACCAGGGGGTAGGTCACGGCGGTAACAACTTTCCGTCGCAAATCGCGCCTGAAACCGAGGTCATCGGCCAGGCGCCTGAAAACGGCCGCCAGGCGCCCACTGGCCTCTCCCAGTGAAAGCAGATTGACGTAAAGTGGGTCGAAGACCTGCGGCCACTCGGCAACCGCCACCGAGAGTTGATTTCCCTGCTTCAAGGATTGTAGCAATCCATCCAGCAGACGATGAGTAGCCGGGTCGCTGGAGCCACGCCGCAGAATTTCGAGCCCGCGATCAATGCGCACACCGTTTTCGAGGAGCAGCGCAAGTTCGGCGGTGATTATCTCGAGTTGGGCGAGTCCCACGCGAGACTGCCCCAGCCCGAGCGAGTCGCGCCAGTCTTGCGTCTCGGTCGGCGGACGGATTTCACTGACCAGAATGTCACGTTCGCGGAGTTCGGCCCGGGCCTGCGGCAGACTCGCCGCATCCACGGTGCCGTTGACGCTGCTGCCGGCGGCGTCAAAACCCGTGTAATGAAATCGCTGCTGCACTCAGCCCGCCACCCGAAACACTTCCCCGACAGTCGTGTCTCCGGAGAGCGCCTTGAGGAGTCCGTCCTCTACTAAAGAGCGTCCTCCCAGTGTCCTCATGTGCTCGCGAGCTTCGGCAATGAACCGCTCGCCCTTGTCCATTGCCGCGATTGCATCATCGCAGCGCAAATACTCGACGATTGCGAGTCGTCCGTGGTAGCCGGTTTGACCGCAATCATCACAGCCCACGCTTTGCCGCAGATCGGGCAGAGCCAGGCCGGAACGCTCCGCGAGTGCGGCCAGTTGGTAACGCGCCATCAACTGCTCGGAATCCGGATGCGCTTTGGAACACGCACAAAGACGTCGGACCAGGCGTTGAGCGACGATTGAGCGCAGCGCCGCGTTGAGCAGAAACTCTTCCACCCCCAGATCGAGCAGTCGGGTAAAGGCGCTAGGCGCGTCGCTGGTATGCACCGTGGAAAAGACGAGGTGGCCTGTCAGTGCCGACTGCATTGCCACGGACGCCGTCTCGCAATCCCGAATCTCACCAACCATAATTACGTCAGGATCCTGGCGCACGATGCTGCGCAATCCGCGCGCAAAGTCGAAACCGATTTCCGGTTGAACCTGGACCTGATTGACACCGGCAAGCTGGTACTCGACGGGGTCTTCGAGCGTGATGATCTTTACCTCGGGACTGTTGATCCGGCTCATGAAGGTGTAAAGGCTCGTGGTCTTGCCGGAACCTGTGGGTCCGGTCAAAAGTATGACACCCGAAGTCACCTCGAGGTCTTCAAGGATGCACGCTTCGATGTCGGGCGAGAGCCCGAGCAGACTCATGTCATCAATCAGAGCCGCCTTGCGCAGGAATCGCAACACAGCGCTCTCACCACCTTCGTGCAGCGGCAAAGCCGAAACGCGAATATCGACTTCCTCGCCGCCGATACGCAGCTCGATCTTGCCATCCTGGGGACGCCTGCGCTCGGCGATATCCATCGCGGCAAGTATCTTGAGTCGCGTGATGACCGGCAGCATCATCGCCGCAGGAATGCTTTCAATCTCGTGGAGCACCCCGTCGATGCGGAAACGCACTCGAGCCCGACCCGCGTGCGGCTCAATGTGCATGTCCGATGCGCTGCGGCGCAAGGCCTTGGCAATCAATGAATTAAGCAGGTTGACCGTTGGAGCCTCTGAGGCCAGCTCACGCAGCCGGTCTTCCTCCACCAGCGACAGACCATCCAGCTGCAAATCGCTCTTATCGAGGCCGAGACGTGCCCGCAGCACCTCGAAGTCATCCGATGAAAGCAGCCGCAACGCGGGTCGGGAAGCATGTTCGGCAAGCCAGGCATTGACTTCAAGGTCGAACGGCGAGCAGGTGGCAAATACCCAGCTGTCTTTTTGACGTTCCCACGGCAACCACCCGTGTACCAGCAGGAATTCCAGCGGCAGCGCGTCGCTGCCTTCAGGTAACTGCCAGTCACGCCAGTCTGCCTCTGACAGTACCGGGGCGCCGAACCACTTGGAATAAATTGCTGGCAGGTCCTCGGACGGCAGGCTGCCCATGTTCACCAGTATCTGGTCCAGCCGCCCGCCATGCCTGGCCTGGTAAGAGCGCGCCTTTTCGAGGTCCACCGCCGGGACTCCATGCTCTGAAAAAACGTCTAACACCGCGCTCACTGGAAGACGATGTCCGCTTCGTCATCCGCTCCGCCGGGAAGCCCGCCTGCCCCATAAGAAGACAGGTGGTAGGGTGCCTCGCCTTCACTGGTAATCGAATAAACGTAGGGATTGCCCCACGGATCAGCAGGAATGTTTCTCGGCATGTACGGGCCATCCCAGCCCGGGCGTTCACTGCGCCTCAGTTCCTCCAACCTGGCCGGATACGAACCGATGTCCAGCCGATAGGTATCGAGCGCAGTTGAAATCATCTGCATCTGTGCCATCGTGGTCTTACGCTGCGAAGAGGACACCTTCGAAAACAAGGTCGGGGCCACGAGTGAGATCAGCAACCCCATGATCACGATAACAATCAATATCTCGATCAGCGTAAACCCGCCGGCCTGGCGCCGGTCAACCCTCTGAATAGCCTTTGATTTAATTCCCAAATCCGCCGCAAAAAATGATCGACCACTATACCTTATGTGCCGACCCGTGTGGTGAGTCAGGGGCCGTCAGGAATCGGTGCCGGCTCGCCCGGAATGGCCGACCAACACGATGAAAATACCCAGTAAACCACCCAGTATCGTGCCGATGATCGCGGTCAAAGCGCGCTTTGGACGCACCCGCAGCCTGGGCGGTACAGCCGGGTCCACGATCTTGAAAGCGAATTCCTCTTTGCCTTTTGCCAACATCAGCTTCGGTAGCTCAGTCTCCAACAACCGCCCAATAGACTCCTGCAGGGTAACCAGCGTGGCCCTCGCCATCTCCGACTGCAGGTACGCGACGTTGGTCTGCGCCTCCTGCAACGCCGCCTCGCGCAGTCGATCATTGAGACGAAGAACGAGTATGCTCGCCCATTCAGCTGCAATGTCAGGATCGGTCCACTCGATAGCGAGCGTTACCAGGCCGGTTCTACGTTCCTCGCTGACCTCGAAAATCCTCTCGTGGAAAAACTTCACGCCATCCCGAACGTCCGGCGCCTCAGTCGGATCGTCCACCCGCCAACGATCTTTTTCTGCATCCCATTCTTCCTCAAAAAAGATCGGCATCAGATCGAGTTGCTCGATAAAGTCCCGGGCGAATTCCCGCGACTGCAGCACAGCCAGCGCCACGACATCGTTCCCCTCGCCCACGCTTACGCCCGCCAGCGCCGCGAGACCGCCCAGCTGACCGCCGATCATCGGTGTTGACTGTTCCGCCGCAGGCGCCAGCAGCACCTCGGCGCGATAAATCTCCTTCGCCAGTAGTGCGTAGGCAATCGAGCCAAGAGCAAAAATCGTCGTGGCCGCGATTACTGTGCCCTTGCCGCGCCAGATAATTCGCCAAATCTGCCGAAGGCTAATTTTGTCATTCGATACGCCCGAAAATACCGGCCCGGGCGAGACGTAGACCAGACCCTCTGCGGGAATTTGGGCGACATCGTCCGGTCGGGTGCGTCCCTCATTATCGCTGCGCGTCGTTGTCATGATCAATCGCTAAAACTCTGTATTGCCGCAACGGCGATCGCCGCCTGGTAGAGAATCTGGGTGACGTTGGTCCAGAACGTGATCGGCCGAATCTTGTCCGTTTCCAGGGGAACAACAATCGTGTCTCCCGCCTGAATTTTCGCCTGACCGCCGCGCCTGAACCAGCGTGAGCGTTTACTCGTCACTACGGACCCGCTCGCCCGAACGATGTAGATGAGTTTTTTATCGGCTCGCCTCGTCAAACCGCCACTCATCTCAATGTAGTCGTCACGACTCAGTCCGGGCAGGAACAGGTGCGACGTATTTTGCTGGGTCTCGCCAATAACCGTGATTTCCTGCGCCTTCTTGGGCACCAGCAGACGATCTCCATCGCGCAATTCCAGACTGGACACAATGACCTGATTCGATACGTGTGCTGCGATCTGGCCGAGATCGATCACAAGACGACCAATTGCTTCTGTGGCACGCAGCTGATCCAGCAACTGCTGTCCTGTTTCCAGGGTCTCAGAGCCCGTCGTATCAATACTTTGCAGCGACAATGACGCCAGGTCCGCCTCCATCCGCCGCGTAAGCACTTCGATCTGTTCCTGCTCTCTCTTGCGCAGCGATTCACGCAGGAAGATCGCACCTTCTGGAAACGCCGCATCGTTCAGGCCACCGGCACGCTCCAGCACCTGCCCGAGCGTCTCGCCCTGGCGTATTCGGTATTCGCCCGGAAATTTCACCTCTCCGTCGAGCGTAATGGTCCAAAGCGTGTCCCAGTCCGGAATCCTGCTGATCCGCAGGTTGTCGTGCTCCGAAAGCTCTATGTTTGCGGCTGCATTGCGGCGCAAGGCCGCATCGAGATCGATGTTGATGACTTCCGTGTTGCGATACTCGCCATTGACGATCTCGTAACGCGCGATTTCGGCCTTAAATGCATAGGCCTCCTCTGAGAGATTGCCGCCGGCACGCACCAGGTCACCGACTCGCATACCGGGCTCAAGCGGATACGTTCCGGGCGCCTTGACTTCTCCCGATACGCTCACCTCGCGGTATGGCTCCCCGGAGCGGCCCTGCAGCTGTAACTCTGCGAGCAGCGTCTGGATCACCCGCTGCCGGCCGAATGCGAGATTGAACACATGCACCGTGTCGCGAGCCAGCAGCGGAATATTGGCCGGCGCGTCAGGACTGGCCAGCGCATCGCTAAGATTGGCCGATATGGCGCTGACACGGCGTGTTTTCGAATCCTCGCGGCGTATCAGCACGTAGCCCGAGTCGGCACCTGGCTGAAGCTCCAGCTCGGAGCCAATCAGATCGGTGAGCCGCATCCCCGTTCGCCACTGATACGGCCCGGGCCGATGCACGTGTCCGACCAGTGTCACCGTCTCTTCTAATTGCGGCAGGATGTGCGGGACGATGATGATATCGCCGGCGCGCGCCGGGGTCGTGGCTGCCTCCTGGTTGCCGACATTGAGCGACAATACTTTGCGTTCCACGTTGCCCTCGATGCGCTCTATGCGTGCACCTTTTGGATAAGCATCGGACAGTAGACCACCGGCCATCCGGATTACATCGGCTATCGACGATTGGCCATGCGTTTCGTAGATCGCCGGCCGCTTGACCGCACCATCGACGCTAACCTGCGGACCAACAGGCGGAATAAAAATCACATCACCCGGCTGGAGCCGATGATCACCTGAAGTGTTGCCGTTCAATAATGCGTCGTACAGATCGAAGCGAGCCACGATCTTGCCACTGCGTTTCAGCTGTATGTCCCGCAGCGAGCCGACGTGACTAACCCCACCGCTCCGGTACAGCGCGCTGCTGATTGTCGCGAGGCCACTGATGACATACGATCCCGGGCGGTTGACATAGCCGAGCACAAAGACCTGGATGTTCCGCAGCCGCCCCATCGTGATGCTGATGTGTGTTCCCAGAAGCATCTGCTCGACGCGGCGATTCATGTCCCTGCGGAACTCGGAGAACGGTAGGCCAGCTACCGTGATCGGCCCCAGCTCCGGCAGATTCAAAATGCCGTCGCGCGTAACTTCGTACTCGTAGATGCCGGTGACGTTGCCGTAGAGTTGCGCTCTGATACTGTCCCCGGGACCCAGTACGTAATCCGGAGGTACTGGCCCAGTGGTGACCGGCTCGAACCCGCCACCATCTTTCGCCTCGAACAGGTCGTATCCGAATGGCTCGAGCGCATCGACGCCGGTCGATGTGCTCTCCAGAATCGTCGCGGCACTCACGAATACGCTGAGAGCAGGTACGGCATCGAGGCGCTGTTCGATCTGCTCGGCTGTAAATCCGAGCAGCGGAATCGAAGGCAGGCCCGGTAAATTCAACACGCCGGCATTGTCCAGCTCGTAGTAATGGCTGCCCTCGATACGCTGCAGGGCCTCGTCTTGCTCGAAGTCGAGAATCTGTTGGCGCTCCAAATCCTCCACCAGGTCAAGAGTAACGATTAACCGGGACCTGCGCTCGGCGCGTAGTTCCGCGGGCTCTGCTGCCGCTGCGAGCCCGTCCAGCGACGGCATTGACTCCGCCACCTCTTCCCAGAGACTTGACAACTGAGAATCGTCTCCGCCCTGCCGCTGCATCAGTTCGATCTGCTGTAACACTTGCCTGCGCTGCGCGGGCGGCAGCTGGTCGAGCATCTGCAACTGTTCCGCTGTCGGGCGCACCGTTTGTGCTACAGACTGCGGCGTTACAACCGGTAACAGCAGAAAAGTCGCTACAAACAGGCGCAGAAAGATTCTTGCGAGGTTCGTTACTTCGAGTTCTCCGATCAACACGGACTCCAACAGGCGATTCGGCTGACTACAGACGACTTCGAAAGCGCTCCGGGCAACCTCTGGCGCCATTCCGCCGCGCGGGTGAATTGAGTTTTCATTTGGCGATGTGCCAGGTTGCTGCTGTGATCGCGGGATTGTACCAATACTGTCCGCAACTGCTAGTGTATGTTCCGTACGCTAGTCTGCTGAATACAAGGGGATTTCAACTACTGAAACTCTCCTTTACTGACTTTGTGTTGGCAGAACTTATTCTCTACCAAGGCCATTATGGGCCGTGATCCCAAAAGGATCTTTCAGAAGGGAGAGGTCCCTACCATCTCCAACAGGAACGATCCAACGCCTGTGCGTATTTCAATCGTCCGCCAGGACGGGCAATACGCGCCGCCTCATAATAGAAGTTATATGTCTTCTCGGGCCTTTGCCGCCCGCAGATCCTGACCTTGATAGTAGTATCAATAATGATACTATTACCTGGTGACTTCTAGCGAGGATATCCTGGCGAACATGAGGAATTCCGACAGGGATTCGCTGCAAAGATCTTTACAAGGTTTGTGACCACTTCTTCGGAGAACCACGCAAATCACGAGCGAGCCACAGGGTCTATGGTACTCCGTGGCCCGGAAACCCTCGCGTCAATATCCAGAGCGCAAAAGGTAAGGCGAAATCGTATCAGCTGCGGCAGGTCTTATTGGCTATTCAATGATAAGAGAATGACAATGGTTAAAGAAGCTGATCGCTACACGTACCGCGTTACCTGGTCTGAAGAGGATCAGGAGTACGTCGGTCTATGTGCAGAATTTCCGAGCTTGAGCTGGCTGGAGAAAACCCCGGAGAAGTCTCTGCAAGGTATTCGGAGACTGGTAAACGAAAGTGTTACCAATCTCAAGCGAAACAAGGAACCGGTGCCAGATCCAATCTCGACTCGCCCTTACAGTGGAAAGTTCGTCGTGCGCGTCCCGCCCGAGGTGCATCGAATGCTCGCTATTCAGGCCGCCGAATCTGGAATCAGTATCAATCGTTTGGTGTCGAGCAAACTATCTTGACAAAGGCGTATAACCAGAACTGTCTCCATTCGGTTTCCGACGGGACAAACATTTCCTTCCAGTCTGTTTGACCTGTCCCCAAGCTCAACGCCAGTTGCTTCACGCCGGCTGGTGGAAGCTGGATTCGCCCGGCGGCGCGGGCTCGCGGCTGGCAGATCGACGCCATTTGATGCGCTTCGGTCGAGTTTTGGCAATTCCCGCGTGCTTGCCGCGATGAAATACTCGGAGCAGGCAAATGTGCGTTGCCGCCCAAATCGCAATCTCGATGGCTGCCTGGGGCGGCAGATGTAATACATGGCTACTGTCACCGTTCGCCTGGACAAGAAACTCGACCTCGAACTGACGAGGGCCGCAAAGCGCACGGGCCGTCCGAAGAGCGACCTGATTCGTGAAGCGCTGCGTCGGCAGCTTGCCGTGTCGCGCTTCGAGGAGTTACGACGAGGCGCCGCGCCCTTTGCTGAAGCACGTGGCTGGCTGACTGATGAGGATGTGTTCCGCGATATTTCATGAGGGTGTTTCTTGACACCAATGTGCTGATCGCCGCATTTGCCACTCGCGGACTTTGCGAAGACGTGCTGCGCACCACGCTGTCCGAGCACGACCTTATTACCGGCAGGCAGGGACTCGCAGAAGTCGAACGAGTCCTGACGGACAAGCTGCGGATGCCGGCGTCAAAGGCCCGTTCAATCTCGGCCTTCATTCGCCAGCATGCCGAGGCCATCGGACCCTCTGCGCCCGCCGCCTGGCCAGGCAAAGATCCCGACGATCAGTGGATTGTCGCCGCCGCGACAGAGGGGCATGCAGATGTGCTGGTGAGTGGAGACCAGGATCTGCTCGAAATCGCAGACAGAGTTCAGATTGCCATACTCTCACCGCGCGGCTTCTGGGAATCGCTGCGATAAGCGGTATAAAACTTGCAGAAAATCAATCTGATTTCTGTGGATATTTTGGTCATTTAGACTATTTGTTCATTTATAATAACTAGTTATAGCTATACCGCAGAAGATGTATACTTGCGGTATAAATGATGCGAAAAAATGACTGAAATCACGCACATACCCGACAATCTGCTGGTGCAATACAGCGAGCTCATGCAGAACTGTATTCATCCTGTGCCGGACGGCTCAAACATTTCCTTCAAGTCCAAGCGAATCAACGAGCGGAAATACTGGTATCTGTATATCAGTCTCGGATCAAGCCGGCGAGAGCATTACCTCGGAGAGGACTCAACGGAGTTGCTGGATCGCATGGATGACGAACGGGCTGTCTGGGCATCCAACAAAGACGATCGTGAGTTGCGAGCCCGGCTCGTGAGCATGCTTGTAGCAGGCGGCATGACAGCAACTTCGCGCGACGAAGGGAAAGTCTTGTCGTTGTTGGAGCGCAGCGGCGTTTTTCTGGCAGGGGGCGTTTTGATTGGCACACTGGCATTCAAAGCCTATGCCAATATGCTTGGTGTGAAATGGCATAGCGAGCTTGCCACACAAGACATCGATATCGCGGCTGACAACCGTTACACGCTCGCGCTCCCGCGGCCGAAAAAACCGATCCGACTGGGGCAGCTCCTGCTCGACAGCGGTATGGGTTTTTTTGAAGTACCGGCGTTAGACCGGAAACGCCCGTCGACCGCTTTCAAGTTAAGAGGACGTGAACTCACGGTTGATGTTCTTACCCCAATGCTGGGCAGAGAAACGAGGCGGCCTGTCAAAATCACAGATTTCGATACCTATGCTCAACCGCTTCGCTTTCTGGATTACCTGTTTGAGGAAATACAGCCGACCGTTCTTCTCTTTAAACACGGCATTATGATCAACGTGCCGGCACCCGGCAGATTTGCGATCCATAAATGTGTCCTCAGCCAGAGAAGAAAAGCAGCCTCCGCCGGCAAGGCGCGCAAAGATCTACAACAGGCCGAACAGGTTTTTCAGGCACTCGTCGAAGAACGGCCCGGCGACATATCGCTTGCGTTTGAGGCTGCACAGGCAATGGGCGATAAATTTCTCGGCTATTTCGACCAGGGATTGAATCAGATTGGGAAGGAAATCCGTGACTCGATTCGGTCTGTTGTCAGCGGCTAGTGAAGCCTGGTCTCGCCCGTCAGGACGGGCTCCTACGAAACAACCGGCCTTCTGTTGGGCCAGTTGGAGCCCGTCCTGACGGACGAATGCAGACAAGCGACGTTTCACTAACTTGACTGTCGGCTCAGGCGTCTGATGGCAGCCAGAAGGCCAATTGTGGATTCGTTTTCGCCGGGATAAGGGCTGTCATCGCTGACCACGTCGGCGAGCCTGGTGGCGAGCCGCTTGCCAAGCTCGACACCCCACTGGTCGAAGGAATTGATGCCCCAGATGACGCCCTCGACAAACACCTTGTGCTCGTACAGTGCGACGAGCTGCCCCAGCGTGTCGGGCGTGAGTTCCGGAAACAGAATAGTATTGCTCGGGCGATTGCCCGGATGCGCTTTGTGTGAAGCCAGCCTTTTGGCGTCGGTCTCCGAGTAACCGGCATCGGCTAAGTCGTGCATCGCCTGCTCGACCGAATATCCGTCCATGAGTGCTTCTGATTGCGCGAGGCAGTTGGCAATGGCGAGGTCCTGCTGTCGTTGCGAACTGCCCGATGTCCATGCCGGCACAATGAAATCGACGGGGACAAATCGTGTTCCCTGGTGCAATAGCTGATTGAATGAATGCTGGGCATTGGAACCGGCCTCGCCCCAGACGACCATGCCGGTTTTCGTCTTGACGGGCTTGCCATCCGCACGGACGCCTTTGCCGTTACTTTCCATCTGCATTTGCTGCAGGAACGCCGGAAAACGATCGAGGCGATTGTCGTAGGGCAGGATTGCCTGACTGTCCGCGCCAAAAAAGTTGTTGTACCAGACGGTAATCAAGGCCATCAGTGTCGGCATGTTCTCATCGGTCGGCGCAATGCGAAAATGCTGGTCCATCCGGCGCGCGCCGGACAGGAAGCGCTGAAAGTCTTCCATGCCGATGACGAGTGCGAGCGACAATCCGACCGCCGACCAGATCGAAAACCGGCCACCGACCCAGTCCCAGAGGCCGAATCGATACTTCGGGTTGATGCCGAACTCGTCCATCGCCTGGTGGTTGGTCGATGCCGCCGCGAAGTGGTGCCCGACTGCGGTGACGCCAAGGCTGTCGGCAATCCATGCACGTGCCGCGTTCGCGTTGGTCAGTGTTTCGAGTGTCGTGAATGTCTTGGAGCAAACGACGAATAAGGTGTTTTGCGGATCGAGCTCACTCATCAGGTCGCTCAGCTGCGTGCCGTCGATGTTCGATACACAGTGCAGCCGGGTCCCGCCGTGCCAGTACTGGCGCAGCGCGTTGCCCGCCATCACGATTCCCAAGTCGGAACCACCGATGCCGATGTTGACGATGTCCGTCAGCCGCCGGCCCGTCGCGCCGCGAACGCCACCGTCGTGCACGGCATCGACAAATTGTCCCATCTGATCGAGCGTCCGCCAGACATCGCTGACCGCCGGTTCATCGAGCGCAATCTGATCGGAGAGCTTGGAACGCAATGCAACGTGCAGCACGGCCCTGTCCTCTGTTGCATTGATATGCTCGCCGGCGAACATTGCGTCGCGCATTTTTTCGACCTGCGCATCGTGCGCGAGTCTCACCAGCAACTTTTTGGTTTTCGCGCTGAGAAAATTCTTGGAATAATCGAGAAGGAGATCGCCGCTCTTGGCAGTGAAATGAGCAAATCGCTCCTGGTCGCGCGCAAAGAGATCACTAATCTTTCGCGACTTCATGTCATCGCGATAGTGGTCTTGGAGTGCTTTCCAGGCAGGCAGATCGGTCGGGTAGCGGGCGCTTAATTGTTCAGGCACTTTGCTTTTCGTCTGACTGATAGTACTCGAGGTACCAGTCTACAAATTTCCTGACGCCGGTTTCAATTGCTGTGTCCGGTTTATAGTCAACGTCCCGCACGAGATCTTCCGTATCCGCGTATGTGTCAGGTACATCACCTGGCTGCAGCGGTAACATATTTTTTTTCGCTTTCTTGCCGACACATTCCTCGATGACCTCGATATAGCGCATGAGCTCGATCGGCTGTTGATTGCCGATGTTGTATAGGCGGTAGGGCACGTTGCTGGTACCGGGATCCGGTTTGCTTGCGTCCCAGTCCGGATTTGCTTCAGCGGTATGATCCATCGTGCGTATTACGCCTTCGACGATGTCATCGATGTAAGTGAAATCGCGGCGATGATTACCGTAGTTGAACACATCGATCGGTTTGCCTTCGATGATGTTGCGGGTAAACATGAAGAGCGCCATGTCGGGCCGGCCGTAGGGTCCATACACGGTAAAGAACCGCAATCCGGTGGTCGGCAGGCCGTAGAGGTTGGAATAGCAATGCGCCATCAGTTCATTGGCCTTCTTGGTCGCGCCATACAATGCCAGGGGGTGATCGACGTTCTGATGTATTGAGAATGGCATGGCGGTGTTTGCGCCGTAAACCGAACTCGACGATGCATACACGAGATGCTCTACTTTGTGATGCCGGCAGCCTTCCAGAATATGCAGCGTACCGACGATGTTGCTGTCGATGTATGAGTGTGGATTTTCGATCGAATAACGCACGCCTGCCTGCGCCGCCAGATGCACGACTTTTTTGAAGCGCTCATCTTTGAACAGCTGCTCCATGCCATCGCGGTCATTGAGATCGAGCCGTGCCATTTTGAAATTCGGGTACTCGTCAATGATAGCGGCACGCGCGTTCTTGAGATTGACGTCGTAGTAGTCGTTGAAATTATCGAGGCCGACGACCGTATCGCCGCGCTCGAGTAATGTCCTTGCCGTGTGAAAGCCGACAAACCCTGCGGCACCCGTGACGAGAATCTTCATGGACTTAGTTTCTCACTGACTGGGCTGGTGGTCCAACACGGCTATATTGATGGACCACCCGCTCACAGCCGCTCGTCGGCAGCCTCGGCTGGCAGGAGATATTTGATGTCGTAGATGAGAGACCGGGCCTTGCCAAAAGCACGTATGCCCGCCTCGCCCAGTTCCTTGAATTGCCTGTGTGCTACTGCGACCACGACAACATCATACGCTTCAGCAGCAGGCTGCATTCGCAATTCGACGCCGCATTCGGCTTTGGCCTCCTCTGCATCGACCCAGGGATCGTGCACGTCGACGATAGCGCCGTAGGAGATGAGCTCTCTGATGATATCGATGACTTTGGTGTTCCTGACGTCGGGACAATTTTCCTTGAATGCGAGACCGAGCACCAGCACGCGAGCATCCATCGGTTGCAAGCCTATGGTCAGCATTTTCTTAATGATGCGACTGGCCACATAAAGCGACATGTTGTCATTGATTCTGCGGCCGGCGAGGATCATTTCCGGGTGATAACCGAGCTGCTGCGCTTTGTAAGTCAGGTAATACGGATCGACGCCGATGCAATGTCCGCCGACGAGGCCGGGTCGAAACGGCAGGAAATTCCACTTCGTGCCTGCGGCCTCCAGTACTTCTTCGGTATCGATGCCGACACGCTCGAAAATCATTGCCAGCTCGTTGATAAGTGCAATGTTGACGTCGCGTTGCGTATTCTCGATGACCTTTGCCGCTTCAGCGACCTTGATGCTTGATGTCTTGTGTGTACCCGCGGTGATGATTGATCGATACAGCTGATCGATGTAATCGGCTGCCTCGGGCGTCGAGCCCGACGTCACTTTTAGAATTGTGGCAAGGCGATGTTCCTTGTCGCCCGGATTGATTCTTTCCGGACTGTAGCCGACATAGAAATCCTTGTTGAGTTTCAGCCCTGAACCCTGCTCCAGAAACGGCGAGCAAAACTCTTCCGTTGCACCCGGATAGACGGTCGATTCATAAACGACCACATCGCCGGCTTGCAGAACTTTGCTGATAGTCTCGCTTGCTCTGCGCAGCGGCGTCAGCACCGGGCGATTGCCCTCGCTAATCGGTGTCGGTACCGTCACGACATAGAAGTTGCAGTCGGCGAGATCTTCTGCGCTAGTGGTAAAACTGAGCTGGTCGGCCGAAGCCAGTTCCTCACCCGAGGCTTCGAGCGTCGAGTCGGTGCCACCCTCCAGTTCCGTCACACGCGATTCCTTGACATCAAACCCGACGGTCGGGTATTTGCGGCCGAACTCCACCGCAAGCGGCAGGCCGACGTAGCCAAGGCCGATCACGCCGATGCGGATGTTGTTGATATCAAATGTCATGTAACGTCAATTACTGGCCCGAATAGGGACTAGATACCACAGTTTACTGGCATTTTCGCGCAACGGGCACGCATCCCAATCCGCCTGATGCCCACTTGAGCACCACCCCGATCGTTGCGGATTGATCTTCAGTGATCTGATCAAAACTGCCACGATTGCTCTTATGTCAGGTACCACAGCGCTGTCAGGCCCGTGATGCTCATCGTGATCGTATAGGGCAGCGCCATATACACCATGCGGCCGTAAGAAAGACGGATCAGTGGTGCCAGTGCCGAGGTCAGGAGGAACAGGAAGGCTGCCTGGCCGTTCGGTGTCGCGACACTCGGAATGTTTGTGCCGGTGTTGATCGCAACGGCCAGGGCGTCGAATTGCTCGCGCGTGATGGCGCCGTTTTCAAACAACTCCTGTATCTCGGTGATATAGACCGTAGCAACGAACACATTGTCGCTGATCATCGACAGCAAGCCGTTCGCGCAATAGAACAACGCGGTCTGCGCCTTGCCCTCAAAAGTCATCACCCAGTTCATGACCGGGCTGAACAGTCCCTGGTTATCGATGACGGCGACGATCGCAAAGAACACGACCAGCAGCCCGGTAAATGGCAGCGCTTCCTCGAACGCCTGTCCGATTCGGTGCTCTTCCGTAATACCGTTAAAGGCCGTTGCCAGCACGATGACAAGGAGACCCACGATACCCGGTTGGGCCAGGTGAAATCCGAGCGCGAGGACCAGTATGAGGGCGACGATACCCTGGACTCCAATAGCGGCGCTCTCCTCCTTCGTGCGCTTATCATTCATTGCACAAGCGTAGTCTTCCAGGACTTCTCTCACCTTGTCCGAGAGCGGCGTGCCATAAGCAAATAACTTGAAGTACTCGAGACAGGCACAGGTCAACAAGCCGACGGCAAGCACGGGCAGCGAGATCGGCGCCATCTTCAGAAAGAACGGCACGAAATGCCAGCCCATGATCTCGCCGATCAGGAGATTCTGCGGTTCGCCAACCAGGGTCGTTACACCGCCGAGTGCGGTACCGACGGCGCCGTGCATCATCAGGTTTCTCAGGAAACTTCTGAACTGCGCGAGGTCCGCCCGGTGCAACTCGATGACCCCGTCATCTTGTCCCGCATCATGGCTATCATGGCTGTGATCGAAGTGCTTGCCTGAGGCGACCTTGTGGTAAACCCCGTAAAACCCGGCCGCGACGCTGATGATGACTGCAGTTACGGTCAGTGCATCGAGGAATGCGGACAAAAATGCGGCTGCAAAGGAAAACATCAGGGACAGCAGGATTTTCGAACGCACGCCCAGCAAGATTTTGGTAAACGTAAAGAGCAGCATCTCCCTCAGGAAATAGATACCAGCGACCATGAACATCAGCAACATGATGACAGGAAAGTTGACCACGGCCTCGTGGTACACCATTTCCGGCGTTGCCATACCGATGATGATCGCTTCGACGGCAAGCAGGCCACCCGGCTGCAACGGATAACACTTCAAGGCCATCGCCAACGTAAAGATAAACTCGAGAACGAGAACCCAGCCGGCAATAAACGGACCAAACATCAGGACAAGAATCGGATTCATAATCAGGAATCCGATGATCGTCATTTTGTACCAGACCGGGGAATGGCCGAGGAAGTTCTTCCGCAGCCCTTCGGCGATCGTGTAGGTCATGTGCTTGCTTTTTTGCATTCTTGTTTTTTCAGGCACGGGAACTCGTTATCTTACAGAAAAACGGGACCGGACCCCCCGGGGATCCGCCCCCTTTCAATCGTTGGATTCGCGCCAGACGCACTCGCCTGAGGCATTCATCTTGTCCAGGAACGCCTCGTGGGCTGCGGATTCTTCTTCGTTGGCTTTGATGACGACCAGGTTCAGATCGGATCTCGGCGCCCGATGACTGGATTCGTTTTTTGCTTTTGCAATCTCCAGCACTTCCTGATCGAGCAACAGCGCAGCCTGTCCGCCTGTCATGGCGAGATAAACTTTCGCCAGCAATTCCGCATCGATCAGAGCACCGTGGACGTTTCTGCGTGAGGCATCTACGTCATAGCGTTTGCATAGTGCATCAAGACTGTTGCGCTGTCCGGGATGCAGATTGCGTGCGAGTCTCAGGGTATCCAGGACCGCTGCGTGCTCAGTGATCTCCGGTCTGGGGTACTTCATCAGCTTGAGTTCGTACTCGAGGAACCCGACATCGAATTCGGCGTTATGAATGACGAGTTCGCCGTCTTTGATGAACTCGAGAAATTCATCCGCGATGTCAGAGAAGCGTGGTTGATTTTCGAGGTCGGCCCGGCTTATGCCGTGTACGGCTTCGGCACCTTCATCGATTTCGCGTTCGGGATTTAAGAAACAGTGGTATTTGCGTCCGGTAAAACGGCGGCTCACCATCTCGATACAAGCGATTTCGATGATGCGGTGGCCCAGCGAAGTCGCGAGACCGGTAGTTTCGGTGTCGAGTACGATCTGGCGCATATTAATTTAATCGCCCGTCAGGGCGGCCTCCAACATTTAATCGCTCGTCACGACGGGCGATACTCAATGCTTTCACAGTTCATCGATACCGCGATTCGCCAGCGCATCGGCTGCTTCATTGCCCGGATCGCCGGCATGGCCTTTAACCCATTTCCAGGCGAGCTGGTGGCGGCCAACCGCCTCGTCCAGTGCCAGCCAAAGGTCCTGGTTTTTGACCGGCTTTCTGTTCGCAGTTTTCCAGCCGCGAGCTTTCCAGTTCGGCAACCAGCTCTCGATGCCTTCTTTCACGTATTTCGAATCGGTGTGCAGGATCACCCGCCGGGTGCCATGCAATGCGTTCAATGCTTCGATCGCCGCGGTGAGCTCCATGCGGTTGTTGGTCGTCTCAGGCTCACCGCCATACAGGTTCTTGCGGTGCTTGCCGGCGATCAACAGCGCGCCCCAGCCACCCGGGCCGGGATTGCCCCTGCAGGCCCCGTCGGTGTAAATCTCAACTGTTGCGGTCAAAGCGGATGCGGGAAACTCTTGT
>Ga0255052_10000353_pt1 | contig 37184 bp, 32 predicted proteins | sample JV7_2_21_MG_FD_188632 | JGI IMG/M metagenome (GOLD analysis project Ga0255052, IMG submission 188632) | Seawater microbial communities from Jervis Inlet, British Columbia, Canada - JV7_2_21 | ecosystem: Environmental > Aquatic > Marine > Inlet | place: Canada: British Columbia | collected...
AACATCGCCGACATTGTCACCGACATTGTCAGCGATTGTCGCGGGGTTGCGGGGGTCGTCCTCCGGAATGCCCGCCTCGACCTTGCCGACCAGGTCCGCACCGACATCTGCGGCCTTTGTATAAATACCGCCTCCAACGCGGGCGAATAATGCCTGTGTCGAGGCCCCCATACCGAAAGTGACCATCGTGGCGGTAATCTCACTGAGTTTGTAGCTGGGAGACATCCCTTCCGGCACCAAGGTCAGGCCAAACAATTCCAGGCCGGTTCTCATGTGGTCGGCTGTATAGACGAGCTTGTCTAAGATCAGGTACCATATTGTGATGTTGAAAAGGGCGAAACCAACGACAATCAGGCCCATTACCGCACCAGAGCGAAAGGCGACCTGCAAAGCGGCATTTAGGCTGCTCCTCGCGCCCTGAGCGGTCCTGCTGGAAGCGGCGGTCGCTGTCTTCATACCCAAAAAGCCACAAAGGGCGCTGAAAAAACCCGCCGTCAAAAAAGCTACCGGCATAAACGGGTTCTGTAGGCCATGATAAGCCAGAGCCGAAAAGACAATGAACAGCAGTACAAAAACAAAAGCCACTACCTTGTACTGGCTGAACAGATATGCATAGGCACCTTCGCGGACGTGGCCTGCAATGGTCGTCATCGTCTCGTTGCCTTCCGGGGCCTCCATCACCTTCTTATAGAAATACCATGCGAAGCCCAGTGCCACAATCGCTGCTATCGGGGCGATCCACCAACTCCACGGCGTGCCAACGATTTCAGCCGATCCGGAGCTTTCGGCCGCCATCGCTGTCGTACCAAAGCCAAGAGCCGACACAAAAAGTACAACGATGCTCTTAAGAATCTTCACTCTTTACCCCTTTCGAATTCGATCATTGTCACTTCGCAAGCAACGCGCACAAGAAGTCCGCGTAGTGTACGGAAACAAGATGGTTATTCAACTGTATTTATCGTCTGCTTTTGTCTTTGTGGTGAATATTTTATTCTCGAATTGGAGAACCGAGCCGAGCCTCTTTCACCGTCATAACTGAGGTCTTCTCAGTATCTCAGATAGATGATGACCCCGGTAAGAATCAGGATGGCGGTAGCACAAATGCTGATAGCAGCAACAAAAATCCACATAAAGCGCTTGTTCTGCCTGGAGATGATGTACTTGAGGTATCTGTCGCTGGCGGCAAAAGTCTTGCTCATCTGAATAATGCCGTCGGTCTGGCTGACCGTGCTCTGGTTCAGCTTGTCCAGCGAATCGTTGAAATTGTTGAAGCTCTCGGTCCTTTGCACATCGACATCGGCGGCGGCGCCAAGCTGATGGTCGATGTTGACCAGAGCGTCGGTCTGCTTTGCGGTCTCGGCAGGGATCTTCTCGACGGCGTCGATGAACTGTTCGTTCTTGGCCGCGGCGTTCTTCAACCGCTCGAGAAGCTGCTCAGTCACGCGCTTTTGGTTCTCCACAACACTCGGAAAGCTCCCGAGCAGTTGGGGCAGTTGTTCGATCCGCCCCATAAGATCGTCGTGCTGACTCACCTGGCGGCTCAGATGCTCGTTGATACCCTGCAGTTGTTCCACGAGCTTGCCAAAACCCTGCTGGAGTTTTTCGAGCGATTCGTGCCTGTCCACCTGTGGAACCGCTCTTACCGCAATCTCATCGCCTGGAACCTCGGCTGGCGGCGATCCGTCGACCGCTCGCTCCGAAGAGTTCTCGCTGAGGCTGATCAGTCCGTCATCGCCTATTTCCGGCCGATGCGCCACCGGCACCAGCGGATTGTGTGACCGCATCCACCTGCCTGTTTGAGACCAGAACTCTTTCAGAGCCATTTGGCAAAACTCCTAACCGATTAATTGTGCAAAAGAACCTCAGGGCACATTAGAGGCCCTTCCCGCCTTGAGTTCAAGATATTTTTGCCATAATTACCGGATGGATTTGCAAATTGCCTTGACAGCAAGAAGGCAGGAGGAACCTGTTGACAACGTCATAGTACACGCTACCATTCATGATCTTGCTGGCCCACAGTTGGGAGCTTCTCGCCATACGGCGAATTGCCTGGTTTGCCAGGATTTCCCGGCTGGTTAAGCTGGAGATAGTTCAGAAGGAGGTAGCACATGAGCAAGCTCAAGCGTTTGAGCGAAGGCAACCGCAGAGAATTGCGGCACAGGATTTCGCGACGCAAGTTCCTCGGTGGAATTGCTGCCGGGGCGACGTTTACCATTGTACCCCGGATTGTACTCGGTGGGAAAGGTCATGTTCCGCCGAGCGATAGAACCACGCTGGCGTTGATTGGCATGGGGGGACAGGGCCATGTAAATCTGTTCAATTTTTTGCAGCTTGACCAAGTGCAGGTGGTGGCTGTATGCGATGTCAACCGCGAGGGCGGGGGTTATATTTCCTGGAACTGGATGCAAGGGAAGGAGCGGAAGCTGGGCGGACGCGAGCCGGCCCGGCGTCTGGTCGACGAGCACTACGCCGGGCAGAAAGGTGTCGGAGAGTACCGAGGCTGCAAGGCCTACGCTGACTTTCGTGAGTTACTTGAGCATGAGGATGTGGATGCCGTGATGGTCGCCACTCCGGACCACACGCACGCAGTGGTGACGATGGCCGCATTAAAACGGGGCAAGCATGTTTATTGTGAGAAGCCGCTCGCTTACTCGGTCCACGAAGCGCGGCAAATCACCGAGGCCGCGCGCCGAGCCAAAGTGGCGACGCAATTGGGCAATCATGGACAGGCATCCGAAGAAGCCCGCCTGGTGCAGGAGTTCATTTTGGACGGGGCCATCGGCCCGGTTCATGAAGTGCATGTCGTGTTGGGTCCTCGGTTTTGGGATCCGCCGACCCGGGGCAGCCGTCCTCCGGAGACTCCCGGCGTCCCCGACGGATTGGACTGGGATTTGTGGCTTGGGCCCGCTGGCGAGCGGCCCTACCACCCGGCCTACCACCCCTGGCGATGGCGCGATTGGAGAGATTTTGGAACGGGCCCGCTGGGAGACATGGGTTGCCATGTACTCTCGACCGTATTCAAAGCGCTCAAGTTGGACTATCCGATCGGTGTCGAGGCGGCTTGCACCGAAATAGGCCCGGAGGTTCACCCGCGCAGCTTCAAAGTGCAATACGAATTTCCCTCCCGAGACGGGATGCCTCCGGTAACAGTCACCTGGCACGACGAGGGTTTTACCGCGCCTCGTCCCAAGGGCCTCGAGCCCGGCCGCCGCATGATCTCGCCCATCTACATCGGCGAGAGGGGAACATTGATGGGCCACACGCTGATCCCGGAGTCCAGGAGGAAGGCCTATGGTGCGCCGCCCAAGGTGCTGGGCCGTTCGCCCGGTCAGTACCAGGAATGGATCGATGCGTGTCGAGGTGGTACACCGGCCGGATCCGATTTTGTAAGACACAGCGGCCTTCTAACCGAGACCCCTCTGCTGGGAAATATCGCCATGCACTTCGCGAAGAAGCTCCGGTGGAACGGTCCGAACATGAGATTCACCAACGAGGAGCCAGCCAATCGATATCTGCATCGGGATTACCGCCAAGGCTGGACGTTGTAGCTGCATCCAGAACATCCAATACAGGAGAGGAAAAGCATAATGAGTATTGAAGTATTGGGAATTTCCGGGAGTCCCATAGAAAACAGTAACACGGACCGACTTGTTCAAGCCGTATTGGATGCAACCGAGCTGGAATGCGAATTTGTGAAACTGAGCCGAGTTAACATCAGACCGTGCCTCGCCTGTAAACAGTGTGTTGGGGACAACATCTGCAAAGTTAAGGATGATTTTCCGGAACTTGCAAAAAGAATCAAGAATGCCAGGGCATTGATTATTGGCGCATATCTTCCTTACAAACAGATAGACGGTTTCACAAAAGCGCTTCTTGAGAGATTCTGGTCGCTGAGACACGTGACCAACCTGCTCAGGGGCAAGCTGTGTGCAACGGTCCTAACCTACCTGAGTCCCGATGCGGCGGAGAATACCAATCAAGCGTTGGCCATACAGTTGAAGGAAATGGAACGTATGGAGCTTGTCGGGCAAGTGATGGTTAAGGGCAACATTCCCTGCCTGACCTGCGGCGTGGGAGACGACTGTGAGATGAGTGGATTAATAAAACGTTACGGCCCGGGCGCCAAGTCAGCCGATTACCCATACGTACGCGTCGAGGACCAAAAGGAAGTATGGGAAGAAGCAATGAGAATCGGCCGTCTAATCGGTGATCGCGTACGAACAACTAATCGCGACTAGGACTCCGACAGAAGAGGGTGACTGGCCCTAATAGACCCATTAATCTCCTGATATAAAAACTGGGCTTTAACACAAGGAGGATATTCCGGTGAATTTTAGCGATCACCAAAAAAGACTATGGCAGAGTATGATTGATTACGCAAATGTAAAGGATCGTCTCATCATGAACCTACCGGGGCGCCAGGTGCCGAACAAAATGATGGATCGCAAGGAATTCCTGGCCTATATGATCGGTCTGCCTGCGCTGACCACAGGCGCTCATGCCATGTCCTCCTCCCGCCCCGAGAGTCGTAGCGAGTCGGTCTCGCACGAGGCTTCGAGCGAAGTCCAGAACGCAAAGGTGGCGGCGTTTTCCGACCAAGTGGCTGATGACATGGGCAGAGCGCTTCTGGGAGCGTTGAACTATTTGGGCGATCGGCTCGGTCTGTTCAAGGCGATGTCGGGAATGGAAGAGTTCACCCTCGAGCAACTGGTGACGGCATCTGGATGCAACGCACGGCTCCTGGAAGAATGGCTCAAGGCGATGGTCGCGGCTCGCTACGTGGAGTACCGGCCGGATCGCGGGCAGTACCGTCTACCCCCAGAGCACGCAGCCGTGCTGGCCGACGAGGAATCCGAGTTTTTCTTGGCCGGGTGGATCGAAACCATCGTGCCGATAGTGCTCGCGACACACGATGTCATGAAGGCTTTCCAAACCGGAAAGCCCGTCACGCCTGACATCTTCCATCCGGATCTATGGGAGGGTATCGAACGTGGCACCGCACCGCTGTACAGGCATCAGCTTGTTCAGAATTGGCTTCCCGCTATGCCTGACGTGGTTCGCAAGCTCCAAATGGGCGGTTTGGCGGCCGACGTGGGCTGCGGCGCCGCGCGTGGGCTCATCAGCATCGCGAAGGCATTTCCCAAGGCAAAGGTGTTCGGCTACGACCCGTATGGCCCGTCCATCGAACGCGCGAGAGAGAACGCGCGCGCAGCGGGCGTGGCGGACCGGGCGGAGTTCGTGGTCGGCGGTGCACAGGACCTACCAAAAAGGAAATTCGATTTAGTTTCCGCCTTTTGGGTCGTTCACCACATGAACCAGCCCGTGAAAGACATGACGGCGATCCGTCGCTCACTCGCGAAGAACGGTAGTTTTTTGATCATGGAGGACAACATCTCCGCGAACGTGCTCGAAAACGCCACGCCGTGGGGCCGATTCGTATACGCGTGCAGTACGCTGTACTGTCTTCACGATTCGATGGCGAACAATGGCGCAGGTCTTGGAACGATGGCCGAACCGCAGGCGCAGAAGCTCGCCCAGCAGGCGGGGTTCGGGCAGTTTCGCCGGTTGCCGATCGAGGATCCAGTCATCGCTCTCTACGAACTCAAGGCGTAACGCCGGGTGAGTTCCCGCGTATCGGCTGGAGCAAGCATAAGTGATAAATTAGGGACAGCCCCACTGTCCCTAATTACGATGACAGAAAAGGGTGACTATCTCTAATGAACTGGAGAGAGAACAAGATAGATGATTGACTTTGGAGTTACAGAACGAAAAGCAGCAGAGCTCGAGCAGCGGATGAAGAGTTGCAAGTTGTATGAGACGGATATTGAGGAGAAGTTTGTCAGAAGCAGTGGGCCAGGGGGGCAGAAAGTAAACAAGAGTTCCACTTGTGTTCATCTTACACATCGGCCGAGTGGACTGGCGGTAAAGATGCAGAAGAGCCGGACTCAGAAACTAAACCGTTATTATGCCAGAAAACGACTATGTGAAATGCTGGAGAACAAATTACTTGGAAAAGAAAGCCCCGAAGCAAAACGATTAAGTAAGATTCGTAAGCAGAAAGACAGGAGAAAACGTAGAAGGTCTGACTCATGATAGAACAAACTATGGACAGCCATCTATTTACGATGACAGAAACCGGCGCCTGTCCCCTTGGTGGCGTAAGGAGATAAATATGTTTGCCAACCGTGCAAATGGGAAATGTAAGATGAAGATAGTGTCAAGGATAACTGCATTGCTACTGCTCTGCATGCTTCTGTGTCCTCTTCGGGCTCAGGATGACACGCGCGGGCGCGCAGAATTGGCTAAGGCCTGCCAGGACAAAGTGGAAGAAGTCGAAGAAGGCATGAAGCGATGGGCATCTGAGGGGCGCCAGCCTTTCGAGATTCGTGATATCATGCACGCTGAATTCTTTCCGCACATTCAGGGCGGCAGATTTCGGGAGGCGGAAAAAGTCGCCGATCGCGTTCTCGCTTTGCTGAAAAAGGGCCCGCCGGTTCAGAAGCCGAAAGACCTGAGCAAATACCGTCGGGAAGCACAGGAAACGCAGTATCTGATTCTTCCCATACGGGAAGTCGGTCATCTGTACGGCGGACAGACGGCGCCAGTTGATCAAGCCATCAAGGACACAGTCGAGACGCTCGGTCAGGCCAGGAATTTGAAAAAGAGAAACTGGGGATTTCACCTGATCATTCCGGCCTGGAGGCTCGATCCAAGATACAGCGAGAATAGACGCGCGGATATCGCGCGGGCCGTCCGGGGCGCTTTTGATGTTGCCATTCGTCACAATGTTGCGGTTCATTTTACTGTTGAAACACATGAATGGCCAAACAGGCCGGATCTATGGAACTACTCGGAAAAGGACAAAAGCGGTTATGATCCGAAAAACAAGGCCAATGTGGAATGGATAGACTTCGACGGCACGCCGCATCCGCATCGGTACCGTGACTGGGGAACGGCCGAACGCATGGCGCCGGTCATCTGCTACAACAGCCCAACCGTCTTAAGGGAAGTTTCCCGTCTGATAAATGAGGTCGTAGCACCACCGCTTAAGAAGGGACTGGAGAAACTGAGACAGGAAGGCAAGGATCATCTTCTTTCAGGTGTTACGGTCGGCGCCGAGCCGTCGCTTCCGAACTATGAGAACATCGATAAGATAAATCCTAAAATCGCTAAATTGATGGATAAGGATAAATCACCCAAGGTTCGCCTGGGATATAACGCCCTGGCCAATAAAGGATACGGTAAAGATAAACCGCCGGAAGATTTCGGCCGGGCGCTGGCACAGATCAATAAGGAGTATATTTCCTACTGGTCCCGGAAACTTTTCGAGGCGGGAATTCCCACCGAAAGAATGTATACGCACATTGCTGCTGGCGCAGGTGTCATCGGCTCAGCGATGGTGGAATTCACCAATGCTCCGATAGAGATTGCGTTCAATGACTATTCGCGACCCGGATGGACGACATATCCGGTCGGGCCGCTTCGTAATGACTTTGAAGCACTGTACGCCGAGCTTGAACGTCACGGGAATCCTCATTGGGCAAGCACTGAGGCAAGTCCGACCATGGGGCCGTCCGGCGCCAAACATGCACTGACGACGAAGGACTATCTGGCCAGGCACTTTGATTATGGAGCAACGGTCATTGTGTTTAATACCGGCGCGACAAGCAAAGAGCTTTCAAAATCGCTGACAGAAGGCATCTGGGGCGAACATGCCGTCAATGCATACCGGACATTTCTCAATCCTGAGGGGAATTAGAGGTGTCCGGCACGAGGCTGTTTGTGTATTGCTCGAGATTGGTGTATCCGTCGCTGTCCGTATCGGCATTGCGGTCGGCGGGGTCTCTGGGATCGAGGCCGTGCGACTTCTCCCATGAAGTTGGAATGCCGTCGCGATCTGTGTCCCAGTCATCCGGCCGGCGAACGTCGGGATAACGGTCCCATCCACCCACTTCGTCCTGCGAATCGATCAGTTCACCTTTGCCCTTAGCGATATTCTCGATGATCCTCTCATCCACTCGGTCCCGAGCGAGCGAGCAGCCGGCGTATCGAAGACACGCCCTGTAGGCCTGCCGGGCGCTTTGAGTGTAAGGGCTGAAATCGCCCAGATCGAACAGTTCTTTTGAAGCCCACTGCTGCCGCGTCGTTGACATGTAGTTTCCGGTGTTGGTGTACAGCACGGCAGAATAATTGTCCTGGTTGAAACGCTCGGGCATCCCTTCGAAGTGATTGCCGGTCATGAATCCTCTGGCTTTTGTTGTGTCTGCGTCCTTCATCTGCATCGGTTGATCCTGCGGATCCGAGCATGGTCCCGGCTTGTAGTAGTTGTTCACCACGTTAAGTTTCATGCCGCCGAAATTCGTCGGGCCCTGCCAGTTGTAGTTGACGCAGTTTCGAAAATCCACAATGACGTGTGCATAGCCCTTGCTGCCCGATCCACCACCGATCGTCGGATGCCTGTTGCGTGACGTGGAATAGATGTTGTGATGCAGCGTGGTGTTTCCATGGCAATCGCGCAGCGACGTACACATGGCGTGGCCGCCCTTGTGATGAACCGAATCGTGGAGCGCTTCAGCGTACAGCAGCCATTGCAGGGTCATGTTGCTGTTGCCGCGGTAGTCGCTGTTGCCGTCGACCCCCCAGCTCAAAGAAAGGTGATCCAAGATGATTTGATTGCAGTAATCGACGGTCATGACGTCTTCGGCGGACGAGTCTCCCTTGTTCCTGTCACCGAGTCGCAGCCTCAGATACCTTACCACAATATCACTGCACTCCTTAATGACTATAGCATGATCACGAATTGTGATTCCCTTGCCGGGAGCCGTCTGCCCTGCAATCGTCAGATGCGATTTGTTCTCCATCCTGATAGGCGTTGCCAACCGGATGGTCCCAGCGGCGTCGAATACGATCGTTCTGGGATTATCCGCCGTCTCGATTCCGAAACGCAGAGACCCGGGACCGTCGTCATTGAGATTCGTGACGTGGTATACATCGCCGCCCCGGCCCCCTTTGGCGTATTTGCCGAAGCCTTCGGCGCCTGGAAACGCAGGCTGTTTCAATCCTTCAGCTCGCATCGTCGTCGCGAGGACCATCGAAAGCAATGCGGCGAGCAGAGACAACTGTGTCGTAAGATTCTTCATACTCATACTTTATCAAGTATCACACGACTTGTCAAGGCATCCCTGAGGGCTCTTTCTTTGCGAACGGTGTTTCCGTGACATTCTTGTTTCATTGGCCGGAAATATTCCCCTCGAAGCGACCCTTTCAATTTTCTCCTGTATTCTCTCTTCTTGAAATAATCCGTGACAAACCGCCTCACGTGTGCTAAGCTATGATTAACAGAGTACAAAAGGTTAGAAAATCCTTACACCGCAGATGGAGACGACTAACCTTTGCAGTTTCTTTGTTTGGCAGTTCTACCTGATTGGAGTAACGATGGCAAAAATACTAAAGACTTCGCCTGAGGACAGGACATGCAACTTTCCGAGCTGCAAACGTCTCCTGAGTATCTACAACCATTCGGCTTACTGTCGTATTCATCGGGATCAGGCGTCCCAGAAGAAAGTGCTTGAGATTCCATATCATCATCCCACATAAACTGATACTCCCAGAATGTGGCGAAGAGAATGCGGTGAATGATTGTGAACAGTACTGCCTCCAGGCAAACTAGTCGATCTTTTCACGGCCTTTCCATAATCCATTTGGCATGTTGTTCTTAAAATTGCTTCAGGAAGCCTACGCCTACTGTGGATTCTTCGGTGTTTCCTACATAGGGCACGACGTCGAAGCCGGCGATTTCGAATTTTTTGTGTCTGCCTGCGACCGTGTGGCCTACGACCCAGCCGAGGGTGGCGCCGAAGACCACGTCGCTTGCCCAGTGGTCGCCGGTGTCCATCATTCTGTACGCCACGGCGGACGCCGCGATGTAGGCGGGGATGCCTACCTTGGGGCCGTAGAATTCGTCCAGAACAGATGCGACGGTGAACGAACTGGAAGTATGGCCGCTGGGCCAGGCGTTGTCCTTTCCGTTGGGGGTTTCGTTATTGCGCGCGAGTTTGAGTCCCGTGGTCGCAATCCATGTCAGGGAAAGTGCCGTTCGCATGGTCCAGGCGCGCTGTCTGTTGAAATCATCCTCGTTCTGGGCGCTGAGGAAATACCACGCACCGCCGGCGACGAAATGCGTCATCGGGTGACCGAGGACGTTCAGGGCCTCGTCCTCGAAACCGTGCAGGGACGGATGCTTGTCGAAGTGTCTCTCGATGTTCGTGTCGGCGTGAGTATTGTGCATGATGATGCTGGCCCCACCGGCCAGCAGAAGCGCCGTCGCGTTGTCCGGCCTGAGGAAGCTCTCCTTCGAATCTGCGATGAGCCTCTTGGGCCATTTGGAGAAATCCTCTTTGGCAGCGTGGTACCAGAGATGTTTTCTAGGCGCGATGTCTTGCTGGTCTGAGATGGGCTCGGCAGACTCCTGTTGGGACGATTCGGGTTCGACCTTAACTTGAGCATTCTGCTCTGAGGACTTTGTTGCCGGGCTCGTGCAGCCGGCTGCGAAAACCAGACCGGCACAAAACACTCTTGTCCACAATCCATAACTTCGATAAACTCTCACGTGCCAAACTCCTTTTTGAGTTCAATGCGTCACGAGTGTTATTCAGCGCCGCCCCATCAGGGAGATTTTCAATCTTCGAAAGGCAAAGACGCTGAATAGTTCGGCGCTTCCTTTGTAATCTGTATATCGTGCGGGTGGGATTCGTGCACGGAGGCGGCGCTTATGCGGACGAATCGACAGTTCTTTCGTAGCTCCTCGGTATTTTCTGCGCCGCAGTAACCCATGCCGGCTCGGAGGCCGCCGACCAATTGATAGACAAAATCACTCAACATGCCACGGTAGGGGACGCGGCCTTCCACGCCTTCGGGGACCAGTTTGCTAGTCTCGGTCGAACTGCTCTGGCCGTAACGCTCGGCCGAGCCCTTGACCATCGCGCCTAACGAGCCCATCCCCCGGTACTCTTTGAACTGCCTGCCCTTGTAGATGACCAACTGGCCCGGGCTTTCCTTGAGGCCGGCGAACAACGAGCCTATCATCACGCTCGATGCTCCGGCGGCGATCGCCTTTGTTATATCTCCCGATTGCTTTATGCCGCCGTCTGCGATGACTGGGACATTATGCTTGTGCGCCACCTTTGCACAGTCGATTATCGCCGAAACCTGGGGCACTCCCACGCCTGAGATTATTCTGGTAGTGCAGATTGCGCCGGGTCCGATGCCGATTTTCACCGCGTTGGCACCGGCGGCGATCAGATCCTCTGCCGCCTCAGCAGTCGCGATATTGCCCGCGATCACGTCGATATCATGCTCGGACTTGATCTTCTTGACCGTGTCGATAACGTTCTGCGAATGCCCGTGTGCGGTATCGACGACGATAATGTCGACATCGGCCGCAATCAAGGCATCGACCCGCTCGTAATCGTGGACGCTGACCGCCGCCCCAACGCGGAGCCGGCCCCGCCGGTCCCTGGCCGATATCGGATATTGCTGCACGCGGTCGATGTCCCTCATTGTGATAAGCCCGGCCAATTCTCCCTTGCCGTTGACCAGAAGCAGCTTTTCGACCTTGCGCTCGCGCAGAATCTCTTTTGCCTGTTCGAGTGTAGTCCCGGCCGGCCCTGTCGCGAGATTAGCCTTTGACATGACCGAGCTTATCTCGGCATCGTAATCTTTGAGGAACTTCAAGTCCCTGCGTGTGAGAATGCCGACCAGTTTTTTGCCCTCGACGATTGGGATACCCGAGACGTTTTGCTCGCTCATGAGCTGCCGGGCTCTTCTGACCGGTTCGTTGGGCGACAGCGTCAAGGGATCGAGGATTACGCCGTGCTCGGAGCGTTTGACCTTAGCAACTTCGCGCTGCTGTGCCTCGACCGAGAGGTTCTTGTGAATGATGCCGATCCCGCCCTCCTGGGCCAGCGCAATCGCCAGCCGGGCCTCGGTGACGGTGTCCATCGCCGCCGAAACAATGGGGATATTGATAGTGATATTGTCGGTCAGCCGGGTGCGCGTGTCTGCCTGGCTCGGCACAAGATCGCTCTTGGCCGGTATCAACAGCACATCGTCGAAGGTTATACCTTCGGCAACAATCTTCGTCTTGTCCATCTTTCGCTCCAGATACTGATCGCTGATTTGGCCAGCTATCAAGAGTTGGATTATAATAGAAGGAAAATCAAAGATCAAAAGTCAAATGTCAAAATTGTGGAATCGGAGGCGGGCCGGGATGGCTTGTCTATATATTTGCATTTTCGGTCATGACAAGTATGATTGTCCCCCATGTGTCAAAAACGAAGGAGAATTCTCGTCGCAACAATGAATCCGGGCAAGATCGCCGAGATGAGGGCCATGCTCGGCGGCGATGTGTGCTGGCTGTCTCTGGCGGACGTAGAGGAGATTGCCGAAATCGCCGAGGACGGGGCGACTTTCGCCGAAAACGCGCGCAAAAAAGCTCTCGGCTACGCAAAGGCCGCCGGTCTTTGGGCCATCGCTGACGATTCGGGGCTGGTGATCGACGCACTCGACGGGGCCCCCGGCGTGAAATCCGCACGGTTCTCGGGCGAGAAACTCGATGGCGACAAGAGAACGCTGATCGACCATCGAAACACCGCGAAGGTTCTGGAACTGCTCCGGGGGATCCCTGAGAACAAAAGGACGGCGAGATTCGTCTGCCGCCTATGCCTGGCAAATCCTGAAAATGTCCTGATCGAGACCGAAGGAACGCTTGAAGGTCTGATAACCAAAGAAGAAGTCGGAGAAAACGGCTTCGGATACGACCCCATCTTCTTCGTGCCCGGTCTGAACAAAACCGTGGCCCAGTTGGCCAGCGAGGAGAAGAACGCAATCTCGCACCGCGGCAACGCCATCCGGCGATTTAGCCCGCTACTGGACGAGCTTCTGCAAAACGGTTGAAAATACAGCGGCCCGTTGCTATTGAGTGGCGACTGCGATTATGCCGGGCAGGAGGTTCTGAAGTGAGTGGACACACGATGTGACCAGTATTGCCCGCCAGAAGGCCCGCTTGCGCCAGGTGAGATATGCGCATGAGAATACGAAGAAGGGCCAGATCACCCCTAATCCCCAGGCCGGGGCGAGAAGTGAATGCAACCCCGCCCAGACGCACGCCGACATCGCCGCCAGCGGGACTTGCCGTTTCGTGAAAAATGACAGTATCCAGAGAATGGGGGCCATCAAAAAAGTCTCTATCGGAGGGCCTATTAGCACGATCATCGGTAGCACGAAAAGCGGATTTCCTTCAAAAGTGGGACCTCTCTCCTCGGTCATGATCCCCGACGCCGCCAGGACGACGACAATCATCATCGAAGGCAAAAAGCTGATAAGTCCTGCGCGCAGCACATACCTCAGCATCGATATGCGATTGTCGAAAAGCATTGAGAGCAACCACCCTCGCTGCATCTCGGGATCCGGCATTCCCTGCTGTTCTGCGTCTTGTTCTGGTTCCAAGTGTCGGCTCCTTAATTGCCCGGTATGGCCAGTGGGATGGGTTTTAGCCTATAAAGACTTAGAGGTCAAGATGCGGAATCTTCAATATTACTCCAAATTCCCGGATGATGTGCCACGTGAGTGAGATGGTACTAACCCCAGGGAGTTCTCACATAGTATTTTGGATGAGATTTGTTCAGGCCCCGGATTAGCAACCCCGGTGCGCCGGGATTTCATATTTCTTTGCCCTGTCCGTACTTGGCCCTCCGTCCATAACCTTCGGTTATACCTTACCTTGGGGCTTTTGGACCCAATAATTCTTTTCTCTTGACATATCCTGCGCGCATCTGTATTTGTCCATTTCTAAATTTTATTGCGGAAATAGCCGATTGGTGAATCGTATGTATTGTTAAATGAGGCAAGACCAATAACTGAGCACAAGAGACTGAATTCTATATTATGGCAAAATCCAGCGTATCCAAGAAAGCTTTGGTAATAGTCGAATCGCCCGCCAAGGCCAAGACTATAAACAAGTATCTCGGCCCCGATTTCGACGTCCAGGCCTCGATGGGACATGTGCGCGATCTGCCCTCGAAGGGCCTGAACGTCGACATTGAGAACGATTTCGAGCCGACGTACGACGTCATGCCGGGCAAGAAGCGCACGATAACGGCGTTGAAAGCCGCGGCGAAGAAGTGCGACACATTGTATCTGGCAACCGACCTTGACCGCGAGGGCGAGGCAATTGCCTGGCATCTGGCGCAGTTGTTGGGTATCCCGGCCGAGAACACCTATCGTGTGATCTTCAACGCCATTACCAAGACTTCGATCCAGCAGGCCTTCGCCGATCCGGGCAAACTCGATATGGACAAGGTTCTGGCCCAGCAGGCCCGGCGGATTCTCGATAGAATTGTGGGCTACAAGATGAGCCCCCTGCTCTGGAAGAAGGTGACCCGCGGTCTTTCCGCGGGGCGCGTCCAGTCTGTTACCGTCAAAATGGTGGTGGAAAAAGAAAAGGAGATTCGCAAGTTCGAGCGTAAGGAATATTGGCTCATTCCCGCCGTTTTCACCACTGACATGAAGAATGACTATGCTCAGCAGTGGCTCGATTTCATGCGCACGGAAACCGACGACGACAAACCGCCCACCCTTGCCGAGCAAGGCAAATGGCTCGCCAAGCACAATGCATTCAAGGCCGAGCTGTACAAGATAGATGACAAGGACTTCACGGCGTCCAGCAAGGAGCAAGCCGAGCCTGTTTTCAAGGCGCTCAAAGAGGCGCAGTTCAAGCTCGTCGATTCGAAGAGAAAGCAGTCAGTGTCGCGTCCGTCGGCGCCCTTTATCACCTCGACGCTGCAGCAGGCGGCGGCAAATCGCATGGGCTTTACGGCCAAGAGAACCATGCGCGTGGCACAGCAGTTGTACGAAGGCATCGACCTTGGCTCAATGGGCTCGCTTGGCCTGATCACCTACATGAGAACCGACAGCACGCACCTCTCGAAGGAAGCTGTCACAGAGGTCCGAAAATATATCGGCGCCAATCTCGGGCCTGATTATCTGCCCAAAGAGGTGAATATTTACGCCTCCAAGAAAAGCGCCCAGCAGGCACACGAGGCTATCCGCCCGACCGATGTTGACTTCGCGCCGGCGGATATTCGAGAGTTTCTCACCGACGAGCAATACAAATTGTACAATCTGATCTGGCGACGCTTTGTCGCCAGCCAGATGGAATCGGCCAGGTGGGACGTGACAAATCTGAATATTGCCGCCGAGACCTCCGCAGGCTGCTGCTGGTACAGAACGACCGGCCGTGTCCTGGTCTTTGACGGCTATACGAGAATCTGGTCGATCACATCGAACGAACAGCAGTTGCCCTCGATACAAACCGGCCAGCCGCTGGCTGTGGTCCATATCAGGGCCGATCAGCATTTCACCAAGCCGCCCGCACGATATACCGAGGCCGGCCTGGTCAAGGTGCTCGAAAAGGAGGGCGTCGGCAGGCCGAGTACTTACGCTACGATCATAAGCACGATTCAGGACCGAGGTTACGTCGAGCAGACCGATAAGAAATTCTTCGCCACCGACCTCGGTGAGGTAGTCACCGACAAACTGAGCGAATACTTCCCGAAAGTAATGGATATTGCCTTCACACGCTTCATGGAAGAACAGCTCGACGAGATCGAAGAGCATCATCTCGATTGGGTTGGCGTGCTGAAAGAGTTCTACGGCCCCTTCCAGGAAAACCTTGACAATGCGATGGCCCAGATGAAACACGCCAAGGCCGAAGTGACTCCCAGTGAGTACGAATGTCCCCAGTGCCACAAGCCGCTCGTTTACAGATTCGGCAAGAACGGCAAATTCCTGAGCTGCTCGACATACCCCGACTGCAAATTCGCATGTCCCTGTGACAAAGAGGGAAAGATGATCGCCGAGAAGGTCAGCGAGCACGAATGTCCTGAATGCGGCAAGCCGATGCTGCACAAGAACGGCCGGTTTGGCGCGTTCCTCGGATGCAGCGAGTATCCCGAGTGCAAAACAACTCTGAAGCTGGACAAAGAAGGCAACGTCCTGCCCCCGAAACCGCCTCCTGAGCCTACCGGCGTAAGGTGCTACAAATGCAAGGAAGGCGAGTTGGTAATACGCCAGAGCAAGAGAGGCCCCTTCATGGGCTGCAACCGATTCCCCAGGTGCAGGACCATAATCAGTATCAAGCAACTGGACCACCTGAAAGAGCTGCAATCAGCCGGGCAGTGGCCCCCTGCAACGCACGAAGAGGCCGACGAGCTTCTCGGCAGGAAGAAGACCAAGGCCAAAGCAAGAGAGAAGGTAGCGATTCAGGCCAAAAAGTAGCACGTTGGCTTACGAACCAACCACTTCATCATGTTAAGGGTATGCGTCCGTTCTAACAGAGTCGCGACCGTAAGGGGGCGACACCTGCCAGCGGTCAAAGTTGCTGCTAATCGCATCCTACCCGATTCGGCGACTCCGAGCAATTTTGCAGAAAAACACCAAGGCCTGCCGATATAAACTTGTTGACAGAATGTAAACCCGCCTTTTGCGGGTCGTTGCCGATAATATTGTGTGTAACGTCACTGGGGATGCTACTGAGCAAACGGCAAGGCTGAAAACCAACTGCTTGTGGGATGTAATAAGTGACTGCCGGAGATGACGGCCAATATAAGAACAGAGTCGTCAGATTTGGACCAACGGGGTGAAAAAGAAGAAATCATACAAGAAACGTTCCAAACGCAAGGCGGAACGTTCGCTGGTCACCACGGCACTGAGGTGTCTCGGGATCGGTCTGTGCCTTGTCTTGTTGTGCAGTTGTCTGAGTTTCGACATTGGTGATTGGCCCAGTAAGTATCAGGCGCCTCCCAACAATCCAACGGCCAACTGGTGCGGCTCGATCGGGGCTTTTTGTGCGTACCAGTTGCTCTACTATATCGGCCCCGGCGTGTTCGTTGTCCTGGTAACCGCGATCTGCTTTCTGGTTGCCACCCTTGCCAAGCGCGAAATGGGCCAGCCGGCTTTGCGCATGATCGGATTAGCATTGGTAACGGTCGCTACTTCGATGAGTTTTTACTGTTTGTGGCCCAAGTGGCTCTTCGGTTTTCGCGTCGGTTCCGGCGGGATTCTTGGTGTTGGATTGACACAGCTCTTGCAGAGCCATTTTGCCTCGCTGGGCACTTTCATACTGTTGGTAGCGGTCTGGATAGTGGGCGTGATTTTGTTGGCCGATGGTTTGATGGTCGCGTTACTACGTGGGTTCGGTTTTGTGGCCGAAAGGATGATCGGCGCGGCGGTTCCCGCCTTCTCGGCGGCAAGACAGCATTCACAGGTTCTCGCCGAGATATGGCGCGAGTTGAGCGTCAGGCAAAAGCCGGTGGTTCTCACCGGTGAAAGCGAGCAATTGGAGCAAGCCGAGTGGGAAGAGGAGATAGAGGAGCAAGACGCCACAGTGGCGGGGCCCAAGGGGATCAAAGTCAGGCGGATGGCCAAGAAGAAGCGGGCCCGTGCGGGTTCTCAGCCGGCCCAGGGGACATTCGTTCAACCTTCTTATGACGACTACGAGCTGCCGCCGCTGGATTTGCTGGCCGAGCCCGAACACACTTTCCCGGCAGTCCAGGAGAAGGTGGTCAAGTCAAAGGCGGCCGATCTGGAGACGCTGCTGTCGGAGTTCAATATCAATGCGAAAGTGGTGGCCGCCGAGACCGGGCCGGTTGTCACCATGTTTGAGCTTGAGCTTGCCGCCGGTGTTAAAGTCAGCCAGATATCCGCGCTTTCCAATGATATAGCTCGCGCGCTGGCCGCCGGGGCCGTGAGGGTGGTCGCCCCCCTGCCGGGCAAGCATACGATAGGCATCGAGGTGCCAAACAGCGAGAAAGAACAAGTCCGCATCAAGAACATGATGGAGCTGGCCGGCAGCAAACCTCAGAACATGCAGATACCGCTCTATCTGGGCAAGGACTCTTCCGGCGAAGCGCTTGTTTCGGATCTTGCCAAGATGCCCCATCTTCTGATTGCCGGCACGACCGGCTCGGGCAAGAGTGTCTGCATAAACAGTGTCGTCGTGGGCATTCTGCTCACGAAGCGCCCCGATGAGGTGAAGATGATTCTGATCGACCCCAAGATGGTCGAAATGACGGCGTTCAATACTATTCCGCATCTGATGTGTCCGATAGTCACCGAGACCAAGATAGCGGTCCAGATACTCGAGTGGGCCACGGTGAAAATGGATGAGCGCTACTCCCTGCTGGCCGAGGCCAGGGTCAAGAATATCGCCGACTTCAACAAACTCGGCGCCGAGGAGGTTTCCAAACGGTTCGGCGCCGCTACTGCCGAAGAAGAAGCGAAGGTTCCGAAGAAGCTCCCGTACATCGTGATAATTATCGACGAGCTTGCCGATTTGATGATGACCGCGGCCAAAGAGATCGAAGGCTACATCGTCCGTCTCGCTCAAAAGAGCCGGGCCGTCGGTATCCATATCGTCCTTGCAACTCAGCGGCCCCAAGCGACGGTTGTCACCGGCCTGATAAAATCGAACATGCCCAGCAGGGTAGGCTTCCGCGTGGCTGCGAGGATGGACAGCCGAATTATTCTGGACCAGAACGGCGCCGAAACGCTGCTCGGTGAAGGTGACATGCTCTTCCTCAAGCCCGGCACGAGCGATCTGATTCGCGCTCAGGGCACTTTCATGGACGACGCCGAGATCAAACGAATCGTCAAGCATCTCAAGGGTGTCGCCGAGCCGCAATTCCATCCCGAGCTTACCAGGCTAAAGACCGTGGATACGTCCGAGATGACGCGAGACGAGATGTTCGATGATGCGGTCCGCGTGGTTCTTGAGACCAAGCGGGGCAGCGTCTCGCTTCTTCAGCGCAGACTAAGCATTGGCTACGCCCGGGCTTCGCGGATCATCGAGATGATGGCCGCCTCTGGAATACTCGGCGAGTACAAGGGCTCCCAGGCGAGGGAAGTCGTGATTACCGCTGAGGAGTACGAAAACATCCGTCAGCAGATGGAAGCGGACGCCGGGGCGGGGTACGAGGATATGGCCGAGGACGATGAGTCGTCGGAGCCGGCCTATGCCAGCGAGGGCCAACGCGAGTACATCGCCATCGATAGCGATGAGGAGTAAGACGGAAAATCAAGAATTAAGATGTAAAAGTCCCGACCACAGGCACAGAGGAACATAGGCACAAAGGCACAGAGCGGCTTGCTACAACTTTGTGCCTTTGCCCCTTTGCGACTTCGTTTTGGTATTTGATTTTTGATTTGTCTTCCCATCATGGGCATGGACCTCAAAGATAAGGCGCTCGACGAGCTTGAGCAGCTCGTTGTGGATATGGGCGGCAAGAAGTACCTGGCCGCATACATTTTTCAGTTCATCCACATCGAGAACGCTGTGGAGATTTCTCAGATCACTCCCCTGAGCAAGGCCTTTCGCGAGCAGTTGGTCGAACGGGGCTATCACATCTCCAGTCTCACCGTTGCCGACAAGCTGACCGACAAAGACGGAACGGCGAAGTACCTTTTCGAGCTGGGCGACGGTAACCGGATTGAGACGGTTCTGTTGCCCGAGGGCAAGCGCCGAACGCTGTGCGTCTCGACGCAGGTCGGCTGCACGATGGATTGTCGGTTTTGCGCCACGGCCAAGATCCCGTTCGGGCGAAACCTAACCGCGGGCGAAATCGCCGACCAGGTCAACGCCGCGCAGAAGGATGCCGGTAGAATCAGCAACGTCGTGTATATGGGGATGGGCGAGCCGTTGGCTAATTACACCGCCGTAGTCAAGTCACTCGGCATTTTGAACCATCCGAAAGGTAAGAACATCGGCATTCGGCACATGACTGTCAGTACCTGTGGCATCGTACCGGCGATTCGAAAGCTGGCCGGCGAAAACGTGTACCCGCGGCTGGCGGTGTCACTGAACGCGCCGAGTGACGACGTGCGGACAAGGTTAATGCCGATCAATGCAAAATACCCTATAGCCGATCTGCTGAAAGCCGTGCGTTTCTACCAGGCCAAGACCCGCCAGCGAGTGACATTTGAGTACGTAATGATAAAGGGGCTCAACGATTCGACGACCCAGGCCGCCTTGCTGGTAAAACTGTTGAAGGGGCTCGCGTGCAACGTCAATCTGATCGAGCACAATCGGTATCCGCGATGCAAATATGCAGGCAGCGGCGCCCAGCGTATCGGCGGGTTTGCATCGGTCCTGGAAGATGCCGGCATCGAGACTGTGGTGCGATTCAAAATGGGCCTCCGAATCCGTGCAGCGTGCGGCCAGCTCGGAGTCGACTGGCTCGAGGAGCACCGAGATGGACCAAAGAAACTATGAGACGAAGAAGCTCGATCATCACAATAGGCATATCACCCGCGTGGGACATCACCTGCTGCGGACGAAATCTGGATTGGGATTTGCATCAGCATATCGACGAGCAGAGCATCCGGCCCGCGGGAAAGGCGCTCAACGTGTCCAAGGCTCTTGCGTGGATAGGACAGCAGAATATCGCAGCAGGTCTCTGGGGGTGCGATGACTGTCAGCAGATGGTGATAGCCGTGCGTGAGATGTGGCCCTCAATAACGCTCAGGATGTCAACCGTCCCCGGCGGCACGAGACAGAATGTCACCGTTGTCGATGCGGCAACGGGCAGGGAAATGCATCTGCGCAACAAGAGCCGACTGGCCTCGACAAAGACAATCAGGAAACTCCGCGCCGATCTGGATGCGATAGTGGGCCAGGGCAGCGTCTGTGTTTTTGCCGGGACGATGCCGGAAGGCGAGCTTCTGGCCGATATCACTCGGCTCGTGGAATTCTGCCGCAGCCGCGGGGCGAGAATCGTCCTGGACACTTCGGGGGATGCGTTAATGCAAATCGTCGATGCCGGCGCCGCCTGGCTGATAAAGCCCAACGTCGAGGAATTGCGAGATCTGCTGGAAGAGCCGATCAAGGACGGACCCGTGAGCTTGGCCCAGGCCGGGCGCAAACTCCTGGACAAGGTAGAGATCGTTCTGATAAGCCGCGGCGTAAAAGGCAGCGTGGTTGTCACAAGGAAAGGCGCCTGGCAGGCCCGATGTCTCAGCCGCGCAAAGGTGTTATCGACCGTCGGCTGTGGCGATTTCCTGCTGGCCGGCTTCTTAAAGGGCTTGAAAGACAAGTTCGATGCGCGCTCCGCACTGAACACCGCAATAAAAGTCGCCACAGCAAGAGCATGGGGTTGGACGGAAAGCAAAACCTGGTCGCAGGCTCTGCGCGAAATAAAAGTAGCCGCCGAGCGAGTATAGCTGTCAGGGATTCGAGCCTCGACTTGTTCAGAGCCGCCATATTCATGTCGGTGCCGGGCAACCACAACATCCTTATTTTCATCCCACTCCTTACTTGTATCATAGACTGGGGATTTATCGCCTGGTGCCCCAACGGCATGATAGATTGCGGGCAACAAAACGATTATGCCGGTGGCAATAAAGCGATAAATCCAAAGGCTTTGGGAGCAACGTATCGGCCAATGGCTTGATACTTGCCTGATATCTGGCTTCGGCTGGGGGGTGATGACATATAAAACAACTCGCCGAAGGCGACACCATCTTACCGGGGCAACGTATGCGTGTTTGCCAACTTCGTGCATTCAGTTCTTTTTGTTGTGTTTCTACACGGCCTTTGGCACCCTTTTCTTCATCAACCTCAAGAATTAGGTAAACGTCCCCAATATTTCCCCGTGAAGGCTCAGCGTGCCCCCCCACATACGTTCCCTCGCCTCGGATCGTCACGTAGCTGAAGTCCTGTCCCTGTCTGGCTTGGACTGCTATTTCACTAAGCGCCCTTGCGAAGCATATCAATCCCACAGCAGTGAGGTTGAAAATCACCGTAACCTTCACGAAGCACAGCAATCTCCGCACCGCACCGCGGACAATAGTAAAAACTGACCCGTTGTTCTTTGCAGATCATATCCGTGCTGCAACAACGTGGTGTGAAATCCCCCAAGTGAGTTGAGACCACTGTCACCTCCGCACCACAAATTGGACACCGGAAAACCAGGCCTAAAGGATTGTTCTTGCTCATTGGCCGGTGCCTCCGCTCTTTTGCTTACTTTCGATTTGCTCCATGGGCTTCCCACAGCAATTTAACTCCATGATCCCAACACCACCGCGGGTAACCATGACAATATTGCCGCACTTGCGGCAGACATGCATGGTCCCTACATGGATCGTGAGCACCTTTTCCCATTCACCTAAATCCCACTCCGGCGGTGGACTCTCAGGAAAGTTTTCCATCGTTCATCTCCGTAATATCATCGATTTGTTTATTCATTCGCGATTCCAGACGAGTATATGCCAAGACAAATTCTTCATATAGAACAGCCTGACATATTTTGCGTCTGGCAAAAAGCAGTACCGACATCATAATAAGTGATATCAAACCGATATATATAACTTTTATCTGGGATTTCCCATTTGTACATACTCAGCTACGCCGCTGAGCCTCATTTTCAATAGAGTGCCAAATCTCTTTCAAAAAATTCAAGTTCTTTCGCAGTTACTCGAAGGCTTTTCAGCCAAAATAGTCTTAGAAAAGGAGGTAGAACCCCCAGAGGCGACACCCTTGTGTTTGTCATAATAAGCCTCGACATGTAAGGGCCAAAGGCCCCCGGCCTTTGGCGTCCTGCTTGACGCAGTTGTTCGACAGGCTCAGTGCTCTTCGTGTTTTCCGCCGGGGGCGTGTGCAGCTCCCTGTGCGACCATAGTATGAATACCCTCAATGAAATGAACGTACTCGACATATGCCGCAACGTACTCTCTGCCAGCTTCGACGCTGTCGTTAACGTGTTTCTTCTTCTCCGTCACGTTCGCGAACCGCCTTCGGATTCCTTCGCGTACGGCATTGCCGATCTTGGCGGAAAGCGCGTCTACCGAACCGGCAGCGAGTGCCTCGTCGGCGGCCACAACAGCCGGCGCAGTAGTGCCGGCAGGCTTCAGTCCCGTATAGGGGGCTCCCTCTCCAACTCGATGGATTCGCACGAGTGTCTCGAAGAAGAAGCGGTCGGCGAGTTCGCTTGCGTCTTTGCCCTTTTTCCTAACGGCAACGACCTGCGTAAACACATTGCGGATCTCCGCTTCGTGATCCTTTGGTACCCACTTGAGAAGCGGCGTCACATCGCCCTTGCCAACCGCTGCCTTCGCCTCGAGAAGTACCGGGCCATCCAATGAGTCGCAGTGGGCATGGGCCTTGTGAATGCCGAACCAGCAGGCCCCGAGTATGACCACGGCCGCAGATGACCATAATGCCGTCATCTGTGTTTTTCTCATATCAAGAATCCTCCTTTCCGCTTTCCAATGCACCAATGCACTGCGAAGACATGGCTTTCTCGCGGGCCTCTTTCGCAGTCTGTACCAAGTCGTCGAACGAGGTGTCGAGCTGTGACACCACGTCTTCCCTGAAGGTGCTCAGACCGACGCGCGAAACAGTCTTTGCGAGTCTCTCGTCCGGTTGAGCCTCCCTTCTATAAACCCTCAGAACGGCTGCCAGGTATTTCGGAATATCGTCCGAGGATACCCCCGAAGCGAGTTCCTCAGCAATGGCGGGGACAGTACCCATCTTCCCGCCAACGAAGACCTTCCACCCGTCCACGGTTCCATGAATGCCAAAGTCGTTCAGCTTGGTGTTCGCACAGCAGTTAGGGCAGCCGGATACAGCGATCTTGAACTTCAGTGGGGTGGGAAGCCCACGAAACGTTTCTTCCAGTGCAGTTGCCAACGGCAAAGTCCGCTGAAGGCCAAAGGGCGAGAAATCGGCTCCCGGGCAGCACTTCACCTGACGAACGTCTCGGCCGATGGAGCGAACATCAAAGCCCGCATCGAGAACGGCCTGTCGGGCTTCGTAGTATAGGTTTTCCGGGATCCCAACGATGATCAGACTCTGGGCCGTCGAGAAATGTCCCACCTTGGCGTATTTGTCAATCACGTCTGCGAGCTGTCGCAACTGCTCAGCCGAATAACAGGCCGTCGGTATGCCCACAGAGAGCGCGTAGTTGCCATCCCGCTGCTTGCCGGGGCAGCGGTATCCCAGATGCTTTTTGCGCGCGACAGTTGCCTTTCGAAGTTCCGTATCAGGGGCCGCCGATGTATCCATGTGATTTCCCCTTTCGTTTCTTGCTGCGTCGGACAATGTTAATATGGTTTCCGTATAACATCCCAAGCCTCCCGGCATAAAGCAAGAAAGCACAAACTAAGACGTTGCCGCTTCAGAGCTGTCATATCTTCCATGTTCAATTGTAAATTCTGTCTCCCTGCCGAGCAAGGAGAAAAGAAAGAAATGTGCCGGAAAGTGCAATATCTGACATTTCCCATATTATACGCTCAGCTGCGCCGCTAAGCCTAATTTCCATTAGACACATTCCAGTCCATTTGTGACGCATTATCCCGGAAAATTGAAAGAACAGAATTTGGAATTCACGCTACACACTATTTATCATTTGCAAGAGCCGTTCTTCTTCGGTTTTTGTGGTTTTTATGGTGGATTTTTGGGCCGACTATATTTTCTCGTAAAAAAACTGTTGATTAGTCTTCTCAGAGCGGTATAATACTCGTTTTGCTATTCGCTTCGTCGCATGGGGTAGTTTTGAAATGATTATTGATTATTGATTATTGGTGATCCACCGTCGGGCCGAAGCCTATGGCGGAGGTCGGTGGCAGCGCCCTCTATAATAATCATTAGAAAATAATCAATAATCAATGTTTTGGGGTCAACAGTATCACGGCGTGGTTGACTCAAGCCTCCGGCGGGGCCAAATCGGGCCGGGACAATACGGTCTCCGTGACAGACGATATAAATGATTATCGATTAATGATTATTGATCGTATATTTGCCGCAGAAATGTAATGGCCAATAGACAATAATCATTAGTCATTAATCAATAATCATTTGTTTTACCCGATGGTGTAATTGGCAACACATGGCCTTTTGGTGGCCATATTCCAGGTTCGAGTCCTGGTCGGGTAGGTTTTTGGATGATTATTGATTAAGGATAATTGATTATTGGAAACGGTATTGCCTTGCCCGTGCTCGGGGCAGCATGGCGGCATGACAGCACAGAGGCTATTTTATGGCTGAAACGGTAGCGATAATCCTGGCGGCTGGGGGCAGCACGAGGATGAACACGCAGCTCGCGAAGGTGCTGCATGAGGTCTGCGGTCGGCCCATGCTGGCTTATGTGCTCCAAGCCTGTCGAAAAGTCGGCATAAAGAAAATCTATGTTGTGGTCGGCTTCTCCAGCGAGCAGGTGAAGAGCCGGTTCGACGACGACGACATCGTCTGGGTCCAGCAAGGCGAGCAGTTGGGCACAGCGCATGCGGTCATGTGCTGTAGGGAGCATTTGAAGGACTTCGAAGGCCAGACGCTGATACTCTGCGGCGACGGACCCCTGATTCGATCTCAGACACTGAGAACGCTCATCGACAAACATGAGGCGGGCCAGTCGGCGGCGACCCTGGCGACCGCCATTCTCGACGACCCGTCGGGCTACGGTCGAATTGTGCGCGACGCATACGGCAACATACAGGGCATCGTCGAACACCTTGACTGCACGCCCGAGCAGTTGGAGATCAAGGAGGCCAACCCGAGCAACTATCTGTTCAACAACAAGCGCCTGCTCGAAGCGATAGACAATATCAAGCCCGACAACGTCAAGAAGGAATATTATCTGACAGATGCCATCTCCGGGCTTATTTCCACCGGCCACAAGGTCGAAGCAATTACGGCGATGCAGCCCGACGAGGCGGTCGGCATCAACAGCAGGTCCCAGCTCAGCGCGGCCAGCAAGATCATGCAGCGCAGGATTCAGGCCAGGCTGATGGATAACGGCGTAACAATAGTCGACCCGGGCAATACCTGGATCGATGCAAGAGCACAAATCGGCCAGGACACTGTGATCGAGCCGTTCACTTATGTTCACGGCGAGGTCAAGATCGGCAGCGATTGCCGCGTGGGGCCGTTCGCGTATTTGAGGGACGGCACGGTCCTGGAAAAGGACGTTGTGCTGGGGGTCTATACAGAGGTCAAGAACTCGACTTTGGCCGAAGGTGTTCGAGCCCGGCACCACAGCTTTATCGGTGACACCACCGTTGGACGAAACGTCAACATCGGTGCAGGCTCGATAACAGCGAATTTCGACGGCGAAAAAGTGAACCGCACGAGCATAGGCGACAACTGCCATATCGGTTCCGGCGCCGTGCTGATAGCGCCGCTCGAATTGAAAGACGGCTCGAACGTGGGGGCCGGGACGGTGGTCTCACAGGAAAGTGCAAAAGAATTGGGTAAGAAGGCTTAGGATAGATGTTTCTCAACGACAATTTGAAGATATTTTCCGGCAGCAGTAATCCGAAATTGGCCAGCGATGTATGCAACTACTTGGGGATTCCGCTTGGCGGCGCACATATCGAGAGGTTCCCGGACGGCGAAAAGGCCGTCAGGGTCGAAGACGATGTCCGCGGCAGAGACTGCTTTGTCGTGCAGTCGACGTGTGATCCCGTCGACGAACACCTTGTCGAGCTTTTGATCTTTCTGGACTGTCTGCGAAGGGCCAGTGCGAGCCGGATAACCGCGGTTATTCCGTATTTCGGCTACGCCCGTCAGGACAGAAAAGACGAGGGCCGGGTACCGATTACCGCAAAATTGACGGCGAACCTCATTACCACCGCCGGGGCCGACAGGGTTCTGGCGATAGACCTGCATGCACACCAACTCCAGGGATTCTTCGATATACCTGTCGACCACCTGATGGGCGAGCTGGTGCTGAGCAAATACTTCAGGGACAAGAAGATCAGCAATTTGACGGTTGTCTCGCCCGACGTTGGCAATATGAAAATTGCGTCCAGATATGCCGCCAGCCTCGGCGGAGAGCTGGCAATTGTGCACAAGAGACGTGTCAGCGGCAGCAAGGTGGAAGCCCAGGAGATCATTGGCGACGTCCGGGGCAAGAATGTTTTGATGTGCGACGATATTATTGCAACGGCCGGGACGATTTGCAGCGCTGCCGCGTTAGTGAAAGAGCGGGGGGCCGAGAAGATATTTGTCGGCGCCACGCACGGCGTTCTTGCCCCGCCTGCATTAGACCGACTGAGCCAGGCTCCGATCGACCAGGTAGTGGTTACCGATACGATACCACTGAACAAAGCCTCCAAGAAGGTTGGCGGCATCAGGGTTCTGAGCGTCGCGACTATGCTGGGCGAAGCGACTAAGAGAATTCACAGAAACGAATCGGTCAGTAGCTTATTTACCGGTAGTGTTTGAGACGAATCAAACGAATATTGTGATATCAGACAAGATTGAGCTTCGGATTGAAGTGAGGAAATTATGGGAAAAACGTTGCTTTTGAAAGCGGAAGTTCGAGAACGTACCGGCTCCAAGGCCGTCCGAAAGGTGCGCCAGCAGGGCAGAATACCAGCCATCGTGTACGGCCATAAACAGCAACCCGTGGCTATTTCATTGGACCAGCACGATTTCGTGGAAGGACTTCATCACGGGCATCGATTGATCGACGTCCAGGTGGGCCGCAAGAAGGAAAAGATGCTCGTCAAAGAGGTGCAGTACGATTATCTGGGCCGCAATATAATTCATGTGGACCTGATGCGCGTCGATATGAGCGAAACAATCAAAGTCACGGTCCCGATCGAGCTTAAGGGCATTGCGGCCGGTACGCATGAAAGCGGCATCATCGAAGAACATGTCGATCGCCTGGAGATCGAATCCAAAGTTACCGACATTCCGAAAACGCTCGTCGTTTCGGTCAAAGACGTGCGCGTTGGTGACGCCCTGCATGCGAGCGACATCGAGCTTCCCGATGGCGTAAAACTTGTAAGCCCGCCTCAGACGCTTCTGGTGACTTGTCACCTAGTCGCCGCCGCCAAGACCGCCGAAGAGGCCGAAGAGGAAATGCCGACTGCTCCGGAGGTTATTGGCGAGGTCAAGGAACCCGCCGAGCAAGAGGCTTCGAAAGATCAACAATGAGCCTTCACTGGATGCAAGTGAACTATGGGCGATATGAGAATGGTCGTCGGGCTGGGTAATCCAGGCGACAGGTATCTTGATACGCGGCACAACATGGGATTCATGGTAGTTGATTCGCTGGCTGAAGCGTTGAAAATAGAAGTTAGAAAAAGAAAGTTCGGGGCCAGTTTCGCCCTCGGCGAGTTTGCAGACAAAAAGTTAATATTGTTAAAGCCCTGGGAGTTTATGAATCGCAGCGGCCAGGCGGTGGCAACGGCGGCCGGTTTTTACAGGTTCGAAGTCGGCGACCTGCTCGTGGTAAGCGACGACCTGGACCTTGAGCCGGGCACAATTCGCCTGAGGGCCAAAGGCTCGACCGGGGGTCATAACGGCCTGGCGGATATCGCACAGAAGTTGGGCACGAATGAGTTTGCCCGGTGCCGGGTGGGTATCGGGCGCAGTGATCGGCAAGAGGCGGTTAGTTATGTTCTCGAAAGGCCGACGAAGGGCCAGAAGCCGCTGCTGGATTCGGCCGTAGAAAGGGCGCGTGATGCAGTGTTTTGCTGGATCGAATGTGGTATCGAGACGGCTATGAATGAATTTAATCGTGTTAGTGAGTAACCGTTGTGCGTTATGTATATGGCGCCGAGCCAAATACTCAATACGTAATTTAGCGGGAGGTAATTAGCTTGGAAACTGTGACGAAGAAGAAATTGTATGAAGCGATGTTTCTTGTCGATTCGGCCGATGCAGGATCGGATTGGGACGGAGTTATCGCAGCCATCACAAAGACGCTCGAACGAGCCGAGGTTGACATTGTCTCGATAACGAAATGGGACGATCGGAGGCTGGCTTACGAGATCAAACGCAAAGCGAGAGGCACGTACATCCTCTGTTATTTCAGATCGGACGGCCAGAATAACGACCAGATCGAAACAGCCGTTCAGCTCTCTGAAAAGATCATTCGCGTTTTGATTCTCTGCGTCGATTGGATGACAGACGAGGATATCGAGAAAGATACCCCGGCGACAAAGGATGAGAGGGAGAAACAGGAGCGAGCTGCTGTGAGAGAGGCCGCCGAGCAGGCCAAGGCGGCCAAGGCCGTCGAGGCGGAAGCTGAAGGTGCAGAAGAAGCCGCACCGGCCGAAGCAATCGCTGCAGCAGACGAAGTGCCGCCGACAGAAGAGGCTCTCGAAGCTGAAGCTACTGAGGTTACGCAGGAGCCCGAGCCGGCCGAGGAAGAAACTGACGATTCGGAGGAGGCGCAGCCGAAAGTATCGGCGGATGAATAACACAGAAAGGAGAGTTTAATCATGGCTAATTTCAACAAAGTTATGCTGATTGGCAACCTGACTCGGGACCCGCAGTTGTCGTACACGCCGAACCAGACCGCAGTGGTCGACTTCGGATTGGCCATCAATCGCCGTTGGACCGGCCAGGACGGACAATCACGAGAAGAGACCTGTTTCGTGGACTGCAGGATGTTCGGCAAGAGAGCCGAGGTTGTCAACAAGTACTGTAAGAAGGGAAATCCCCTGTTCGTCGAAGGGCGCCTGACTTTCGATAGTTGGCAGGCCCAGGACGGCTCGAAACGCAGCAAGCTGAGAGTTACGGTTGAGAATTTTGAGTTTCTCGGTGGTGGTCGAGCCAGTGGAGATGGCGGAGGCCAGGTGAGAGAGAGTCATGGTGGCGGCGTCCCTGCGGCCGCGGCTGCGCCGGCGCCGGCACAGCCACCCGTGGGTGATGACGATATACCGTTTTAAGTTGATTCGGTCTAAAGTCGAATGTTCCATATTGTCTATTCAGCATTGACTGTTGAAAAGTAAGAAACTGCGTTCTCGAGTTCGTAACAATAGCAAATAGGCAATAGAAAATACTCAATTTATGAGAGGTTCAGGATGGCAAGAAGAGTTATTAACAGAAGAAAACCGGGCTTTGTCGGGGCCCGTGAACAGACACAATGTCGTTTTTGCAGAAGGGGTATCGACTACGTCGATTACAAAGACATCGGGACTTTGCAGAAGCTTCTGACCAATCGCGGCAAGATTTATTCACGCAAGCGCAGCGGCAACTGCGCCGGCTGCCAGAGAAAAGCGAAAAGGGCGATCAAACGCGCCAGGTACATGGCTTTGCTGCCCTTCACTGCTTGATTGTTGGCCAGTGACTCGATTCACGAGATACGAGGGATAAAATATGAAGATTTTGCTTTGTGAAGATATTGACAAACTTGGCTGGCTCGGAGACGTTGTCGAGGTCGCCGAGGGATATGCGAGAAATTATCTGCTCCCCCAGCGTCTGGCCACGCAGGCAACCGAGGCCAACATTAGATCTATAGCCGAGAAAAAAGCCGAGCGAACCGAGCAGCGCAAGCTCGACGGCAAGCGGCTTGAAGTAGCGGCCAAGGCGGTCGAGGGCGCCGAGGCTGTGGTAGCCGCCAAAGCCAACGAGCAGGGCCACCTGTTTGGTTCTGTTACCGCCCGCGAGATAGCAGCCAACCTGCGAGAGCAGGGCTTTGAAATCACCGACAAAATGGTGCAGTTGCCCGAGCACATCAAAGAGGTCGGGACGCACACTGTGACGCTCAAGTTCAGCGAGGAGCTGACCACTACCGTGAACGTAGTGATCGTGGCCGAGCAGGACGCTGCCCAAGCCGAAGACGAGGATTAGAAACTGTAACGCAGGCCGGTGTAGATGTTGGTGTTGTTCTGGAATTGCCCGAAGAAGGTGTGCGGGTTATCGCCAAAGAACACGTTAGCGCCGGCTTCGACCGTTAGATTGTCGCTGACCTTGTAGTTGACGTTCGGACGCATGTAAACGTCCTTGTCAGACGGCGAGTAGTATGTGAACAGTGAGCACCGCAGGTTCTGGTTCATCAGCAGCTTCGTAAGGCGCACGGTCGTCAAATGCCTGTACTCATCCCGGGTGGGCCCGGACGCCAGACTGTTCTTGTACCGGCCGTAATCGAGCATCTGCTCGAGGTAGTACTGGACGCCCATCGTGAGATCCTTCCCGATTTCCTGCGCATAACCGATCAGGTAGCGCATTTCCGAGTTGTTGACCAACGCGTTCCTGCCGCTCTGGTCGTCGCCGGATTCATAATATCCGAGTTCGGCATTTCCTATGCCCTTGCCGACCGAGCCGCGAAGACTCGTGCCATAGACGTTCAGGTCGGGGAAGATCGCCTGAGTCATCGTTGCGGTCTGCCCGCCGGGGCTTTTCCAGTAACCGTGGTAGCTGTAGAAGGCCAACTCGTAGTTCTCGATATTCTTGTACAGCCGGCCTGCGATCTCAGAATCCCTGAACCATTCGTTCGGTTTGTCGGTATGAATAATCGCGTCCTGACCCGCCAGCCTTGCGAGATTCGAGTTCCAGTACGAGATGCGTTCGCCGCTTATGAAACGGTCATGGTCGAACCGGGGCGTATAGGCGATGTCGAGATTCGCCCAGTCGCTGAACAGACTCACCTTGGCCGCATCGGACGGCGCTTTGAGATACTCGGTGTCCCTGCCGATAAAGAAGGATTGCCAATCTTTGGGAAAAAGATCGTTAATAAAAATCAAATCGCCCGTCCCCCAAGTCAGGATCTGGCGTCCGGCCTTGAAGTCCATGTAGTCAAGCGGCCTGAGAAAGACATTGGCCTCGCGCATGTCGAAGTAGCCCTTCTCGGTAACCAGGTCGCCGTAGGCATCGCCCTTGAATCGGATGTCGCCCCAGTCAAGATACGAGTATAGGTCGAGCTGGAATCGATTCTCCATGATCGACATATCTTTCTCGTACTTGTCTTTCCTGAGCCGGTACCCGTCCCTCATTTCGTAGAAGCCGTGAATTTCCACCGGGAGATTGGAAAGGAAAGACTCCTCGGCATCTTCCTGCGAAGCTGTGACTGCGGCGGGCAGCATCACTACAGTGGCCGCCGAAATCACCAGGAAAGTTTTTATCACGCTAGACGAAATCATCTGATTGCCTCTCTCGGCGCCCTGCGAAGATACCGCTCGGTGAATATGCTGTCCTTGAGATTGACGTCATATTTTACTTTGCTGAATTCCATCTCCGTCCTGCTGCCCGTTTGCAGGTTTGAAACCACCGACTTTACGACGGTGGGAAAGCCCTGAATTGTTTCGATCTTCGCCGACTCAATCGTCTTGTAGAGTTTGCCCTTCTTGTCGTAGAACTCCATCTTCACGGGCACGTACGTCTTGCGGTCTATCGACACATTGTAATATCCGAACTCCACCGTCTCGGGATCCTTCGGCACGTTCTTGACCACAAATAATTCTTCCGTTGTTTCAACAAGCTGGTGAGTGTCGTCATCCAGGCTTCGGCCGCTGATGTCTTCATACAAGAAGTCAGATCCGACAAAGCTCGTGCGCTTGTCACTGGCCGCGATGCGCCTGACCAGATCAAGACCGGGCATATACAGCCATCTGTCGTCGTCCTTTGCCTTGTCGGTGTGTTTATGAACCAGATAAACCATCTTGCGAACGTCCGGCGGCTTCTGGAAGTAGACAAAGTATTTCTGATCGCCTCCATCGGTGACATCTTTTCTCAGAATATTGAACTCGCGCAGGCGCTTTTGGCCCTGTTTGCTGGTGATTGTCATTCTGACCGTCGCCTTGCCGTCCTTGCCCTGATAGTACGCGACCACGTTGGCCTTGGTGACAATCGTCTGAACGTCGGGAGTCTCTTTGGCCTGGTCTGGCTTATCACCGGCAAGAAGCGGCAATGAAAAACCAAGAACTAATGCTGCCGTCCATACCGATCTCATTTTGCACCTCACTTTCATTTTCTTCAACAGTCATGATTCACCTCCCGAAGATTTTGCTTGAACAGCGCCTTTTCTGCGAGCTTTAGAATCGCAGGTAGTGCAAGCAGGGTAACAGCTCCGGAGAGAGCCATTATCGCACACAAGAATATCCCCACAGTCTTGTACGGTATCAAAGGCGCAGCCAGCAACGGCAGAAATCCGATTGCGATCACAAGAACGTTTCTCGCTATCGCCCGGGCGGGTTCGCCGAACATCACGCCGGCACTCTTCTTCCATGAGCCCGTTTCGGCATAACTTGCCCGAGCGCGTTCGAGGAAGTGTATCGCGAAATCGACCGCCATGCCGAGCGTCAAGGCGCTTAGCACCGCGACGGGCATATCATAGTCTTTACCCACCAGCCCAATCACGCCATAGATGACAGCGATGGTAATCAGCAGCGGCACCATGCACACCAGGCCCCAGAGCGGTGAACGAAACAGCACCGCCATCATGACAAAGACAATGATGAAGCTGCCCATAAACGACCTGAGCATCCCCCAGACCATCTTGTTCTGCCAAACGGTGTTTATGTATGTCAGTCCCGCCCAGCCATGTTCGAGGGGCACCGGGGCGGGCGTCTCGGCAAAAAAATCGTCCACCGCCTTGACGACCTTCTCCATGTCCTTGTTGTCGCCGCTCGGCAACTGCATCCAGATATTCGTGCGCATGTAATCGGTTGTCACCAGGTGCCACAAATCAGCCGGTTTATGACTGCTCTGGAATTGCAGCAGGCACTGGGCCACGGCGCCGGACGAATCCGGGATCTTGTAGTTCTCGATCTTGCCGTCGATAAGTTCCTGATGGACCTTCTTGACAACATCCGCAACCGAGTTGCTCTTGCCCACAAGGCCGGACTTCTCGAGATGCTCCTGTAATCGAGAAATATAGCGCAGCACTTCAGGTTGCTTGAAGAGCTTTAGCTGTTCCTTTTCCAGCTCGAAAAAGTCCACCACTTCGTACCAGAGATCGACGTCCTTCTCGTCGACGGTATCGAGCTTGTCGTTGGCGAAAGCGATCAGCTTGTCCAACAAACCCGTCTTAATCTTGGTTTCAGTGGCCTGGTCAAAAAGTCTCTTTTCCACTTCGGGGATAATCTCGCTGACATTCGGAAATTCATCTTTCAGTTCGACAAGCTTTTCTGAGAGGCGCGTTCTAACGTCGCCGATATATTGAGCCTGAACGGATCCGTCATCGGCGGAATCGAGGACCAGATAGGCCATGTAGGTTCCGCTAAAGTGGGCGTTCAGCTCGATGTCGGCCCGGCGGATGGGATGGCTCTTGGAAAACCATTTGACCGGGTTATCGTTTATTTCGATTTGCGTTATCCCGTAGACGGAGACCAGCGTTGCTATCAAAACCACGACCAGGATCGGCTTTGCCTTCGAGTAGGTGAAATTGCCGCCCCCTGCGAGCAGTCTGCCGAGCCCGCTTTTGGTCTCGGCCTGTGAATGTCCCGAGCCGAAATTCTCCAGCGAGCTTTCCTTCATCATCATGATGTACGCCGGCACGAAGGTAATCGTACAGAGCCAGGCGATCATGATGCCGATAGCGACGAACACACCGAACACCTGCACAGGCGGAATCGGAGTAAGCGCCAGAGATGCAAACCCCGCCGCCGAGGTCAGAGAGGTATACAGCATCGGCATGAATAGATGGCCCATGACCTCTTGTATAGTTTTCTTCCTGCCCTTTTCCTTTGTGTAAAGGTCGAAGAACTCCGAAAGGATGTGCACCGAGTCCACCACCGCGATCGGCATAAGGAAGATCGGTATCATCGAACTCATGATATGCACGGGAAATCCGAACCCGATCAACAACCCCATCGTCGAGATGACCGAGACCATCGCGACTATCATAGGCGAGACGACCAGCACGACCTTGCGGAAGAACAGAAGCATCAGAACAAATATCACCGCCATCGCCAGCGGCGCCGATATGGCCATTTGAATAAACATTTCGACGCCGAACGTGTCTTCTGCTACGGGCAACCCCGTAACGTGGTATTCCTCGTCGCCCTCGAACGTTTGGGTCTTCTCCATAAGCCTTTTGTACACGTCGTGGCTCAGATGCTTGCTGGTCAGCGGCAGATAGAGGCAAATCGCTTTTCCATCTTCGGAAACCACCGTCCCCTTGAGCATGGGGTTGGACATCGCTTTGTCCCGTATCTCCAACGCCTCGGCCTGTGTTGCCGGCGGTTTGCTCATTAGCCACTCGAATGTCACGACACCCGGCCCGCCCTGGCCTATGTGATCGACGGTCGAGGGCGCAAGCAAATCGACCTCGATGACACCGACCTGCTCATTGGGGTCGTCTTTGTCCTGCCAGCGCAGCGTTTTCGCAAATTCAGTCAGTTCGTACACCCTTGCCAGCGACTGGGGATTAAAAACGCCGTTGGGGTCTTTGTTGTTTATGATACCCACGACGACGATGTCACTCAATGCGAAGCTCTTCTTGGTCTGGTCATGGAACACCCGCACGGGCTCATCAGCCGACAGCATGTTCTCGGGATCCGTATCGACCTTTATCCGGCCGATCAAAGTGCCGAGAGCCAGCGTGAAAATTATCATTACCACCGTTATTCTTTTGTAGTGCTCCAAAGAATAAGACGTGACTTTTTGTTTAATGTCCATCATAGACTTGTTCAGCCCTTCTTCGCCTCGCAATGCTCGTCAATACAGTGCAGCAGCTTTATGACATCTTTGTTCTTTATCCTGTAGTACACTTTCGCGCCGTCTCGCCTTCTGCTTAGAACACCTTTGTCTCTCATCATATTCAACTGTTGGCTTGTAATGGCCTGTTTTCCGCCGACCGCCTCGACAATATCGCCGACACACATTTCCTTTGTCTCGAGCAACTCGACAAGCTGAAGCCGCACGGGATGCGCCACCGCCTTCATGACCTCAGCTACATGCTCTGCTACTTTCTTATCCATTCGAAGAAGCCCACTCAATAGGTATCATTGTATTGCTATATACTAATATACTAATATATTTGGAGCCAAATGTTCAAGCAAAAAGTGGTGCCCAAAAGGATTCCTAATCGCTACCGGATCGGTGCAAACCGTAACGTTGTGCAGCAACAGCGGTTATGCCGTTTCACAGCAAGCAACAAGACACATGTCTTTTTTGGAGATTCTCAGTTGGATTTGACCGAGCGCGATTCAGTGTTGAGTTAAGCATGATATCCTCAAGGACTTATAAAATTCGCCCTAAGCAGTAAGAAATTTGAGTTTTTCTTCTTTTTTATTCTTGACACGGTAAAAATGCGGTAGTTAAATTGGGCCAAGAAGGTAACCTGGTGGGAACTTCTATCAAAGGGATTTGGCTAAAGAAAAGGAATGGATAAAATGAAGGATTTGTTTACCACCGGTGAAGCCGCGGAGGTATGTCGAGTAAGCCAACAGACGATCATCCGTTGCTTCGATGCCGGTCGGCTGGAAGGATTCCGCGTTCCTGGCTCAAGATTTCGGAGGATTCCTCGCCAAAGTCTTGTCAAGTTCATGAAGGACAACAAGATCCCCCTCGATACCATCGAGTCCGGCAAGAGGAAAGTCCTTGTCGTCGATGACGATGCCGAGATCGTCGAGCTTATAGTCGACGTCCTTGACAGAGACGGCAGGTTCGATACCGAAACGGCGTCAAGCGGCTATGAAGCGGGAATAGCGACCGAGCGGTTTCGGCCCGAATTGATACTGCTCGATTACATGCTGCCCGACGTCAACGGCAACATAGTCTGCCAGGCGATAAGAGGAAATCCCGAGTTCGAGAGCATCAAGATCATTATCGTAAGCGGTGTTGTCAAGCGGGATGAGATTGCTCAACTGATCAAATCCGGCGCCGAGGATTTCATAAGGAAACCGTTCGATGTCACTGAACTCACCGGCAAAATCACCGCGGTCCTGCAGATGAAATAGGACGCCGCAGACGGTGAGGCTCCTCGAAATCCGGATGGTCGACACAAGACAGGGACGACTTTATGCTGGACTTACTACCTGACCCCAATGCGGCCGCGCGGCAGGTGGAGCTTGCCGTGGGCCGGCTCGATTCGCTTTCGACGTTGCCCTGCGTTGGGGTGCAGCTCTTCTCCAGGCTCCTCGAGGGCCAACTCTCACCGTCGGCTCTGGGTGATGTTATCGAAGCGGACCCCGCCCTTGCAGCGAAGTGCCTTTCGCTCGTTTGTCGGCGCGGCGTGAGTCTGTCCGGTGGAAAGTTCTCGCTTCGTCGGGCGCTCGATGAATTACCTGCGCATGAAGTCCGCGATGAGCTTTTGTCCGTCAGAGCATTTCAGCCTTTCGAACTCGATTATCCTGGCGCCGGAGGCGGCGCTACGTTTAGAAGAGACCTGTTGCTCCATAGCCTTGCGGTGGCCTGCTGCGCCAGGGAAATTGCCGAGTCGGTTTCGCCCCGGGCG